>Ga0209500_10001798_pt1 | contig 15775 bp, 7 predicted proteins | sample S_140212_EF_Meta_FD_187323 | JGI IMG/M metagenome (GOLD analysis project Ga0209500, IMG submission 187323) | Freshwater microbial communities from Lake Simoncouche, Canada to study carbon cycling - S_140212_EF_MetaG (SPAdes) (version 2) | ecosystem: Environmental > Aquatic > Freshwater > Lake ... | reverse complement strand
CTATGTGCGTATTCAGTCATCATTCTGGGAATGAGAGGAATGCCAAGAAGCAATAATTGATGGGCCAGCCTGTAAATGGAAATAGCTTCGATGCCTGGATAGCAGAAAATAATTTCGTGATGGCCCTTGGCAGCGGGATCGCCTTCAAAAGCGGCTTGCACATCATGTTCAAGCACCATGCGGATTTCGGGGAGTTTTTTAAGAAAATCGAGTGTGCGTTGTTGCGCTATTGCTTCGAGATCCTGTTTATTGATTTCTGGGGATGCCTGATTTTCCTGTTCATGGCGTAAAGCCCGGGTGATTTGAATGATTAACTTATCATGCAAGCCATCGATTAGGTCGCCCACATAATATTCAACATTGGCAATGTGAAGGTTTTGCCTGCGAAAATACCCTGGGAAAAGGATATCCAAGAGGTCTGCAAGCATGGCGTTGACGGCTTCCCTGCTGGGCAACGGTTTGTGGCCCAAATGACTGGTCATATTGCACTCTGTATAAGTTGCAACAATTGACTCGGTAATTTCAGGCAGAATCTCTTTCAATCGAAAATCAGTAGCCATGGGTAACCTCAAATAGCCAAACATCAGTCAAAAAGCATGGTAGGGGGAAAAGTAAACAAGGTCTAGTGCCCCTATTCACTAAAATCGGAAGGAATGCAACCAAGATAGAACAAAAGAAAGGGAAGTTTCAAAGTAATAATCCTTGAAGTAGTTATTTTACCTACTTATTACCTCGCTTCACTAGATTTCCAAAGCTCAAAACCAAAGCAGACTTGCTTAAAAAACGTGCAAAGACTGCTTTGGAGAGCAGATTCGGTACAGCCATTAACAAAATAAAAACAACATAAGTTATAACTATGAATATGTTTACAACAAAAACAAAATTCTTTTTGGGTTGATGAAAAACAATTGGCCCGGCTTTTGCTGTATTAGTGATGTGCGCTTGCGGAGGCGCCCCGACCAGAACCAGCCGACCCGCGCTGGCTATTGGAGAGTAGAACAGCGGGTTGGTTGGGCTGGAATAAAGGAACCTTTGTTAGTCCTTCTTGGCCTTCGGGTTGTCAACCATTGGGAGAGGTGGTTGGCAATCTGAAGGCCTCTTTTATTTGATATTATGTTAATCATTTCTTAAAACTCCATTACAATATAATATAACTGGTGAAAAGATACGCTTTCAAAACATGAGGTTTGACCGTGGAGCAATCTTCAACGCATCGAGTAGAAGAATCAGCCAAGCATGACGCTGGCAAACTGGAATCGCTAAACCGTACAGATCGGTTTGGAAGCCAGTGGAAAAATCAATTAGTATCGTGGTTTGGTTCGCCTTGGGATAGAAGGTTGGCATATGCAGCATTGCAGGTGCCCAAAATCCGCCATTGGGAATCCGAATTCGACAAACTCACCGATTTTGAAATACTCGAAATATCCAAGAAAATGAAAGGCCGTGCTCGCGGAGGCGAATCATTAGACAAAATGCTCCCCGAAGCTTTTGGCCTCGCTTCAATTGCATGTAAACGCATTCTAGGCATGCGCCCATTTGATGTGCAGTTGGTTGCTGGTGCAGTCATTCATGGCGGGGCACTTGCAGAACTTGCAACTGGTGAAGGAAAAACCTTGGTTGCAAGTCTTCCTGCTTTCTTAAATGGCCTGGCAGGAAAAGGCGTTCATGTTGCAAGCGTTAACGATTATCTTTCACGCCGCGATGGCGAATGGCTTAAACCCGTATACGCAGCTTTGGGAATGACCACCGGAATCCTGCAACAGCAAATGTCGGATCTTGATCGCCAAAATGCTTACAAGTGCGATATTACTTACGCCACTGCCAGCGAATACGGCTTCGATTTTTTACGCGATCGCCTGAAAATAGCCGATGGCAAAGGTGCAGAAACTCCGTTCTGGTCTCCTTGGCTGGCAGGAAACGCAACCCCTGCATCCAAGTTTGTCCAACGAGGCCACCACTTCGCTCTTGTTGACGAAGCTGATAATATTTTTATCGATGAAGCCAGAACCCCTCTTATCATCAGCGGGCAAGTGCGACCTGCAACCCCTGAAGAACAAGTAGTTTACCTCTGGGCCGATGATCTAGTTCAAAGAATGGAAGCCGGTCAGCATTTCATCTTTAATCCGCAATTGCAAAAACTTGAACTCACCGCCTTGGGCAAACACCTTGTCCGTTATTCAAACCCGCCTTCAGGGCCGCATGGCGACGCCCTGGACAAGTTGCATGAAGCCATGGAACAGGCTATTCAAGCGCATTATCGCTTCAAATTAAACCAACATTACCTTGTTGACAAAAACAAGATCGTGATCATTGATGAATTTACGGGAAGAAGAATGCCCGATAGACATTGGCGTGATGGGCTTCATCAAGCAGTGGAAGCCAAGGAAAAAATACCGGTTACGCATAGTGATGAACATGCAGCACAAATAACCTTTCAAAGTTATTTCAGGCTTTACAAGAAGCTGGGTGGCATGACAGGTACCGCATTGCAAAACCGGATGGAAATCCGAAGGGTCTATAAAATCTGGGTGGTATGTGTTCCCACAAACAAACCCATTCTAAGACAATTATGGCCCGACAAAGTCTACCCCAATGAAAATGCTAAATTCGATGCCATCGTGGATGAAATTCAAAAGCTTAGAACCGAGGGCCGCTCCGTACTTATCGGAACCAGAAGCGTTGATAAATCGGAAATACTCAGCCAGAAACTTCATGATGCAGGATTGATACACCAGGTTCTTAACGCCAAGAATCATGAACTCGAAGCAAAAATTATCGAACAAGCTGGCCAACTTGGAAGGATCACGATTGCAACCAACATGGCAGGGAGAGGAACAGATATCAAGCCATGCAAGGAAGTAATCGCTGCAGGGGGTTTGCATGTATTAGGAACAGAAAGGCACGAATCAATTCGAATTGACCGGCAGTTGGCGGGGCGTGCCGGGCGTCAGGGAGATCCAGGGAGTGCTCAATTTTTCCTATCGTTGGATGATGAATTATTGGAAGGGTTGGGCCAAGGCAGGCAGATGAAACTAAAAAATCTAGGAATCTCAGGCACCATTCGTGAATGGAACAAGTATCTTTCCATGTTTAAGCTGGCACAACATCGGGTGGAAAGAAGACATTATCTTTCAAGAGTTGACTTGCTGGTTCATGAAAAGCAAAGGCAGGAGATACTCAAGGATTTGGGCGCAGACCCTTATGTGGATTAAATAAAGAATGGGTTGCAACCGTAACAAGATGTTTAACGACCTTGCTCGCTCTAGGTAGCAACCCGGGGGAAGTGCAAACTTAAAAACCAACTTGAGGAATTTTAAGGCTTCAAGAAGCTTGATACCTTATTCCTATATAGTAAATGCGATTTAGATGAATTAAAATGACAAAATTAATGAATTTTTTAAGAATTATTTTTAAAATTGCCTAAACTGCCCAAACTAAAGAAGTTGAGCCTTTCGAAAATGAGGCTAAGTTCTCTGGTTTTCAGACGAAAAACAACTAAAACGCCCTATTTAAAGCACAAGTTCGACTAACTTTAAACTTATTTTTTCGTGATAACTACAACACCTCTTAGACAGAATAATTATTTTTTCGACTCCAAAATATAGCCTGCTATCCAAAATACCTGCTCAGTTTCACAATCCTTAATCCAAACTTAATAATTGCAACCTATTATAAAGGTATGGGTTGCAACCGTAACGAGATGATTATCATCTAATCCTTTTGTTTCGCTCTAATGTGCAACCTATAAACCTTGGCAACATCTTAATTAAAACGAACATTAACCTTTAAGGTTTAAAAAAGATTTTGATTTCTATGAGTTTTGAAACTCTTCGCAATGCACTTCGAAGCTCAACTTGGAGATTTAATTATTTAACTTAACACTTTCGATATCGACCTGATTTTTAATAAGAGTGGGTTGCAACCGTAACAAGATGTTTAACGACCTTGCTCGCTCTAGGATGCAACCCGGGGAAATGAGTCCTGCACAGCATTTTGCAATGCCAGACAGAACAAAACTAATCTATCACAATAATCAGAGTAATTCAATCTTGAATTCCGATTAATTTTAAATAAACAATGGTATGGCTAAAACTAAATTAAGTGGTCCTTAAAATACTCTAAAGTTTTGGTTCCCAACCCGGTTCATACTCTCTAGCCCACATCTTCTTGGCTTCGGGATCGTTTAAAACCATACCATTAGAGGAATCGCACTTAAGAGTTCGGCCCACCCGTTGGGAAATATTTCCCAAATGGCAAAGCAAAGTACTCTTATGCCCTTCTGGAATAGGAGAGTTCAACTTACCATTACCACGAACCGCTGAAATAAAGTTGGCAAGGTGCTCCGATTCGCCCCCATCCCCAGTCGCCTTCTTAGTTTCTTTCCCCTTGGAATCATAAACGATATAACCGCTACCTTTGATAGCAATTGTTCCTTTAGATCCAACAAAAAGAATGTCGGGGGTGTTGCCTTCGGGTAAACGGTTACAACTTAGACCAAGCCATTGAATATGCTTGCCTTGGTTGAAATTAAATTCAACCATATGGGTGTCGGGGGTTTCCTGATCGTCTTTGTACATATACCTTCCTCCAGAAGAATGAACGGAAGTGGGAAATTCCACGCCTAGGCCCCATCTGCAAACATCAATCAAATGAATGCCGTTATTTCCCAATTCGCCATTACCCCAGTGCCAGAACCAATGCCAATTGTAATGAAGGTAATTATCTTTGTAAGCTTTGCGCGGAGCAGGGCCTTGCCATAAATCAAAGTCTAGGCCAGCGGGTACGGGCTTTTCAATACCTTTGCCTATGGAAGGCCTGCTATTTAAATACCAAGATTGAGCGAGGTGAGTTTCGCCGATTTCACCTTTATGAATAAGATCAACTGCCTCGCGAATCTTAGGCCAAGTGCGCCTTTGATTCCCCATCTGCACAAGTTTGTTGTACTTAGCAGCAGCTTCAACCATTATTTCGCCTTCTCGAGGATTATGGCTGCAAGGTTTTTCGACATAAGTATGCTTTCCAGCTTTAACAGCAAGGATAGTAGAAGGGGCGTGCCAGTGGTTGCAAGCCGCACAAACAAAAACATCGATATCCTTATCATCGAGAATTTTCCTGAAGTCTTTATCAACCTTAGGTGCCTTGCCAGAGATTTTCTCGACCTCCCCTGCAGCGTTGGTCGCACGATTAAAATCTGGGTCTGCGATAAACCCAATCTGCACACCCGGGATTTTGGAAAATGATTTTGCAAGTGCAGTGCCCCTGCCTCCTGCACCCATAATTCCAATATTTACTTTTTCAGATGGTGCAGCAAAAGCATTCCAAGAAACGACACTTGCGCCTGTGGTAGCGATAAAACTTCGACGATTCATAATAAACCCCTGATTGGAAATGAAGTTTAGATGCAACGATAATCGCAAAGTAGGGAACGGAATTCAAGAACCAATATTGCCCAAAGCCTTAAGGAATCGAAGACCATGAACCAATTGTTCTGCTTTGTCATCGCCCTCTTCTTTTTCGGAAATCAAAAAGCCCTGATAGCCGGATTGATCGAGGTAAACCATAAAGGAATTCCAGTCAAAATTACCATGACCAAGAGGTACTTCCCGAGCAGCTCTGCCGGGCCCATTGCTTTGAAATTCTCTGGCATGAACCAGTTTGATTCGTGAACCAAGATCAAGAACCGCTTGCAGAGGATCAAAGCCATTGATCGTTAAATTACCAGGATTTAGCGAGGCACCCAAAGCTCCTGAATCAATCTGAGAAATGAAATCTAGCAACACTTTGCCCGATTCCTGCCCTGTTTCCAAAGCAAGAGAAACGCCTATTCGGTCGCCATGTGCGCCTAAATAAGAAAGCGATTCAGTGTAAGTAGCAATGCGTTTATCTTCTTTTTCTTGGGGGATCTGGCCTGCATGAAGGGCTAGCACATTGCAGCCGAGATCAAACCCGAGATCCATTACTTTTTTAAGATGAAGTATGCGCTGTTCCTGATCGAGTGCAACATCGAGCCCATTGCGTAGCGGGCAAAAGATAGAAGCAAGCTGAAGGTTATAAGATCTGAGTAGATAGGAGATTTCTCTGCGCCCGGACTCGGAAAGTTTATCCGGAGAAAGTTCGCCTGTGACATCAAATTGCACGCCTTGCGCACCTGCTTGAGCAGCAAGCAAAAGAGCTTTGCGCAAAGGGACCCCAAAACATTCGAGCTTCACACCAAATTTACAACGGTTCATAAAGTTACCAGTCTGTTTCAAACTCTTCCTCTATTTCAGGAAGTTCAAGAAAATATCGAAGAGGCTTAACCAAAGAGCGAAAAACTTTGCCTGGCAAATCAACTGTTCGCCAACTCTGGCTTCTTTGACGCATTTGGGCCCTGTAATCAGATATTAAAACGGCTCGTGCCAAATATCTTTTATCCCTGAATTTCCAAAAGTCTTCCGTATTTTCAGGGAAGTTGACTTCATTAGCGATATCGTAAATAAAAACTAATAAGCCTTGGAAAGTTGGGCCCGACATCCCCGCCCACCGCTCAAGGCCTTCCACGTCATCAATGGTAGACCAGCATTCCCAAACCTTTTTTGGTTTTTCAGGAGGCCCACCAGGAAACTTTCGCCCCTTTACATCAACCACGAATCGAGCGCCTGATTCTGCGTAAAGGATAAAATCTAGGCTTTTTACGGGTTCGCCACCTAGGCACGACCTGCGTTGCTCATCAACAGCAACATAGCAGATCTTGTTATCCTGCAAATACGATTCAAATGCAGACTCGTAGTGATTGCCACGATCCATAAAACCCTCCTGGGCCGAGGGGTGAAAATTATCCGGGCAGGCCAATCCCCAGCATGGTACGCAACTGAGAAATAATGATTGCTTCATCGTAATCGGCTTCCTGCCTAGTAGCAAGTTCCTTGATTTTGAACTTTTTAGAAGCAAAGTCATCTGGGCCTGCAATTAGGGCAAAGCGAAATCCGCGCTTCTCAGCATATTGCAATTGCTGGCCTATCTTTTTAGGTTCAATAAAAACCTCAACGCCAATACCTGCAGCCCGCAAAGTTGCGGCAAGCTTTTCGTAAACCCCGATAGGCGTATCAGCAAAACGAACGATAAAAACCGGGGCACTAGCCTGCACGCCACCTAAGATTTTTAGTTCTTCCATCGCAGCAAGCAAGCGATCCAATCCAAGGGACGCGCCAACGCCGGGCAAAGGCATTTTAGTGTAGAGGCCAGCAAGGTTATCGTAACGCCCGCCAGAGCAAATACTGCCGATGCCAGGGAGATCGGAAAGGAAAGTTTCAAAGATGGTTCCGGTGTAGTAATCCAAACCGCGAGCAATGGAAAGATCGATGCGTAATCTTTCATCAGGGACGCCTGATTCGCGTGCGACGATTAGCAATTCGCTTAGCCTTTTAACCCCATCTGCTGCTTTCGGATTGTTGCCAAACTTTTGCGAGACAAAGGCGAGGATTTCTTCGTTGGTGCCTTTAAAACCTGCAAGTTCAAGAACCTTCCTGCCTTTTTCCGCATCAACCCCATGCAATACCATTTCTTCAACAACAGGCTCGATGCCAACTTTGGGAAGCTTATCAAGAGCTCGAAGTACAGCGACAGATTTATCCGCAAGACCAAGTTCTTCAAGCAAGCCTGAGAGAATCAACCGATTGTTGACATGAATTTCGAAGCGTTCGAATCCAATCGCAGCAAGCAATGCGTTGATAACAAGTGCAGCTTCGATGTCGGAAGAATTCGAGGTGGTGCCAATGGTATCAAAATCGCACTGCCAGAATTCTCTGTAACGGCCATGGGCTGTATTTTCACCACGCCAAACAGGGCCCATATGATAGCGCTTGAAAGGTGTGCCAAGAGTAGGGACATGCTGTGCGGCAAAGCGTGCGAAAGGTACGGTAAGATCGAAGCGTAAAGCAATATCGCGATCGCCATGATCCTTGAAACGATAGATAAGTTTATCGGATTCAGCGCCACCTTTACCGAGTAGGATTTCGGTGTATTCAAGGGCGGGTGTATCGATGGGCGCAAAGCCAAAAGATCGATAAACGGTACGGGCCTTCTGCAGGATTTCCTCACGGGGAATCATAAGAGAGGGGAGGTAATCGCGAAACCCTTTGAGGGTTCTGGGTTGGATAAGATCAGCCATAATAAATAGATTCGAAGCCGGTTAAAGAAACCAGCCCGAACATTTCTCCAAATTAAAGATTACTGGGAACGGTTTTTGTAACGATCACTGAACCGCTTCATGAATCGATGTTCTTCTTCTGTAAGGGATTTAAAACCCTCACGATGAAGTTTATCAAGCAAAGAATCCATGCGGATTTCTTCGTCTTCCTGCTGCTTGATTATGCTTTTAATTTTTTTAAGAGTGCGGGCTTTTTTCCATCGTTGCCACCAGCTAAGTTTTGGCTTTTCAGGAACTTCAGGGTCATCTCTTTCGAAGCTGGTATACCCTTGCGAAAAATCATATCCAGATTCATAGTCAGATGTTTCCATTTCCAGAATCTGCCATTCATTTTTGCATGCAACATAAATGTAAACAGCAAGACACAACACCATTACTTCATTAAAAATAATACCAAAAAAGCCCACGAGAAACATGCAACCAAAGCCTGTAAATATCACCAAGATAGTCGATTGGCGATACCCAATTCTGGGCCAAAGAAAAGCTTGCAACATTCTACCGCCGTCAAGCGGGAAACCTATCAGAAGAACATTGAGAAGAAAAAGTGTCCAGTTAACGAAAAAGAGTCTGGAAAGAAAGATAGGAAACCAAGAAGTAGTCTCTTCAAGAAACCCGGCCCAGGTGACAAGGTTCATGGTGCCTTCGGCATCGATGCGGAAAGGTGGCCAGAAGGGGCTCCAAGGCGGCTGAAAAGAAGAGCCGATAAACGCAAGCGTAAGAGCACATAAAAAGCAAAGTACAAGGTTGACAAGTGGGCCAGATAAAGCGGTGATGAAATGCGCCCGGGGATTTTTGGGGATATCAACCTGCGCTAATCCACCTAAAGGCCAAAGCATGATTTCGGTGGCATCGCCATTCATTTTCCGGGCCCCAAAGCAATGGCCAAGTTCATGAAGGAATACGGAAAAAAACCAGAGCATGGTCAATTGCAACGCATCAAGCCAAGTATGATCGGGCGGTGAAGGCTTAGAAAAGCTGATACGCATGATTAAACCGAGCGCAACCAAAGGGAACAATATATGCACCCTAACGAGGATACCAAAGACCCTACCTAACGGAATGGACCAAGAAAAAGGATCGCGCATAATAATTCAATCACACCGATAATGCAAAAAAACATACCACTACATAAATGGTAGCACCTCAATCGCTGTGGAGCAATCAGATGGCTATAAAGTTTGGGATATTTGCTTAGGCGCCAACCTTGATAGGACGAACACGCTTGGGCTTATCCTTGGAAAAAGTGCGGAATTGCGAGAGAGTGAGGGTTGAAAGCGCTAAGCCGGCCCAGTTGATTTCCCCACAAAAAGCCAGTTCCTCAAGCATTGAATCTGGCGAAACTTCATTTAAACAGGGGGTTGATTCATCCACCAATCCCATAGTCGAGCTGATTTTTGAAATATCATCGAATGCTGCATCTTCCAAAAAAGAATCGTCACATTCTTCGGGATTGTCGGTGGATGAACCATTATTGGTTTGGGGAATCGCATTCACTTTAGGGGTGATCATATCATTAGGAATAGCCTTGATTTCGGAAATCACCTTGGACCATTCCTTTAAAAAATCACCTGCATTTTCAGGTAGCATCTTTTTAATCATTCCACCTATCACTTCTGGCCCGATGCCGATAGTACCCCTGATTAACTTCTGAATAATATCAGGGTTGATCAATTGCTTGACGGTTTCCTTGCTAGCATCATCGTTGGTTGTACCGCCGTTATTCACAGTCCGTAAAATAACAGTCCCTTTAGATTGCGAGGGCGCAAGCGATAAAGTAGTTTGCCTAGAATTCTGGAAGGTAAGCGATGTATTGGAAGCATTTGCGGAGCTAGAGACATCCACCAAAGTTGAGGAAGAGCCCCATGCGATTCCAACTGCTGTGCCGCCGGTAAAAGCTGCGGGCATAATGGTGATAGTATTGGAGGATACCTGAGTGGTGTTGGTAACCACCGCAAAAACCGTACCTCTTAAGTTGTTGATAAGAGGGAAGCTACTTTGATCAAGATAAACCGTGATCGTGCTATCGATATAATTAATGATCACCAGATTATTTGCTGAGACAACATTCTCGTAAGAGGTTGAAGTGTCTTGTGCAAACTGCAAATAAGGAGAAGAATTCCGCTGCAAGCCACCAGAAAAGCTAGCAGTGAGGGTAAGCAAAGCCCCCGGCTCAGGGTTGCGCAACCGGACATCAAAAAAGCTTTGTGCTGGGACAGTAGTAGTATAGGGCTGTGGATTGCTAAAATAGGAAGCGGTAAACAAAATTACCGAGCTGGAATTGTTGGCTGACTGCTTGTAAAAGGAGTTAAAGCCATTAACACGGGCATCCGCAGTCCGCCCTCCAGGTGGTAATATTGCTCCACTGGCACCATTTAAGTTGTTTTTTTGTGATGCGGTTAACACTTCCGCATTAAAACTGCTTGAAGAACTTGTATTATCAGAAATCCTAGTAACGGTGACCGAACCGCTAAACAATTCAAGTGAGCTATAAGTGTGAGTGCCTAAAACTTGAAATACACCTGGTTGATTAGGTGATGGAGTGAATGTGCCTGCGCTATTTTGGCTACCATCACCCCATACTATCGTTGCTACATATTCAGAAATCGTAGCCGAGGTCACGCCAGTAAGAAACGCAAGATCCTTGGTGATGCTGACGCCAAGAGGGAAAGGAACAGGCGCACTTGGTGATGAAACCTGAAACGGTTCATTAGATCCTTGCAATACAATTCCAGATCCACTACCGGTAGCATTGCCATTAAAATTTGCAGTGACAGTAACTGGCCCTAGGGTACGAAAAATTGCAGTAATAGCAACAACACCATTATCACCAGCAACAAATGCAACATTAGCAGGGATGGTCGCCGAAGAATCGGTAGTTGAAATATTCACAAAACCAACAAAGTTGGAATCCACTCCTCCAGTTGAGTTGAGAGCGGTAATTGTAACACTTACAGGTACACCAGCAAAAATTTGCTGCCCCGGGTTTGCAAGTTCTACTTTAAAACTAGAAACAATATTTGAAGTGTTAGTAAAGTTAGTGGTAGTCGTAACTGTTCCACCAAGGGTAGTCACAGAAATAGGGCCGGTAGTTGCGCCTGCAGGTGCCATTGCAGTTATCTGAGTGGCAGAGTTTACAACCACATTAGTTGCTGTAATTCCATTAAACCTAACTACTGTTGTTCCTACAAAACCTGAACCTGAAATCACTACCGAAGTTCCAGTTGGCCCTGAAGTTGGCGTGAAAGAAGTTATGGTAGGCAAATCGAATGCGCCAATGCTGGGAGCGGTGGAAGAGCGGACATAGCCACGCTGATCCAAACCATTGATAGGGGCGGCATTACTTATTGTTGCATTACCAGCGCCAATAGCGGCACTGCCCACACCTAAAGCCATGGTGGATGTAGGGCCGCCGTTGTTTTGCAGGGGGCCAAGATTGATTTCCGTGGTAGTTTTAGTGGTGGCCCACAGAAGCCCTGCTTGAGTAACAAGATTGCTAGCGGCGGTAGCAGGAGAAATAAGGGTTACAGTTCCGGTACCAGCGTAATCACCACCGCTGGTACTATTGGCGATAATAGTGTTGGCGATGTTGAGATTGCCACCGTTGCTAAAGATACCGCCGCCCGAAACTGCAGCAGAATTGCCAGAGAGTGTGGAATTAGTGACCGTAAGGTTGTTATCACTAAAAATGCCTCCGCCTTTACTTGCAGTATTGCCCGAGAAGGTGGAATTGGAGACGGAGAGGATGCCGCCGAAGTTATTTAAGATGCCGCCGCCATAAGTTGCAGTATTGGCAGAGAGCGTGGAATTTATCACGGTAAGGTTGCTACCGCCAGTATTGTAAATGCCAGCGCCGTTGATTGTAGTATTGCCAGAGATTGTGGAATTACTGACCGTGAGGGTACCGCTTCCGCTGTTTGCGATGGCGCCCCCGCGATTAGCATTATTGCCGGAGAGGGTGGAATTAGTGACCGTAAAGGTTCCTGTACGGTCAAAGAAGATACCACCACCAGCATCGTTTGCGAGATTACTTGAGATGGTCGAATTGTTGACTGTCAGAGTAAGGGTGGAGGCGTTGAAGATGCCGCCCCCGTTGTTTGCGAGATTACCCGAGATGGTCGAATTGTTAACGGTGAGGGTGCTGACGTTACCGCTGTAGATGGCGCCGCCGCTGTCTCCAGAATTTCCCGAGAGGATGGAATTGGAAATGGTAAGGATGCCAGAGTTATTAAAGGCGCCGCCATTGCCAGTAATATTTGCACCAGTAACAGTCACGCCGGAGATGGAGAGATTACCACCAGAGTCGATGCTAAAAATTCTAAAGTTGTTTTTGTTAGCGTCAATAGTAAGCGAGGTAGCGCCAAGGCCAGTAATGGTAAGAGAGCCTGAGCTAGATGCAGCCAAAATGTTGGGCAGTGACGAATTTAAGGTAATCTTGTAAGGGCCGGGACCAGTAGCGAAATTAAAATTAATAATGTCATTGCCTGCGGTTGCATTGGCATCATTGATAGCTTGTCTTAACGAACCTAATCCTGAATCTAAAGTATTAGTTACGCTATAAGTTACTGCAAAACTGGGAGTAACTGTAAAATTAGTAGTTGTCGCAACTGTTCCACCTGGAGTAGTCACCGAAATAAGGCCGGTAGTTGCGCCTGTAGGCACCGTTGCAGTTATCTGGGTGGCAGAGTTTACGACCACATTAGTTGATGTAATTCCATTAAACCTAACTACTGTTGTTCCGATAAAACCTGAACCTGAAATCACCACCGAAGTTCCTACCTGCCCTGAAGTTGGCGTGAAGGACGTTATAGTAGGCGCTAGCGGAGTATTGGTTAATGCAAAACTTGCATTAGTTATACCTGGGTTACCAACAACTGATGATAGTACGATGAAATTTCCTGGGGCATTGTTTGCTGTTAATGTCGTTGATGCAGCTTCCCCCGTAACTCCCGTAATAGCGATGATGGTTTGTTGATTTACCGGAAAGGTTCCGGTTGCAGGATTTGTTGGAGGATTCGAATTAGGCGCTGCAAATTGCACCTGAATGTTTGGCACAGGGTCGCCACGCGAATCCACAACCTTGGCTGTTAATGGGTTTGCAAATGCAGTTCCAACCAAGGTGGTTTGGCTGCTGCCTGAAACAACACTAATTTGTGCGGGTGGACCAGCGGAAAATACTGAAGTTCCGATACCAACATTTGTTGCAGTTGCAGTCACCACATAAGTTGCACCTTGGGAAGTTTGATTTTGCGTGGGAGCAAAACCAGTAAAGCCAATATTGCCTGAGGCATCCGTGGTAACCGTAGTAGAACCAAGATAATTAGCGCCCTGGGATCGCGAATCTGAAATTAGCGAAGAATAAAAATCAACGGTATATTGAGTGTTTGCTACACCATTTACAAAACCCGAATAGGTAAACCCACCGGATCCGTTTGAAAGTTGCTGGGTCAGAACTGGGGATGCAATGTTACTATTAGCACCATTAAGAAGAAGAATTCCAAGACCTAAATTGTTCCGGATGTTGTTGTTTTGGATTGTATTGCCCACCGATGCCGCACCGTTAATGAACACTCCGTTTTGATTGGAATATGCAATCGTATTTGGTTTTACAGAGTTCCCAATCGTTGTGTTAATAACACCATCATCAATCGATATTGCATCGCCTGAGTTCCCAAGATTATTGGTGGAACCCGAGCTATCGGTACCAATTAGATTTCCAACAATTTGTGTTCCCGTGACAGTTCCAGTACCACCTTGTAAACCTATAAGCTTGATACCCGTGGTATTCTTCCCAATTAAGTTCGCAGAAATGGAATGATTAAGGGCATCAACATTGGCATTATTGTTGATCTGTATCCCGGTGGTATTTGGCATGAAACTGGTATTGGTTTTACCCAATCCAATACGATTACCTGTGAAACTACTGCCACTACCAGCAATCTGAACAATGCCAGTGGTTAAGTTGCCAAAAACATTTTGATCCGCAACGGTATTACCACCAACAATTGCAGCGTTAACTGTAGCAATATCAACACCAACCCCACTTAAGCCATTAGATTGCGCACTACCATCTGCATTGACACCGAAGTAGTTACCTTTGATCGTAATATTGTTGTTATTTGCATAAATAGCAAAAGGGAAGTTGACGAAGGATAAACCTGATACAGAGCTTCCTAGAGTATTAAAATATAATCCTACGATTCCACTAGCCGCAGTAAATTTTGAACCATCCAGTTGGATTTTAATAGCTGCATTATTGCCACCGCCAACAGATAAGGTGTTAGCGCTATATCCTGATTGGGTTGTACCATCGATAGTAACTTGATCCGTAATCAAAGGCAAAGCGGTATCTAAAGTAATGGTTTGAATTGAGACAGTACCACCGGTAATAGCAAAATCAATTATGTCTGGCCCGGCATTATTATTGGCATTGGTAATAGCTTGCCTTAAAGATCCAGTTCCAGCATCCAAATTAGTAAAGACGGTGTAAGTTGCGGGGGTGATACGGCCTTCAAGGGCCTCAAGTTGCAGCATTCGAGAAAGCAAATAGCGATCCAGCTTGCCAACTTTCGGGGGCAGCCTATTAGAATTGGCCCAAATGTTAAAAGCACGCAATATTTTCACAGTAATATTCCCGATTAAATATAACCCTAAACCTACCAAATCATCTATTTTATCTCAAGGGGCATTTGAAAACGGGGAGAAATATTAGTTTATCGGAAAATCTGTCATACGATATCCACCTATTGGTTAAAAAGAGACTCAAAACCCCAATTTTTATGCTTTATTTACACAGAGTTACCTATCAGAATGATGCAATACAATGGATTATAAATAATCTCAATGCTGATCTTATTTTAGGGATTAGATTTATTCCAAAAACATCATTCAGAGCTGGATGCGTCAGCGACAGGGAAAATACCCAACAAAGAAGTTAAGGCAAAGTCTTTTTTACATGGCTTACTGCCATGGGAAGAGGATACCAGAAAATGTTATAATACCTTCAATTGCGGTAAGCTTAGAACCAAAATCCATTCTTGGTTTAGGCGCACTGCGGAAAAAGAGACCAACCTCCCTTATTCTTTTTGGCCTCTTTCCATCCAAAACCCTTAAATTCCACTTGGCACTAATTTAGGGAGCCAAGACCATAACGCAGAAAAACATACCACTACATAAATGGTAGCACCTCAATCGCTGTGGAGCAATCAGATGGCTATAAAGTTTGGGATATTTGCTTAGGCGCCAACCTTGATAGGACGAACACGCTTGGGCTTATCCTTGGAAAAAGTGCGGAATTGCGAGAGAGTGAGGGTTGAAAGCGCTAAGCCGGCCCAGTTGATTTCCCCACAAAAAGCCAGTTCCTCAAGCATTGAATCTGGCGAAACTCCATTTAAACAGGGGGTTGATTCATCCACCAGGCCCAGAGCCGAGCTAATTTTTGAAATATCATCGAATGCTGCATCGTCCAGCAAAGAACCGTCACATTCTTCGGGATTGTCGGTGGATAAGCCATTATTGGTTTGGGGAATCGCATTCACTTTAGGGGTGATCATATCATTAGGAATAGCCTTGATTTCGGAAATCACCTTG
>Ga0209500_10001796_pt1 | contig 15776 bp, 23 predicted proteins | sample S_140212_EF_Meta_FD_187323 | JGI IMG/M metagenome (GOLD analysis project Ga0209500, IMG submission 187323) | Freshwater microbial communities from Lake Simoncouche, Canada to study carbon cycling - S_140212_EF_MetaG (SPAdes) (version 2) | ecosystem: Environmental > Aquatic > Freshwater > Lake ... | reverse complement strand
TAGCGCCCCACAATGAGGTAAAGAAAAATGGCAGCTACAGCAGCCCCCTATGGCCTGCGCCCTGTCAATCTTATCGGCGGTCAGCCCTATGCTGGTTCGACTCGTCTGATCAAGATTGCTAATGCGTATGCCGCAAATATTTTCTACGGTCAGCCCGTGACCATCAACTCCTCTGGTGTTGTTGTTGCGGAAACTGGCACATCGACGGTCGCATCTACTGGCGTTGTTGGTGTTTTTGTCGGTTGTACCTACACGGATCCGAACCTTAAGTATAAGTTGTTTAAGCAGTACTGGCCGACAGGCACAGTGGCTACTGATGCCCTTGCTTATGTGGTCGATGATCCGGATGTTGTTATGCAGGCTCAGGCCAACGGTGCAATCGCTCAGACTGATCTTGGTGCAAACATTGCTCTCGGCACATCTTCCGGCAGCACCGACACCGGAAACTCCACAACCCCTCTTGGCACTGCTGCGGCTACCACGGCCACTCTTCCGCTCCGTATTGTTGGCTTTGTTGATGGACCGGACTCGGCCATTGGCGATGCCTACACGGACGTTCTTGTTAAGTGGAACCTTCCGAATGCCGTGTTTGCAGCGCCCGATTCAAATGCGATGAACGCAAGCGTCACAGTGACGTACGGTCATTCGTACATGAATCCCCGTGGCGTGTAATAGGAGAACATAGAAAATGGCTATTTCACGCGCACAACTCCTTAAGGAACTGCTTCCGGGTCTAAACGCCCTGTTCGGTTTGGAGTACAAGAAGTACGAAAACGAGCATGAGGCTGTCTACGAGACCGAAACCTCGGAGCGTTCGTTTGAAGAGGAACTGAAGCTTTCGGGCTTTGGTGCCGCCACAGTCAAGGGCGAAGGCTCTGCCCTTCGCTACGACAACGCTCAGGAAGCTTGGTCGGCTCGCTACAACCACGAAACGATTGCTATGGGCTTCTCCATCACCGAAGAGGCGATGGAAGACAACCTGTACGATTCGCTTTCGTCTCGCTACACCAAGGCCCTCGCCCGTTCGATGGCCTACACGAAGCAGGTTAAGTCGGCTTATCCGCTGAATAACGGCTTCTCCGGTGGCGCGTTTGTTGGTGGCGATGGCAAGACACTGTTTGCTACAGATCACCCGCTTGTTTCGGGCGGCACAAACAGCAACACGCAGACCACGGCTGCCGATCTGAACGAGACCTCGCTTGAGGCCGCAGTTATTCAGATTGCTGGCTTCAAGGACGAACGCGGTCTGCTTATCGCGGCTCGCCCGCGCAAGCTGATCGTTCCTCCGAGCCTGATGTTCGTGGCTACGCGCCTGCTGGAGACTGAACTCCGTGTTGGCACCGCCGACAACGATATCAACGCGATCAAGACCAATGGTACGATTCCGGAAGGCTACTCTGTCAACCATTACCTGACAGACGTTGATTCGTATTACCTGATCACGGATATCCCGAACGGCATGAAGCACTTTGTTCGTACACCGATGTCTACATCTATGGATGGAGATTTTGACTCGGGCAACGTGCGTTATAAGGCGCGCGAACGTTACTCTTTTGGCGTGTCGGATCCCTTGGGGATCTGGGGCTCACCGGGCGCTTAATTCGCCCCACAATAATTAGAGAGAGCCCCATTTCGGGGCTCTTTTTATTTGTGGTAAAATCCTGATATGCCTCAACAACTGAGGCTCCGGGGTATCTCGGTTCCGCTGACTGCCCCCGGCAGACGCTTGCAGAGACTGCGGAACCTAATTCTGCAAGGATAAAATCAATGGGTATCACCACATTTTCCGGCCCGATTCGGGCTGGCAACATCAACAACACGACAGGCGCCACGCTTGGCGAGGACGTAAGGAACGTTGGCTCCGTTGTGATGGTCCAGACTGTTCCGATCACACAGGATGGCACCGCAACCGCCCTCGCTACATCTATTGTGCTTCCGGCGAACAGCCACATTCTCAACATCCAGATGCTCAACACGACCGCATGGGCTGCGACTAACACCCTTAGCGTCGGAACCACAGCAATAGCCACAGAACTTGCTCCCCTTACAGCGATGACTCAGGGCCTTATTGCTCTTACACCGGGCGCTTTGGCTGCCGCTTGGGATGACACGGGAACGGCTGATAAGCGCATCTTTGTTAAGTCCGCAAACGCTGGCGCTGGTGTTGGCACCCTGACCGTAAGGTATATTCAGGCCCACGATCTGGCCTCCACGTAATCATATAAAATAGCGAGAAGGGGTGAGAGCCCCTTCTCCTTTACGGGGTATAAATATGACAACCACATATCTGGCGAAGGATCATTTTAACCACGCGATCCAAGCCCTTGCGCCATCCACAACGCAAACGGTGACGATCTCTGGGACAAGTGCCGCCACCACCAATGCGCTGAGCAAGGAAACGGTTGTTATCCGTGTTCTTGCCACCGCGGCGTGTTTCATCAACATCGGCACGGGAACCCCGACAGCCACATCTTCCGGAACGCCTATCCCGGCTAATGTGCCGGAGTATTTCCGTGTAAACGGCAACGAGACCATCAAGGTTGCAGTGATACAGCTTACGTCTGGCGGGGCTCTGTACGTCACAGAGATGATCTAATGCGTTCTGGCTTGGGAAGAGTTGGTTTTCTCCCGCTCGCTACAAGCGGCGGTTCCGGCACCGCCGCAGATGTGCTTGGCGATGTTTGGGACGGCTTTGCCTTAGATTTCCTGTCCAACACATACATTGTGCGGGTTTCCCTCGGCGCTGAAACGCTTTTTGGCCCGGGCCCTATTGCCTCGGCTGACGAAACAGGTCTTGGCCTAGATTTTCTTGACAATTCTTCAGCCATTAAGGTTTAAAAATGCCCACGACCACCACAGGTATTGCCACGGAATTTATTCAGTTCAGCCGCACAAGTAACGCGACTGCGACCGATAGTGACGGATTTATTAAATGGGCTCCTCACAACATTTTGCTGGCAAGCGAACAGTTTGACAATAGCAATTGGTCGAAGACCACAACCACTGTGGCGGCAAACAGCTTGGCTGCGCCGAACAGTACAACCACAGCCGACACGCTGACGGCGGCTGGCGCTAATAGTACTACGCTTCAGTCCTACACGGCGCTGGCAGTGCCTTATACGTTTGGCGTATGGCTTCGTCGCAAGACTGGCACGGGCAATATCCAGATTGCGGCAGACAGCGGCACCTACACGACTGTCACGATTACTTCAAGCTGGGCGCTTTACACAGTGTCTCAGACGCCTGCGGCTGGCACAATTTCGGCTGGCATTCGCATCGTCACAAGCGCGGATGAAGTTTATGCATGGGGCGCACACCTCTACCGCAGCGACCTTTCCATGCAGAATAACACCTCTGCGTATCCGACATATAGTCCGACTACGCCGAAGAATTTGCTGGGGTATAGCGAGTCATTTGATAACGCAGCTTGGTCCAAGACCGGAACAACAACTATTACAGCGAATCAAGCTATCTCTCCAAACAATCTTTTAACTGGTGATCTGGTTAATGAAGGAACTGGAACTGGATACCATCATTTTGTTCAATCTGTTACTACAGTTGCAAGCACAACCTATACTTTGAGTTTTTACGCCAAATATATAACTTGCCGTTGGATCAGTTTGTCATTGTACAGTAACGGTAATACTACCTCTTATGGTGCGGCAACATTTGATCTTTTAAACAGTGTGGTTGGCACTAGCGCCGCATCTGGAACTGGTTATGCCATTGTTGGGTCGCCCGCAATGACTTCAGTCGGTAATGGGTGGTACAGGTGTTCTTTGACCGTAACAAACGGGTCAAGTCTTGCTGCTGGTTTTTTTGCCATTTCGCCAAGCGATGTTGGAACCATTGGCAGTTATGGTCTTAATAGCTATACTGGCACTAGTCAGACATTTTATGTTTGGGGCGCGCAACTCTCCAATAGTGCCTCTTTGGACCCTTACTTCCCAAGCTACTCCACAGCCCCCACCGCTGTAGCGTATTATGGCCCGCGCCGGGATTTTGATGGATCAACTCTTGCTTGCAAGGGTTTGTTGGTTGAGGAGCAGAGGGCGAATTTGGCGCTTTGGAGCAATCGCCTTGATTTGAGTCATTCGCTTGCGGTTACTGGCGTAACCGGAACATTCCAGAATGGTGAAACCGTAACTGCAACAGGAGGTGGCAGCGGTATATACGTTTCTGCACTTTCTTCTTCATCTACGTTCATTCTTACAGCAGGCAGCGGCACGTTCACAGGTACGCTGACTGGCGGAACCAGCGCTGCAATAGCAACAATTTCAAGCGCCACGGCAATTTGGACGCCGTCAAACGTCACCACGGCGGCAACGGCCACGGGTCCAGATGGGATTGCCAATAGCGCCACAACGCTAACGGCATCAGCAGTCAACGGCACTGTCCTACAGGCCATCACCAGTACATCCGCTGCCCGTATCACCAGCATGTACGTGAAGCGCCGCACGGGATCCGGCATCATAGACATGACGCAGGATAACGGCACAACGTGGACTACCGTCACTGTCACCAGTAGTTGGGCACGTGTAAGTATTGCTTCGACTACAGCAGCAAACCCCACCGTTGGCATCCGCATTCGGACAAGTGGTGATGCCATTGATGTGTTTGGCATGCAGCATGAGCTTGGGGCATTCATAACCAGTGTAATCCCCACGACCGCCGCAAGCGCCACCCGCAACGCTGATGTTGCCAGCGTGAGTACGCAAGCGTTTCCGTATAGTTCTGTGGCGGGTACGATGGTGGTTAATGCGTCGCTTGCAGGGGGATCGTCTGCAGCCGCTGCTGGTGATTATTACATTTCACTAAGTGATGGAACAACTTCTAATTCAATTCACACAGTTGATGTAAATTCAACAATTTCCCAGATTGTTGCGTCTGGTTCTGCAACATTTAATCAGTCGATTGGATCACGGCCCGCAAATGGCGTAATTATCAAAACCGGACTTGCTTACGAATCTAACAATTCCAACAGCGCCGTAAATGGGACAATTGGAACAACTGACACAACAGTAACTTTACCGCCAGCAGCCACTAAGCTGGGTATTGGTATCCGTGCTGACAATTTTTTCCCAATTAACGGCTACATCCGCCAGATCACCTACCTCCCTCGCCGCCTGACCAACGCTGAACTCCAGACGAGGACCGCATAATGTCTATCGAAATCTTCGCATGATGTCCCTCCCGTTAGTTGTTCTCACGGGCATGATCACGGGGTTTTAAAAATGGCTAAAGCGCCGAAGAAGAAATTCAAGACTGCCGCATGGTCTCGCTCTGAGGGAAAGAACCCCGCTGGTGGTTTAAACGCAAAAGGCCGTGCCTCCGCAAAGAAACAGGGCATGAACCTTAAGGCTCCGCAGCCGGAAGGCGGATCCCGCAAAGAATCATTCTGTGCTAGAATGGGCGGAATGAAAAAGAAGCTGACCTCGAAGAAGACATCCAACGATCCGAATAGCCGGATCAATAAGTCCTTGCGGGCTTGGAATTGCTAAATGGGACGCACCAACGAAGCCCTGTGGTCCAAGGCCAAGGCTGAAGCGAAGGCCAAGATGGGTGGCAAACACTCAGCCAGAGCGATGCAATTAGCCGGGAAACTATACCGCGAGAAGGGTGGCTCTTATACTGGCCCCAAGACAAGCGCCCAGAAGTCTATGTCCAAATGGACTAAGGAGGATTGGGGCACCAAGAGCGGAAAACCTTCTGGAAAGACCGGGGAGAGATACCTTCCCAAGAAAGCCAGAGAATCACTGACCACCTCCGAATACGCCTCCACCACAAAAGCCAAGCGTGAAGGCACAAAGAGTGGTCAGCAGTTTGTTAAGCAACCGAAGAAGATTGCCGCCAAAACGGCAAGATTTAGATAAGGAAATAAAATGAAGATTGCTTTTGCCGCAGCCTTTGCTGCCCTGTTTTTTTCGACCTCGGCCTTTGCCGACACCAACCCCTCCTACACGAAGGACAAGTCGGCGTGGTGGGTGAGTGCCATCTTCGTAGTCCCGGTCGTTGGCCTCGACGTTATTGGTCGTGCCGTAGAGTTGACGGGCAAGGATCAGGGTGCCTTCCAGCCGCTCCACAGTTCCACTGGCGGTATCATTAAGCATGCCGCCACCCCGGTCTGCGGCCTTCCCGCAGTTGGCATGCTCTGCAAGTAGAGAGCCTGCGCGGCGGGAAGGGGAGAACTTGTGGACATGACCGAACGTATTGAGGTGTCGGTTGGGAAGCTTGAAGTACAGGTTGACCGACTTGAAATAGACATGACCGAAATGAAAGGTGATGTTAAAGCTATCCGAAAAACCCTCGACGCCGCTGGTGGTAGTTGGAAGATGCTAATAATGGTTGCTGGCTTTGCCGCAGCCGTTGGAAGTATTGTTTCAAAGATGTTGGTTGCATGGCCATTAAAATAATCCTCTCTATACTTGTAGCGATCTTTTTTCAGATCACGATGGTGAAGGCTGATGAGTGCATCACGCTGGACAGTTTCAGTTCTGAATTTGCCAAGGAAGGCGTTGTCTTCCGGGGTTCAAATTCTGCTGCGACTGAAAAGCTTGCTGCCCTTTTCAACAAAAACAGAGAAGCCAGAGGACAGCCCGCCGCCCAAATCTCGATTTTCCTTTCTGGACTTGTAGTCACATCGTCTGGAGAGCCCGGAGTTCTTGTGGCGGTGGTGGGGAAGGACGGGTGTTTGATCCAGCGGTCTGTGGCCATCCTAACCATCCGCCAGTGGGTGTATTTCCTGAACATTGCCGGGGTTGAGCCTAAAGATTTTATTCAGTTGGACGGCGCATAATGGCTCTAAGCAAATCATCTATTGCTAAGCTTTCCGGGGTTCATCCTGACCTTGTTAAAGTGCTTAAGAAGGCTTCCGAAATTTCTGAAACCCCGTTTGTCGTGGTTGAGGGAGCAAGGACGCTGGCTCGACAGAAAGAACTGTTAAAGGCTGGCGCAACAAAAATACTCAATTCTCGGCACATCACTGGACACGCGGCTGATATTGTCCCTCTTCTGGATGGGAAGATTCGGTGGGACTGGAGTCTGTATCTAAGGCTTGCAGTTGCGGTAAGGGCTGCGGCACAATCTCTAAACATCCCAATCCGCTGGGGCGGAACATGGGATATCATAAATGGGACAAAGGGGCCGTTCACAACGGCAATGCTTTCAAAGACTTTCCCCGATGGACCCCATTTCGAACTTCCACGAAACAAATACAAAACATAACGGAGACTAAAATGCTTAAGGGTTATCGTACATACATCCTCGGTGCCGTGACGATCATTGGCGCTCTTGCTGCCTATCTGGTTGGCGACACATCCCTGACTGAGGCCATCAACCTCGCCGTCACTGCTGGCATGGGTATGTTCATTCGTAGCGGTATCAACACTGCGGTTGCTGGTAAGTAATGTGGTGGTTGATTTGGGGTGCGGTTCTGGCATTATTTGTGTGCCTAGGAGTTGCAACATATTTTGTCGCCCGCAGCCCATCCTTCTGGATCGGCCTTGTCAAACAAGTGTTTGCCTTGGCCGTTCCGGATATTCTTGAATATCTTAAAGCCCGGAACACACCAGCCGTGGAAGAAGAAATGCGAGCATGCATCCGGCGCGGCGGCGAATGGGATAACTTCAATAAGAAGTGTAGGGACAAGTGATGGCTATGTCTCGCGGAAATATGGGCAAGCAAGTTGCCCGCCCCGGCAAAGTCAAGAAGGTGATGCACGAATTCAAGGTGCATACACTTAAGTCAAGCTCTGGGAAGCCAGTAACAAACAAGTCTCAGGCGGTGGCAATTGCACTGTCTGAGGCCCGCCGCGAACGCCGTCCACGCCGGGCAAAGAGGGTAAAATGAACAACAAGCCGCCCAATCTTTCCGCATTGTATGATTTCTATCGTTATGCAAGTGGCGGCATCGTGCCCAAGAAGGCTAAGCCAGTAGGCAAGGAAAAGACCGTTCCGACCGCCCTTGATTGGGGTCCGAACGCGCCGATGGATTACCTCGCTTATCTTAACAAGCAGGAAATGGCGCTTATCCAAAAGCATCGTGCGTTTAAAGGCAAGCGCAGCCACGAAGGCATTCCTGCCTTTCCAGACCCCGGAACTACTGGGTATGGCGACAAGGGGCAGGGCACAACATCCTCTTCTGGGCTTGGTGGTGGCAGTAAGGGTGGTTACAATTCCGGCACAAGCGGATCCAAGGGAGGTGGAGCATCCACACAATCCCCCGGCGCTGGTGGGAATGCTGGACAGGTAGGCGGAAATCTCGGCGGCGGTGGGAAAGGTGGCCCCGGAGGCCCTAGCGGCCCCAACAGCGGCCCTTCTCGCTCAGGCAGCCCCAGCACTGGTGGCGGCGGGAATGGCTCTCAGGCCCCGGGAAACACGGATACTGGAGGGCAGCGAGGCGCTGGCAGTAATTATGGCCCCGGCTCTGGCCGTCCGACTGTGGGCAGTTCTGGCGGTAGTGTGCCGACCTCTCCCATGAGTGGTCAGGGTCAGAGTTTCCGTAGCCCTATGGGCGCTGGATGGGCAAATAGGGATATAATCGATAAGCAGCGTACTGAAGTGGAAAATGCGCGTGCCGCTCTTCAATCAACAAGCGCCCTAAAGACAGACCTTCAGGTTGGCGGTATTCGGTCGCTGAGCGTTGGTCAAATGGGCACCACAGTTAATGTTGGCCCAACCCCCCCAACACCAGCAGCCCCGCAGGGAATGTTTGGCCCGCGCACCAGCGTGACCGGGATCAATTACATGAAGACCATCTCGCAGCCGGGCTTTATCACAAGCGGAATGCCGTCCACTCCATCTGGACTGTCAACTGCACTGCCAGAGCCGAAAGTCCCAATGGCTGTTCGCGAATATAATCCGTATGACATTCGTGGCGCTAGGCAACCGTATGGCACGGAGCGCATCATGGGTGTTGAGACAGTTCCAAACGAGACGCTTGTCGATAAGTCGATAAGGGCTAGGTCAATTGGCCTTGATAACACAAATCCTTATGATGCTCAAATCCGCGACCACATTGAGGCAATGAATCAAGTTGCAGCTAAAAACGCGGCAATGAATTATGGGGGGTTCTCCCTCGACCCAGAACAGGATTTGCAGAGAGAGGCGATTGATCGCGGCTTGTCAGAGTCCGTTATGAATGCATCTCTGAAATCAAACGTGTCACAGCCAGAATCGACTGACACGGTTTCCGCAGATGGCGGTCGGCGAGGCGCTGGCAGTAATTATGGCCCCGGATCTGGTCGCCCCGGCATTGTGGGCAGTTCTGGCGGTAGTGGGCCGACCTCTCCCAATGAAACCATACCGACAGACGCCACACCATCCTACGTTGACCCTATTACACAACAGCCAGCATACCCTGAAAAGCGTTTGCCCATGAAGATTGCTGAGCATCTTGGCATCATTGGCAGGGGATTGAAACTTGCCAACTGGGCCGACAGAAAGATGTTTGACCGTATGACCCCGGAACAGCAGGCGGCTGCTATGGAACGCTGGTCGAAGCAGAGGGACTCATACGGCAAGAATGCAGGCACAGACAATGATCGCGGAGAAGAGTTCCGCCCTCCATCTAGTCGTGCGAATGAGTCAACCACAGGAACAAGGCCGACAAAGCCGAAGGAAAATGGACCCCGCCCCGCCATCTACTACAAGTGGGATATGGGTGTCGATGTTCCATCACCGACAGATTCAGATTATACTTTGTACACGAAATACCTACAGGAAAAGGCCGCCGCAAGGGCGGGATTTGCATAACAATGGCTCAGAAGAAAGACGCAATTGGCAATCCTATGGAAATCCTCACCAAGAAGAGCCGGGGTAGAAATAAGCCTAGGTATAGGCGGAATTGCAAGAAGCTTGGACCGAAAGACCCCGACAAGGGCAATCGCGGGAACTTCTAAAGAAGTTGGGACAGTGAGCATTTGGGTTGGCGGTTCCGCTAAGCGGCGTATGCCTTTGGGAACGGGGCTCACATTTAAGGATAAGAGATGGCAACGAGCGGCACAACAACTTGGACACCGGACATCGCAGAACTCTGCGAGGAAGCCTATGAACGTGCTGGTCTTGAACTCCGGTCTGGCTATGACCTCAAAACTGCCCGCCGCAGCCTTAACTTCCTTCTCACTGAGTGGGCAAATAAAGGTATTAATCTTTGGACCGTTAAGTCCGGCACCCTGACCCTTGTGCCGGGCCAGCGCACCTACACCACTGCTGACGGTCTCCCGGCTGATGCCATCGACTTCATTGAGCATGTGTGCCGCACAACCAGTGGAAGTCAGGCCGTGGATATTTCCCTCAACCGTATATCGGTCTCCACATATGCCAACATCCCCACAAAGGACCAGTCTGGTCGCCCCTACCAGATCTACGTTGACCGCGCCACTGCTGCTCCAAAAATCACGCTATGGCCTGTACCGGATTCCTCCACCACCTACACGCTCGCTTATTGGTATCTGAAGCGTGAGGATGACGCCACAAACCCCGTCTCTCAAACTATTGAGATCCCGTTCCGGTTCTACAACGCTTTGGTCGCGGGGCTGTCCTATCATATTGCCCTCAAGAAGCCGGAGGCTTCTGACCGGGTTTCCATGCTGAAAGACCTCTACGACGAAGCCTTCCAGCTTGCGGCAGACGAAGACCGGGACCGGGCATCTGTCAGGTTTGTTCCCTTCACGGATTACAGGTTTTAGTGTAAGATGACTGTACCGTATGCAAAGGGCAAACTGGCTTTTGGATTCTGCGACACCTGTGGCCAACGATATGACCTTGCAGATTTAACGGTTCAAATTGTTGCTGGCCGGGCCACCAACATAAAGAATTGCACCTACTGCCTTGACAAAGACCAGCCGCAGTATTTCTTGGGCCGCGTCCCAATCAACGATCCGCAGGCACTACGCAATCCCCGTCCGGATACCGCCCAGACGGAGAGCCGTGAACTCTGGGGGTGGAACCCGGTCGGGAACCCCGCAGTCAGCGCCACTGGTCAAGTGGGTGTCATCACCCTAGTCCTTAACGGGGTCTACAGCCCCATCACATATTCCGGAGTAATCTAATGGCCAAGAAGCGTATGTCCGCCGAAGAGCGGAAGGAATTCAAGGGCGGTAAGTATATGGGCGGCCCCGCCGAAGAGAAGGCTGAAAAGAAGAAGCCCGCCAAGCGCATGGCTTCTGGTGGGTTCACTGGAGACGCTGGCACTAATCGCGGTTCGTGGAGTGGCGATGGTGAATCGCTTGGTGTGAAGACCGGGACAACCACCGGAACATCTGCCACAAATCGCGCTGAAGCCAAGGACACCCTTGATGATGGAATAACAAACATCAAGCTAGCCAAGAAGGCAATCAAGGCAGCCCAGCCTGTAGCCAAGCCACCCATCCCGACTGCGAAGCCCGGCCTTTCGTATTCGTATGAGAATAAACTTGCTCGCGGCGCTGCGCCCGGAATGTACATGCGGAACCCAACAGCGATGCCTGCTGGATCTGTTCGCCGTGGCGGTATGCGTGGTGGTGGCCTTGCTAGCAAGGGTGTCGGTCAGGCTCTCGCCAAGGGCGGCCTCGTTAAGGGCGCTGGTTGCTGCCAGCGTGGCATGAAGAAGCCGAGGATGAAGTAATGGCTATCGCCCCAAAGAAGACGCCAGCGAAGGTGCTGACGCCCGCAGAGAAGCGAGCCGCAAGCACAGCCGATATGGTTAAACAACTTCAGGCTTCCCTTAATAATGGGACAGCCACCGGATCTCCAAACGCCAAGTTAACGGTTCAGAACCCCATCAATTCAGGTATTGGCACTGGCATCGTCAATGCGCGGGTTCCTATTCAGAACTCCGCTGTAAACGGGTTAGTTTCAGGCACAAACAAAGATCCAAGGTTCTCGAAAAAGCCTCCCGGCAAGAAGAACCCTCAGATTGAAGATCCGGCACTTCCCCCTTTCGACTCCACAGGCACACCTCCCCCAGCGGGCGGAACAAGCACCCCGCAGCCAGCACCCCAACCCTACATGAATAAGGATTGGTCAAAGGTTGTATCTCATTACTTCCCAGAAACTGAAAGAATGAAGGATGGCGGTTTGGTTCGTGGTGGTGGGTGTGCCGTAAAAGGCTCCGGTCGTGGTAAGATTGTTTAAACAGGATAAAGAATATGGCTAAGCAGAACGCACGACTTGCTCTCCCGTCTGACGCCACCGTTGAAGGTGGTATGCGGCGTGGTGTAAATGTGGGCAATATGAAGATGTTGAAGAAGCCCATGAAAATGCGCGGTGGTGGTGCCGCGACGAAGGGCCTGAAGATCTCGGAGAAGCAGGGCTAACATGGCCTTCACCTACGCACAGCTTGTGGCAGCAATCTATGGATACCTCCAAAACGACACTGGGGGCATCCCCACTGTTGATATGGATGTGATAATTCAGCAGGCTGAGCAGCGCATCTATTATGATGTGCAGATCCCGGTTCTTAAGAAGAACGTTACGGGCTCCTTTTCATCTGGAAACAGATATCTCTCCACCCCCGATGATTATCTGGCAACCTACTCAATCGCCGTGGATAACAACGGGGTTTATGAATATCTCCTGCCGAAGGAGGTTGCATTTCTTCGTGAAGCCTATCCCGCCACCTCTACAACTGGTGTGCCGCGATACTACGCAATCTTCGACAACGACACGTTCCTTATCGCCCCGACCCCTAATAGCAGCTACCCCGTCGAACTCCACTACTTCTATGAACCGCCATCCATCGTCACTCAGACTTCCGGCACATGGCTCAGCGAAAACGCCGAAAACGCGCTCCTGTATTCCTGCCTAGTAGAGGCATACACGTATCTAAAGGGTGAGCCGGATCTCCTCTCGCTGTATGTCGGGCGCTATAAGGAATCTCTCGGGGCTCTCAAAACGATTGGCGAAGGCCGCAACAGATCCGACACATACCGCAATAGCAACCTAAGAACAGCGCCGAATTAAAAATGATATCAACCGCTCTTGTAACCTCCTTTAAGAAACAACTCCTTGAGGGATTGCACAACTTTAGCAATCCGGGCGGTGACACATTCAAGATTGCCCTCTACAACTCCTCCGCAATTCTTGGCGCTGAAACAACTGCCTACTCCAGCACGAATGAAGTAAGCGGGACTGGCTACACTGCTGGGGGCACAGTTCTTACCTGCGTAACCCCGACATCATCCGGCACAACTGGCTACGTTACTTTCAGCAATGTGAGTTGGCCGTCCTCCACAATCACGGCAAACGGGGCCTTGATTTACAACGCAAGCAAGTCAAACGCCGCAGTCACTGTGCTGGCATTTGGGTCGGACAAGAGCGTTGTGGGCGGTCCTTTTGAAATTAAATTCCCGGTCGCCAACGCAACATCCGCCATTGTTAGGGTTGTTTAATTGACAATATCTCTTAAGCATTCCTTCAACTCCACAGTCTCGGACGGAGATGACTCAAGCCTAGTCCAGCCATCAAACTGGAATGAGGAGCATGTCTCTTTGTTTACGGCCACCGGCACAGGCGCAGTGGCCCGCACGCTCGACGCAAAGATCAGCGATACCGTTTCCGTCAAAGACTTCGGCGCAGTTGGCGATGGTATTGCTGACGATACCGCTGCTATTCAGGCGGCTATCAATTCAAATGCCGCTGAAGTTATGTTTCCTAAAGGAAATTACAAAATCACAAGCCCTCTGTACATAGATGGAGGGATAAAACTAATTGGTTCTGGAGGAACGGCTCGGGCTAGTCGTATTGTAAAAACTACGACTACTGTTGGCACTGGAAGTAATTTGGCAAGGGGCGGAACGGTCACTGATAGTTATGCTCAGAATGCAGTTTTAATTTTCAGGCATCCTAACAATGGGTATACATACAATACTACAATTAAGGGAATTTCATTTGAAGGCGATGGATACATTGTTGAGTACGGTATTTACGCACCTCGCGTAACGCATACTATTCTTGAAGATGTATTAATTTTTCAGTGTCGCATTGGCTTCATAACTTACGATGGTTGGTTTAACAATTTTACCAAGGTTATCGCTAATGCAAACACGCAACGAGCAATTAACGGCGGGCCTACTTATGGGTGGAGTTCCCTAACATATGGGTTTTATTGGGCAAACGATGGATCCGGCGGCGCTACAGGCACTGCATTTAACGCCGATACATGCTGGGCGCGTGATTGTGATTACGGATGGGTGTTTTACGGACTTAAGTACAGCACGCTCAACGGTTGCGGCGCTGACAATATAAGCTATTTATCGTATTACTTTACGCTTGCCGAAGTTTCCATGAATGGCTGTGCAACGGAAAACGTTCAAATACGCGGTCTTGGCGCACTTTACTTTGAATATTCCAATATAACTATGAATTCTTGCAGTAGCTATCAAGTATTTGGCGGAACTTCTGGAACGACTGCATTTCTTTTTGCTGATGGCGGTAACATAGTTCTAAACTCATGTAAGTTTCAAAACTTTGCAGTCCCAAATACATCATTTAATGTCGTTGTGCAAAATGGAGCAAAGGTCGCGCTGATTAATTCAACTTTGCAGACAAACGGCAATTCTTTTATTTCTTATGGCAGCAATTCACAAGTTGTAGACTTTGGTACAACACCCCCGTCTGTTAAGTCTTCCACGGCTAACAGTTTACCGCGCTATGTTATGGGGCGGGTAAGAGACAACCAGCTTCAGGAAACCACTAACAAAGCTATTGCTTCTGGCGGTACTGTTATCGCAACGTTCACGGCGCAAGCGACGGCTCCACTAGAGACAGCAGTGTGCTATTTTACTGTATCTTGGTATGACTCAGCGTACCCATCTGCATCTGGTATAAGTGCGTTTTTAACAACGGTTTATGTTGACACTGCTGGTACAAATTATGACCAGAATATATCGTCTGTAACATCCTCCGTAGCAGGGAATACAGGTGGAGTTGTTACTGCTCCGACATTTTCGTTTAGTCGCGTTGGTCCCGTATGGTCTTTGACCATGACTCCAGCGCATGGTGGATGCACCGCGTATACAATTACGGGTGAACCGCAAAACATTCAGGGCATTACGTTTGCGCTTCTGTAGGGGCAAGCCGTGTAACTGGTGTGGCAGCACAGAAGAAAAGGGAAAGTAAATGTCACTATACGGAGCCTTCCAAAGAGGAGCGTTCTATCGCCTATCGTTCTATGTAAAAGAATGGTACAATATAGATGACATTCAATCCCCAAATTGGGTGTCAATAACAGACACGCAGTCTCAAAGCTGGTCTCCTGTGCCCCCTCCAGATTCACCAAGCTGGTCACCGATAATTCAAGCACAGTCTCCGTCCTACGGCGGAATAAGTGATTTTCAAACCCCGAACTGGACACCATTGGTAACGTAAAATGGCATCAACATCTTCACCTAACCTTCGACTTGAACTTATCGCAAACGGCGAGCAGCAGGGTACGTGGGGTTCCACCACCAACAACAACCTCGGCACACTGCTTGAGGAGGCGATTGGTGGCTATGCCGCTGTGGCAATGGCTGACGCTGACCAGACCCTCACAATGACGCCATATGTTTCTGCCACTGCACGAAACATGACGCTTGAGTTTACGGGCGCGTTGACAGACACCAGAACAGTCAATATTTCCGCCGCTCTTGAAAAGATTTACATTGTCAAAAACTCCACAACAGGTGGATTTCCGGTCACGTTCAGGGTGACCGGACTAACTGGCGTATCAGTCCCCAACGGTCAAACTATGATTGTTTATGCGGATGGTACGGATATCCGTCAGGCATCCCTTCCCGTCAGCAGCACAAACACATC
>Ga0209500_10001790_pt1 | contig 15806 bp, 32 predicted proteins | sample S_140212_EF_Meta_FD_187323 | JGI IMG/M metagenome (GOLD analysis project Ga0209500, IMG submission 187323) | Freshwater microbial communities from Lake Simoncouche, Canada to study carbon cycling - S_140212_EF_MetaG (SPAdes) (version 2) | ecosystem: Environmental > Aquatic > Freshwater > Lake ... | reverse complement strand
GTTTTAATATTTAAAAGAAGTCGACCGCCTCGGGGAACCCGATATTGTCTTGTTTACTTACGGCGGCTGATGAATAAAGTGTTAGTAGTCGATGTCGCGTTCTGCAATGTTGATGACTACGTCCTTGCAATGAATGAGTATCACCAGCTCGTTCAGATCAGCTGTGCCGGGCCCATGCTTCTGCAGCAACAGCTTCTTGGCAACAAAGAAGTCCTCAAGGACCGTGAACGCCTCCGGGGGGAGGATCATCATGGTGGAACCTTCACTGAACAGCCGGCCATAGTTCCGTTGGTCAATGAGCTCACTATCCTTGGCAAAGGCTCGGGTGAGACTCTGCAGGTCCTCTCGGTCAGCATCTGCAATGGCGTCCATGTAGCTTGTCTTGAAGCTTTGCACGACCTCATCTTCGGTGACGTTGACGATGGTGCGATTGATGGTGTTTTGTTCGATCTTCATTGTGTATATTATAACGGAACCTTAGATCTTTGCAAGATTATTCAGCGCAATGCCCAGCGCTGCTTGAAGCGAACGTGCCGACTTCTCTGACAGAACGTAGATGTTTGTTGAGTTGGAATCAGCATCCTGTTTGAGTTTAACCTGAACGACATCTTGTTCGTTCGTCCAATGCTGGCCCCAGTTGACTTCGACATGATCGAAGATGGCGCCAGTGATCGAATCCTTTGTGAGTTCTTTATTCATCATTAAAGATTATCGTAGAACCGAAGCATCTCTGCAAGCACTCCGGGCATATCTTTGATGGCTTGTTGCTCGTATTCAGAAGCCTCTTGCAGGAGCTCTTCCATCGATTGAGCCTCCCTCAATGCATTGCGGCATTGATAGAGGTCCTTGAGAGTGTTTTCAAATTGGCAATATGTCATATTCATCACCTATCAGTATATCGGAACTTGAATTAGTAGCCAGCTTCTTCGATGGCTTTCTTAATGAACCTGAGCTTCATGTCTGCAGACTGAAAGGGAGAATGCATTGTTGCTTTGATGTCAGCTACAAGAGCCTCCAGGTCCTCAGCTTCAGCATTCCTATCAATGAGCTCCAGAACAACGTCGTTAGAAGTCTTCATTAGATGCCTCCTCCTTGAACACGATAGGTTTCCACTTCCAGGGCTTGTTCAACTCCAGGACAATGCTTCTCAAGGAAGTTTAATAGCCCCCTGTAATATCCCCACATGTAGTTGGCAGCTTCATGTTCGTCTCTGAAGCCCATCGTGCGCATGGCACGGTTAAGAGCTTCTTGATTGAGTTTGTTTGTCTTATTCATCATACCAATATATTAGCGGAACTGTTAATGTTAGGCAACTGAAACGTTGTAGCATTCGTAAGCCACCACCGGGGTCCCGAGAAGGAACTCCACGAGCAAGAGCGCTCTCTCAGAATGTCCACCGATGTGCCACTCGTATTCGTTCTTCGGTGTGGACCATTCCTTCCAGTCGTAGACCGTAGCAACCGTGCCGTCCGGGGCTTGAATGTTCCAATGAGCAGTCGACTTCTCGAAATCCGTGCACGGTTCTCCGAGCACTTCTACGAGCCTGTCGTACGTTGTTGAGACATAGCCCTTGAGCGAGGTGCCGTTGAAGTTGATGTCGTTGGTGTTAACTTTGATTTTCTTATTCATCACGTACGATTATAGCGGAACTGTTATTAAGATGCAAAGATTCTTTTCATTCCTTTTGATTCTCCAGGAAGTCTTTCAGAAGCCGGGCTATCCTTCAAATACTGTTTATAGACTTGTTTCTTCATTTTCTTAGAATAGTTCTTAGCTTCTTTTTCAATCCAATTTTCAACATCAGACCAAGAACTTGTTTTGTAATCTCCTAGAGTTTCAAAAATCATTACAAGAATATCGTCTGCTGTCATAGGTTCATCGAGCCTAAAATCATGCGGAAAGTCTTGAAGATGTTTAAAGAAACGAGCATTATCTTTTAAAGTTCCTGGAAAAAGTATGATGTCTCTAGCATCCTGATCAAAACAAGACTTAGACTTATTGTTTGCATTACACCATTCAATCAATTCAGCATCATTGTATTCATTCATGATACTACTGATCTGATCGTTGATCTTTTCGATTTTGCGGGCTAGCGCTTTTGCTTTCTTAATCATATATACAGTATATCGGAACCTTTATTGATGCACAAGCTCTTTATTTCAAGAGCGCTTTATTCGTTTCGAGTGTTTCGAGTGAGCCTGTTTCCAGGTTGCGCAGAAGGGTGGACAGAGCGTAGAGCTCCTGGATGTTCTGATCGAACTGTTTGTTCCACTTCGCTGCCAAGACCTCCAAGCGGTCGTTGATTGTTTTGAGTTGCTTTTGGGTGTCGTTTTTCTTATTCATCAAAGACTAGTATATCGGAACTGTAATGATCAGGCAACTGCCAACTGCCATCCCTGCTTGGACAGGCAGCGATTAGGAGCTTTGCAGACCTGATACAGAGAGCAGAAGTCGCATGAGCGGCTAGAGTCAAGAAACACGTCTGGCCGAACACAAGAATGAGCTGTTACTTTGGCAGCAAACTCTGGATCAGAAACTAAGACTATGGGTGTTCTATCTGAGAACTGCATCTTGGGCAGGTCTCTGAGCATCTCCTGCGTCTTAGCCACCTTTGCAGCCCCTTTAGAGCCCCGTTTCTTGCTGGGAGCCTTGGGGAGACGCACTTTGTTTGCGCCAGCCGTACGGCAGTTACGGCATTCGAATGCCGATAGGAGAGCCTCAAGGCTCCCAGCCTTCTGTATCTTACCTGCCAAATTGGAACCGAAGGCTGTAGTCTTGCCTTCGCACTTCACGCAGAAAATATGCGGATGAGAGGTAAGTTTGCCTGTCTGTTTGAGAAGAGCCTCTTCGGCTTTGATTACGTATTTCATTGTTCTAATATTAGCGGAACCTTTATTCGACGTCAATAAAGATGTCTGATCCGACATGCCCTTGCAGACGAAAACCGGGAGAGCATCCGCAGGAACAGCCACACTTCTGCGACCAGCTGGCCAGGAACGTAAACGGATCGATCCCAGCCTGCTTACAAGCTTCAGGAAGAAGCTTCTTGTATTCCTTCGAAGGCCGGGAACGGCGATTCTGAAGGTTCTCTGAGAGACTCTCTCCCACTTGAAAGAAGTATGCATGACCGTACTTGCGGCGCACTTCTTGATGAGGTATGACTTTGACTGATTTGATCTTCATTGTGTTAATAATAGCGGAACTGTAAAGGTTAGGCAATCTCATTCTGTATCAGTCTGATCAGATTGCAGTATGCATCCAATTCTGCTTTCGCTTCCGGACACTTTTCCATCTTAACGACTTCGTCAGCCATCTCGGCTGCACGATCCAAGCCTGTAATAATAGTGGTCCAATCTTCTTTGCTAAGTGTGATAGATTTATTCATCACCTATAATATTAGCGGAACACTATTTCGTTGGCAACACCTTCTTCGTCTATCTGGTTCCGATATTCGACCTGATCTAAGATCAAGCCAAACAAATCGTTAATGAACGGTTGTTGACGGAGAGAGCGATAGGAACGCTGATACTTCTCTTTGTAATCTAAGAGATCTTTATTGAGTTCCTCGAGCTGTTTATCGGACAGATCTCCGATAATGTTCTCAAATAATTGATAAGCCAATGGTGTTCTATTCATCATGCATAATATTAGCGGAACTGGATTGATCCGTCAATACCTTTTCTTTGACAATCGCTTTATCCCCGAACACAATAACCAAGTATTCCATCTCGATCTTTCCGACCGTATGGATGCGATCTCCTACGATTACTTCGTAGATTTTCATTGACATATTTATGCCGTTCCCCGATAATATATGAAGCATTAAGAGATCGGAGAGCCTCGAACGATCCTAAAAGAGACAAACAGGGCCAACAGAGTACAGCATCTCGAAGGTTAGTTAGCTGGGGGTACTCTAATGGAAGACTGAGGTCTTACTCTTAGATTCATAAAGAGCTTGCGTACTTTGACGGTTCCGGAATACTCATAACTATAAATCTGCCAGATCTAGCAGATATAAGATTGGTGTCTGTACTATCCGAGACGAAAGACTCAGATATAGCGGAGTACTATAGAGAAAAAACCGTCTAGAAAAACCCCGTGAAAAAAAACCGTCAGAAAAAACCCGTGAAAAAAACCGGGTAGAAAAAACCTCGGGAAAATCAGTCGTTCCTATAGACCTCAGATAGATCAGTAGAGCCTAGAGTGAAGGGAGTACAGGCCTCTAGATGAGCAACTCTCTTAGTAAGTGCTTCAATGAGTTTATGAAGACATTCAATCTCGGCAGCTAGGTCACTATCAATCATACATACAAGTATAGAGGAACCTGTATAGGAGGCCAGACAAACTTTAAGGCTTGCCTAGATAAGCCTCTATATAGATAGAAGGAATCATCTTGCCTTATAGATAGCGTTCAGGCCTTTATATAGAATCTCTGAGAAGGCTTAGATAGTTCCGGAAAGGCTTGTTTAGTTCTCTATAGCTCTGTAAATCTCTCTCTAAAAATCTCTTTCTTTGTTCTTCCGTCTATTTCACTCTTTTCTTCCGGTACTCTCTATATGTCTCTCTATCTATATCTATCTTCTATTTACCTCTCTTATAGTTTCTTCTATCTATTTGTTCTCTTTATCTCTCCTATAGATTCTTCTATTTCTATATACTTTTCTTTGTTTTTTCGGACTTTTTCTTTAATTTCCTATACTTTTTTCTTTAAAGGTTTAATTGAATAATTAAACAAATTTTTATAGATTTGAGGAGTATCTTTAGAGTCTAAATCCAACTCTCTCACTTTAACTGTATCAATATCGTTTGTTAGAGCTTTAAAGGCCCGATGATTACCATCTAAGATTGATTTGTATTTGCCCTTACTTACTGTAACAATGAGAGGGTATTGCAGGTTAGCCTTTTGTACCCTCTCCTTTCCAGCACCTTCATAGTCTTGATCGATGATGATAGGCTTTATCTTCTTCATGCTTACTTCTTTTAAAGGTGTTTTTATTGAGTCTAGATGTTTAATGACATCTTTGATTGTAACCTTCTCCTTTCCATCTTGCCAGTACGTGTCCATGCCCACCGGGTCTTTGCCTTCTAATATCTGTTCTACAAGTTTATCGAATCTCATAGAGTTATTTATATACTTACAAGTACTCTGAGGCCAGCTCTGGCGGGCCTGGTAAACTTTTTACTACCTGGCCGAACTGACCTCTTGGCTTTACACCCTGTTTATATTTCTGTACTATTTCCCAGGCCTGAGCCCTATTTACAAACCCGCCCTGTGTTGTTTTAAAGCCTGCTATCAACTCATCCTCTCCTTCAACTTGATCTATGATCTGTTCTGCTTCATGTTCAGATATATTTCTTTTTTTAGCCAATGCCTTTGCTAACTTAGAATATAACATGAAGTGGGAAGTGCCTATTGGTCCGTCCACCATCACTTTGTCCGGTTTGTAGAACAGAGCGGGTCCGGTGATTTTTAATATCTCCTCTAAAATGTATTGTTCCTCTATATAGGTATAATGCTGCTTGAAGGTCATTTGTTATTATTTAATAATATATCTCTTGCCTTCTATCTCTACCGTTTATAATTCTTCTATATGGCTACTAAGAATAAAATTATTAAAATGTCTACCTCTTATTCTCGTAAAGTTGTTGCTGAGTCTCTCCGGAAATCTAATCAGAAGGTTAGAGCTCAGCGTTCGGATGCAGGTAAGAAGCGCAAGCCCTAGACCTTTAGTCTGCCTGCTATATAGCCCAATGCATACCCCATCAACACCCATCCTATTGGGGCGAAGTAATGAAGGTATTCTATTACTGTATTCATAGTTTTGATTCCGATGTCATTGCCTTCTGCCTCACGTCTACTGGAGTGTATTTGGCCACTCTGTTAGCACCAACGAGAGGTATATCTTGACCCCATTTGGCTTTTACAGCTCCGGCCACTCCGTGCTGTTTGGCCATTAACTCTGCTGCTCTCTTTCTTTCCTGTGCCGTTATCTTTTGAGGTGCGGACTTTCTCGTCCTATACTCTTCATAAGAAGGAAGTTTTTTTCCTTTTGTCTCCTCTTTGTCTAACTCTTTTATATTAACTACATCAATTACGTACGAAACTCTTTCATTTGAGGGCACTTTTAATTTTGTGAACGTTTCATCTAAGATTTGAGGTGTTAATTGTTCTTCCGTTAACCAGAACGATATTACTTTTTGTATAGGAAAGAGGCGTCCGGAGTTCCGATATAAGTGTGTCCTTACCCCGTTGTTTAAATCCCCGATCACTTCTGATCCTTTTGATCCCTTCACAACCCCTGGAAGATTATCTATGCTGTTTCCTTTTTTCCAAGTAAAGCCTTCTATATAATCTTTTATGGTTTCATTTTTCATCTTGTTTATAAGAAACGAAGAGCTTACTATTTCATGAGCTACTCTTCCTGCTTCTTCTGCTGGCACTCTCCATCTTTTGTTGAATAACAAAGCATTTTGAAACTTCTCTTCTAATAAATCTCTATCTATCTTTGACTTTGCATCCCACTCCCATTGAAATACACTTTCCAATGTCATAAACACATCCTCAATCATATCATAGTGGGTGAGGTCAGATTTGAGACCATAGACAAAGAAAGGTGATACACCTTTTATACCATGAATGGTGCCAAAGGCCCTTGCCCCGTTTGAATGATAGAACAACTGTCTACCCTTTGGGGAGTAGACTACATCCGGGGACTCTTTTACGAGAGGTTTATAATACTCCTTGAAATTCATAGAAGTATTTATCTTATTTTTGAAAATTGGGTGTTTTTATCGCACTTTGGACCATATAGAGTTGCGCCTCTTATGGCTCTGACTGAGTAATGCCTAGCATATTTTTATACACACAGTCAAAGAACACCTAACCGTTTGTTACTTAGGTTTTTGCCCTATATAGGCTTCGGATTGTTATAACCTAGAACCGACACGCTCTATGTTTTAGAAACAGACTTATTCAGTTTCGTATCTTCTATGAGACTCTATAACCTTCGAAGGGTACGACCGAGTGTTCCCAGTCCTATAGAGAGGTAGAGTTGCATGCCTTCATTATACTATCCGGGGTTACCGAGATAGGCAGGCATTAAGGCTATGTGCCTTGCGCTTGCTAGTAAAAGGACGAGGGAATCACTCCTCAAATTATTCGAGCCCACGATTCTTCCGTTGCTTGAACCTTTTACAAATTTTCTAACTAAACTATCAAAGAACTAATCTTATTTATCCCTCAATGATAAAGGAATCTAGGGGAACTGCAAGATTTATTTTCTTCTTGATTCTTTTTGATGGTTCCTATCTAATAGAGATCATGACTTGCAGTAACTGCTTTAATCAAATTGAATCCGAGAGAGTAGAATTAATACCTCATACTCAAGTCTGCGGAGGCTGTGCCCGAGTCTTGAATCTTGGAATCAAAAAGAAAGGACATATGATTTTTGGCCATAAGACGGGCGCAGAGATACAGGTTCTCTCTGCGGAGACCTATGCGTCCCAAAAGAAGTACTGGACACCTAACGGAGCTAGGTCTGCTGTTAAGAATTTCTCCAAATCGATTTGTTCATAATTAAGTCTCATTTATTAATATGAAAAAGTCATTGACCAATCATTCAGGTTCCGTTAATATATTAACAATGAAAGTAGTAAAGACCAACAATACGTTCACGCGGGCTTGCGAAGTCAAGATCCCGTCAATCTATAACCGCCGCTTTAAAACCGGTGAAGAAGACCTCGACGCTCTTTTTGGCGGTGCAGGCTTCTTGCCGGGAATGAGCTTTACTCTGGCCGCAGGGCCAGGCACGGGCAAGACCACGCTCTTGATCCAGATGCTGGAAAAGCTCGAAAAAACTGGCAAAAAAACTGCGTATGTTTCCGCGGAGGAATCCGTTGAGCAGCTAGCGTTTACTTGCAAGCGCATTGACGTCCGGTCGGTGTCGGTTGCTAATATGACCTGCATCGAGGACATCTTTGAGGCAGTCGAGAAGAACAAGTTTGATATTGTCATTCTTGATTCTTTCCCGGCTCTGACTTGCAGAAAAAAACTGCGGGGTCGCCGCTTGGAGGAATATCTCTCTAACTACATCTGCTCGAAGGCTAAAGAGCTCGAGGTTGTTGTAGGTATTATCCTGCACTTCACGAAGACGGGCACTTACAAGGGCTCGACTCTGCTTCCGCACTCCGTCGATTGTAACATCATCATGACGACGGCGAAAGATAACCCAACGATACGCGAGATCGACGTGACAAAAAACCGGTTCGGTGTCGCGGGCTATACAGCGTTCATGATGACGGAGTTCGGCTTCGACTTTCAAAAAGTCGAAGTTGTTGAGGGCGATGTAATCTCTCCTAAGAAAGGCAAGAAAGCTGAAAACGTTGCTAAAGTTACGGAAGCTCTTCAGCAGAACGGACAATTAACTCTTAAGACGGCTATCGAACTGACGGGCTGCTCTTTGAAAGCTCAACAAATCCTTCGCGAACTCTGCACGATTGGCACGGCGAAAAAAACCGGGCGGGGACAGACGGCGATCTGGACGAGCTAATATGACAAAAAAACCATCACCTTATTACAGAATTGAATACTGGAACAAGTTATGGAACAATTGGCTTGACTTCGATCAAGAGTTCTACAAAAACGAATCCAGTGCTCGAAAAGTAGTAGAAGAGTACAAACAAAGTGTACCTAACACTAAAATCAGAATAACCGAAACAAACATTCTAAATGAAAAACCTAAACGAACTAGCAGAAAAAATCTGGGAAGAAAAGTCACCGTTGAGAAAGCGTGAGCTGCTTCATGAGCTCATTGACTACTCTGATGCTAAAAGAAAGACTAAAATCTTATCTCATCGACAAGTGGACATTATGGTTGATCACAAGCTGGATTATTTTGCAGCAAACTATAAACTGTCTGGAGAAAAAAACAAGGTCATAAAATGAGCTACGGATATTACGGCAAAGGTTGGTTTGTTTATCTAGCAGAACTAATCAGACAAGACGGTTCAAGAGTCTATAAAATCGGCATTACAAATGCTCGAGATCCAATGCTCAGGCTCACCTATCAAGGAGCAGACGAACCGTACCCTATCTTGAAATACTTTCCTGAGATACATTTGCTCAAACACATTTGGTTTCCTACTGAGAGTCAGGCTGAAAGAGCCGAACGATTCATTATGTGGAAGATCAAACAGTTGACAAACAGCCCGAGGTTTCATAATTGGAGAGAGGAAGACCCTATTTCGGGCATTACCGAAATGAGAATCTGGGATGATAAAGAGGTAGAGATCTGCAGAGGTCTTTTAGAAGAATGCGTTACACGTTACTCTTAATAGTACTCTTAACTGGTTGTGCAATTCAGCCTGAGTATGTAGGTATAGACTACCCAGTAACTACACCTTATTATACCCCTACTCAGCCTCCGCTAATTAACTACAACACACTCAACCTACAAGAGCATCTCAGGAGATCAAACGATGAATCTCAACGGCTTAAAGACTTCGCTTCACGTTCTACTAATCGTCAAGATTTAATTCAAGCAATAAACAATTCCCAAATAGCTAATAGCAGACTTAATCAACTTTTACAAAACCCTTGGAACGGTTTTTACTTGATGAGATAATATGAGACTTGATACCCTTATTCTTTCTATACTATGGGCTTTACTCTTTTGGTTTTTAGCCGGCTACGGACTCTACTGTCTGTTTTTTAAGTAAATTGCTTATCTAGATCTCGATAAATAGCGATTATAAATCTGATCTCTTAAACCACTTTGCATTTGCTGTACTCGCATTTGTTGATTGCGCTCTGCTTGTATTAATTTACTTGGACCTATTGTTGTTGAAGTACCTGTTTGTATAGCGACAGGCTTGTATAATGATGGTTTTTTTCTAAAACCAGCTGCATTAAAAGAAGGTTGAAGATCAGGACCAGATGAAGAATATAACAAAAGAGAACTGAAACGAAGTGCTGCATTAGAATCTGGTTGTGGGCGTGCCATATTATATATATTTATTCAAAAAGTTAAAAAAATATTGACTTAATACATAACCCCTCTATACTAATAACACTATGAACGCAAAACATCAATTCAAATACACCTACAACGATACTAATCTGGAAGAGTTCTCACCTGTTGAAATTACTTTTGATATGCCAGGGGGAGAGGCAACCATCAATCAAATGCTCTACAACTTTGAGTCCTACTTGAAGGCTTGTGGATATTACTTTGATGGGCATTTGGAAGTAGTAGCAGAGGAATCTTATAAAGAATTAAATGCTTCAGATGAACTTGATGGAACACTCTATGAGTTTGAAGATGAACCTCAAGGTGGTTGCATGGCAGACTTTGACAAAGAGTGTGGCTGTGACACAACTTCTAGCCCTGTAGAGAATGATGATGAGGATGGTCCAACCTTTCATGACACTCTTTCAACAGCCATCTGTGAAGCTGATAAGAAGCTCAAAGAAGCAACAAAGAACAAATGGGTTCATGGCATGTGCAATCCTCCTGCTGATGATGCCAGAGAGTATGTTAAGGATTGCAAGTCCACAGGCAAAAAATATAACTCCATTGATGCATTGCTCAAAGGCTTGATGAAGAAAAGGTCCAGAGATTCTCAATTGTATTAATCTGTACTCCTATGACCAAAAAGATATTCGAAGAGCTTATCTTCACCCTGCAATCAATGTCTTATAATAGTCACAAGGCTCATGGGCTTGGAATAAACCTCATTGACTTTGTTGAACCTTATTACAAAGCTATTAATTTGCTCTTCAAGAGTTGTTTCAATCAAGAACAGATAGATTGGATTGATTGGTATCTGTATGAAAGAGACATGATAACCTCAAATAACAACAAAGCATGGAAGACCAACGAGGATGGAACAAAGCAAGAGATTTGCCACACAATTGATTCACTTTGGGAAACAGTTCAAGAAGCTGCTTGACATGTCCTGCCAAGTCCTGTACAATAAGGAACAATGAAAATCAGAATTAACAACATTGGTGCAGAGAAAGCTGCATACATTGGTAAGCCTCCAAAAGATGCTGATCTGAATGTCTCCATTGTCAAGTATCATGCAAACAGATACTATGGAGAGCTGGAGACTTATATCAAAGATGGCTGGAAGGATTGTGGCAGCTACATTGAGTCACAAGGTCTAGGGACTATTCACAAAAATTGCTTCGATAATCCAGAGACAAATTATGTCATAGCATCTTTAAAATATAACAAGAAAGAAGATTACACAGAGTTGACTTCAGTTGCTGATAGGCTACTATACATTGAAAATGAAGACAAAGAAGACTTCTGGGAGGTGTATAGGTTAGCAGACAAAGAGATGATGCGGAGGTTTAGTAATGAACAAGGGGATTAATTGGAAAGAAGCTCATGACATGCAGCAAAAGCTTGTTATTTATTATGTCTTAGAAAATGAAAAGCTCAAAGACAGAATCAAAGAGTTAGAACAATTTATAATTAAAAATGATGAGCAGAGTACTAAAATTTAGAGCTTGGGATAAACTTAACAAATCCTTTATCTATTCTGATGAAGGATATCAGGGTCATTATGTTTTGACTCTTGATGGTAAATTTCAGAATCTTCAGAATGGATCTGGAGGAGATGAGTATATTGTTCAAGATTACATTGGCTTAAAAGACAAGAATGGTAAAGACATATATGAGGGTGATCTCATTAACTTCTCTGTTAACAATACTGTTGAGCTAGGAGATGCAGACATCATGGACTATAAAAATCAAGATGTTCATTACTCTGAAGAGTATGCTAGCTTTATGTTCGGGGAAGATGGGTTTACACCTCTGGATAGAATCATCATGACTTCAATAGAGGTTGTTGGGAATATCTTTGAAAAATGAAAGAACCAATTAAAATTTGGAGTTTCTATGATGCTCCTCAAGAACTACAAGATCTTAGCACCAATGGTGGTGATGAAGATTGGGTAGCTGTTGTTCCTGATTATCTTAAAAATGAATGGATTGGATGGCTGGAAGAAGGCTCATCATTTGGATGCTGTTGTGTGAACGAATATGATCACCCATTACATATAGACTATAAAGTTAGAATAGGATGTCATAGTTAATATGGAAGCTATTCTAAAATTTAATCTGCCTGATGATAAGCATGATCACAAATACGCTCTTGCTGGCCTTGATGCTCTCCTGACTATTAATAGCATTGAACAAGAAATAAGATCCTATCTCAAGTATAATGCGCGAGATGGCTACTTTAAAGATTTTGATGTAGATGTAAAAACTCTTGAAAGAGTTTGGGATTTGATTATAACGCTTAAGAAGGAAAGACAACTTCCTGAACTACACTAATGAATAACCAAAATAATCCCCAGCATCTTATTGACTCTGCTGCTTTAGAATTTGCAGACTTCGAACCTTTTAACTTTGTAGAGGCAATTAAAGATAGTACTACTTTAACTTGGGAGAGCGAAAGAAGAATTAATCTTAGTGCGAAGTTTAGAGACTTCCTTATTCATGAAGTCATTAATAGAGTAGAAAAGAAATATTTCCATCTCAATTGCTCAGTAGGTGCTATGTCCTTCTTGGAAAGAATGGTAGACTATAGTTGGTTAGCAGGTGGAACAGGTAACTTTATACTAGCTAGTTGTGAGGTAATATTAGATCTTGACTTTGACTTGACTGGTAATACAATTATGTATCATGTAGTTGATCCTAAGTCAGAACAGACTTTAGCAACATATGTAATTGCAGAATAATATGAAAACTGATATTAAAAGAATTATAGAAGTAGAAAATGAATGGATGTTAGATCTTTCTTATATTAATAATTTGGTTGATCTTTTTATAGAAAATGTTAATATAGAATATATTTCTTATGGAGAAGTTTTATGTGGTAGAGCTATATCTCATAAAGAATGGAATACAAATTTAAAAGAAATATTTGAAACAGAAATTAAAAACACACTATCCCAAAAAACAAATTCTAAAATTGCTTGTTCTTTCCATCAATCTAAAATTATAGCATTTGCTATTGTTAATATTGAAAAAAATTCAACAATACCTTATGCGTTTTTAGAAGATATAGTTGTTGACAATAATTGTAGAAAGTATAGTATTGGAACTGAATTGATAAATTTTATAGAAAAAGAGTTACAACAACAAGGAATACATCATGTATATCTTGAAAGTGGTATAAACAACACACCAGCCCATAATTTTTTTCACGAAAGAAAATATTCAACCATTGCTACAGTTATGTATAAAAATATAATATGAAATACAGAATTAAAGCCTTTAAGCAATGGGCAACAAAAGGCTTGAGTTGTCCTTAAAATTCCGATATACTGTAAGAGTAATATGAATGATACACCAGAAACTAAAGCTTTAGAGTTTGCAGACTTTTTTAACAAGGCTAAACCTCTTTCACAAGAAGACTTAGACCAGCTCAAAAAAGCTGCAGAAGAACTTGACAAAGATCCAGAGTTTATGAAAGAGTACCAAGAAGATCTTCAAAAAGAATTAAAAAGATAAAGCTTGAATGTCCTTAACAATCTTGTAAAATAAACTTATGATAACAGAACAACACTACACAAGGCTGAATGAGCATCCTGAAGATCGGATCTTTAGAGACAAAGAATACATCAACAGGCTGCAAAAGCACATTGATGAAGTGTTTGAAGGATTGTCCAGAGACTTGAGAGTCAATATGGATGATGCTCTAAAAGATTATCTCTTTGACTACATCTTTAATGTTGATGATAAAGATCTAGAGTTTGAAGACTATCTCGACAAGCTGGGTCATAGGTATGATAAGTTGTTCTTTCGTAAGCGCAAGTCAAAGTATATTAATATCTGAGTTAAGAATGGACAAGGTTTATAGAACACCTCAAGAATTAGAGCAGATGGGAGATGCTATTGATCTTCTTAAAGATGAACCTGAGTTTAGAGAAATTTTTCTAAAGGAATTTCCTCATATCAGACAAGAGGTTGAGGAGCAAATTAAAGAAAGAGAAGATATAGAAAAGATTCTAAAAAAAATATAAAATAATATGAGCAATTACGCTAAAGTTTCAAAGGTTCTTGAAATTTCTTTTGATTATAAATGGAGATTGAGAGATAGGTTAAACCATATTAGAGAGAGTATTGGTTATAATTTTTTACTAAAATATAACCCTCTAGACTTTAAAACATATGAAGTAGAGTACAATCCTTATGGTTTTGATATCTACGCTAAAATTTGTAAAACATCAACTCCTTGGAAGAGGTTTAAAAGATTCTCTAAAGAAGTTAAGAACATGATTTATTACACTATAAAAGCTTTCTTTTATATTCCAGAAAGTATTAGATATTATCGAAAAAATAAAAAGCGCATTGATTGGCATGAGAAAAATATTTGGAACTGTCTTGCAGCTACAGATCAAGAAAGAAAAGCTCATGAAGAAATGCTTAAATCTTTAGGCTATACAATTTCAAAAGAAAATATAGTAGAGTATAAAAATGGAATACAGAATTAAAGAGGTAGAAAAGAACGGAGAGAGTTATTTCTACCCTCAGTATAAGAAGTTCTTATTCTGGCGTAGATTTGTCTGGTGGGGTGGGGAAGATGGCCTTACACCTAAAACAGTTTGGTACAAATACAAAGAAGAGGCTCTTGAAGCAATTGAAGCTGATAAAGAAAACCGCAAACAAAAAGCTCTTGAAGTTCCTAAGAAAACTATCTATCATTATATAGACGATCAAGAAATCTTTAATCCTAATAGTCAATCTCAAAAATGAAAAAACAAATTCAAAAACAAATTGAAATTGCTAAAGCTATTTTAAAAGATATAGAATTAAGTTATAAAAATAAAGACGGGCGATATGGTGCCCATGCTTATTCGGTTCAACTTAAAGAGTTAAACAGACTACAAGATATAAAATAATGTTACTACTAATTCTAGTTCTAATTGTTGGAGCCTATTACTGTAAGCATGGTGCTTTATGAGCGACGAACAAACAATAAAAGATTTACGAAAAGAAGTCAAGATGCTAGAGACTCTTATTGAGCTTAACATGAAAGACTGTCATGAGATAGCTGATCAGAGAAACAAGTATTACGAAGAGGTACAGACTTGGAAAGACATGTACAACGGACTTTTAGATATCAAAGACGCTTTAGAAAAAAGAATTAGTGGTCTAGAAACTTCAAAGTGACATTACCTTTATTGTCTATCTTACAATAAGTGACAGGCAGATCACATTGTGAACCTAAATTGACAGCTTCAATACCTTCTACATTTTTATGTTCAGGCATATGAGTATGTCCAAACACTACAACATCGCAGTTGTGTTCCCTTCCGTAATTGGCTACTCTGTTCATAACTCTATCAGCTGAAGAGCGCCAGGACTTAACAAACTTTTTTATCTTTCGTGTGTACTTCTGCTTCTTATCAAATTTTTGTAGAAAATAATAAACAGCTGCAGCTACCTCAATTAAAACAGGACGAAGATTAATAATATAGTCCCATCTATCTCCGTGAACAAAATAAAACGTTTTACAACCAATAACTTCTGTATGATCTTCTTTGAAGTCAAATCCTAAAAGAGCTGATACAGTATCAAGACCTCTGTCATGATTTCCTTTTATGAAAATACATTCCTTCTTCTTAGATATCTTCCTGAGTGCAGACAAGACCTTCCACTGCTTCTTACACAATCTATGAATATGGTAGGAGTCAAGAAGGTCCCCGCAGATAATAAGTTTATCGTACTCACACTCCTCCAAAAGCTTCAAAGTAAGATCGGCTTGAAATATAGGAGAACCCAGATGAA
>Ga0209500_10001789_pt1 | contig 15807 bp, 23 predicted proteins | sample S_140212_EF_Meta_FD_187323 | JGI IMG/M metagenome (GOLD analysis project Ga0209500, IMG submission 187323) | Freshwater microbial communities from Lake Simoncouche, Canada to study carbon cycling - S_140212_EF_MetaG (SPAdes) (version 2) | ecosystem: Environmental > Aquatic > Freshwater > Lake ... | reverse complement strand
GGTCTGAACTTCCTGAACGTGTTTCCGACTGAGCATCCACCCGCAAACGTGACTACGAGTAGCGCTACCATCCAGATCGTGTATTGGGTTGTAGTCAACATTCCTTATCTCCGTGGTATGTACATGTAGATCAGTGCACCGGCTACGAGCACCGATGCACCAATGCTCATGTAGGTTAGTGTGCTAAAGATTGGATGCGTGTCATCGCTTACGTACGGAATGGCTTCGTGCACCGCGTTGGCTTGCGCCTCGATGCTGTCGAGCTCGGCGCTCGCCCGCACCAGGTACGCACGCGCCAGCGCTGCACTGGCCGCGCTCGATGTCGCTGCCTGTGAAATCCTCGCCGTCTGCGAAGCGCAGCCAGTCAATAGGCAAGCGACGATTACGGCGAGGTAGATCACGTCATGATCGCCTGAAATGCCAAGTTAACGGCGAAGCGGTAGCCAGCCTGACTCAGATGCGCTTCGACAGTTCCGTATTTATCGCTATAACTGGTGCCCGTTGGCGTGATATTTACAAAGTGAACTACAGGATCTCCAACAAGTGAAGAACTTGCGGCCGCGTTTGCTCCCGTTGGCGAGAATGTCGATGTCGAATGCGAGACGGTGCAAATGATCCCCAGGTCAGCGGATACACCTCCAGCACTTGCCCACGCGGTCTTGCATTGCGCGATGATTAGATTTGTGTTCGTCACATAATTGGCAGTGCAAGTTGCTGTGCCATCGTTGATTCCCATGTTTATGAACACGATGACGCGCTTCTTAGTTGCTCCTGCCGTTGTCTGTCGCTCGATCGCTTGCTTGAAATAGGTGGCAAGCGTAAGACTTCCACAGCCTGTTGCATCAGATAGCGATGCGGCAATGACCGATGTAGTGCCGCCTGAATAGTTTTGCAAGTTGGTCACTGCAAATCCCGGCACACCCGAACGGAAGATAGAACGCATCAAGCAGATCACCGGGCCAGTAGCGGTGGTGTTGGCGTTAAAGGTTGCCGCTTGTTCTAAACGCGTGCCGCTTGCCGACCAAGATTTATCCAGTATCTGAATCGTCGGCGTAGATGTTGCGTTGTGAACATTGTTGTTTGCTTCTGCCGAAGCATCAGCGCCTGACACGGCAGCGTAAACCCACGTGCGCACGACTGCTGTGCTTTGATTGATACCACCTACAAGAACGAGTCGAAACGTAGCCGCATGTTGGCAACTTAGCGCAGTTGATACGCTTGAGTTGTGGCCAAACTTCATCCAAGTATCTGTATACGCTTGAGCACTTGTTGATTCTAAATACGCGGCTTCTTTAGTTGCTCCCGGTGAAAGCAGTCCGCGCTTCCAAATGTTGTCAAGCAAAGTAGTTCTATTTGCTGTACCCGTGTAATGCTTTGACCACACATTTCCGTAGGTTGTCGCAATGACTGTTTTTGCTAGTCCATAGTTCCCGCTAGAAGGAGCACCGCCTTTTAGTTGGGTGGTAGTGTCGGAACCAGTTTCAGCAAATTGCGTTCCGTATTCGTTGACCACATTATCAATCGCGAGACTATCCCACAAACCTCCGGCGTATCCACGCGCGCCAGTTGCGTCGTAGTTTCCTGCGTTTGAATCACCAATCACGAAGAAGTCGCAGTAGCCAGTGCCCGCGAGAAGGTCAGTCATAATTGACTTCACTTGGGATCCACCACTGAGCATCGCTTTGCGGAAGAATGAGGTGTACATCAGATGGTCTCCGCTGAGGTGCGAAAGCCGATGGTGGCTACGTGCTTGTTAAGTGACGGCGTAGTTGAGTTGTGCAAATGAATTACTAGCGTGCCCCACGAGTTGGATGGGTAGAGGTCGGTAGCGGTCGCGGAAAGCGTCAGGACGAACGTGCCCGACGCGGCAGTGCCAGTGACTGTGCCGGTAGTTGCCAGTGCGTAGGAACCCACTGACACGTCGCAGCGCACGTTGTAGCCGGTGTAGTTAAACGCCGTGGAAGTTCCTTCTGTTTGGATGGTTCCATCGAGCGTCCACTCTTCACCAGGGACAATGACTACGGACGGGTAACTGAGCGCTAGGTCTAGGTTTGGCATTAGGTGCACCGGATAGGGTTTGGTCGATCGAAGAAGGGGTAGGCCTTGCCGAATGAGTCGTAGACCACATAAACCAGGACCTTTGCCTCGAGGCTTGTAGTGGTCCAGGCGCTGCCGACGTACTTGCTGCCGACTGGCCCGACAGTTGCTGCCGGCGTCACCGAGATATTCATGCCGTCCACCTCGGTCGCCGTGTTGTGTTCCTCGCGGATGTTGCGGCAGTTCGTGTAGCTGAACCGAGAATCCGTGGTGCTCAAAGTGATGCCAGTGCTCGCTACGCCGGGTGGCGTCCACAGTTTGATCGTGTAGTTCCACCGGTGCGCCGCGCCGCTAATTAATGTCGCACTGACGATCTCACAGAGCCCCTGTGTGACGATCTGACCTTTGATGACCTGTTGGTCTGCCCACACCATAGCTTCGCCGTAGCGGCTCGCAGCGTTCGCGGCAGCCTGCCAACCATTGCACACCACGGCATTTGCCTTGCCGTACATACCGCCGTGGAACAGTGGTTGCGAGTAGGACATTAGTACAGCATCGGCGGATAAGCCTTGATCAAATCGCCTTGAATGGTGGTAGGCAGGAAAGAAGTGTTGAAATCAGTTGTGCTTGGGTAGCGCTGATACCAAGCCACCTTGTCGCATTGCAAGACTTGCTGTCCAGCGACGCTCACACCAGGCAACAGAATCGGCTGCCCGGTTGGGTTTGGGACCGGCATCTGCTCGACGTGATAGAACGAATCGAACACCCAAGTATGCACCAACCGCCAGATCTCACGGTCTAGAGTCGCTGAGCAACCTTTGTAAAGCATTGTTCCAATTGACGCATCCATAAACGCGACGCTGTTTCGCTTGTTAATAGCGTCAAAGAACGTCTGGAATGGCGGATCGACTGGCGTGGTGGTCGAGATCGACGGCGTCCGGTCCCACTTGTACTCCAGCTGCCTGGTGATCTGCGGGAGTTCCTTGGCACGCGGCGCGCCATTCAAATCGATCCGAGTGCCACCGATGTCGGCGGACGGTGGCCATGTAACAGTGCCATTGGTTGGAAGTGTTACGCCGGTGCGATACTCGGCGTATTGCCGGCCACTGACCGCTAGTGTGTGCTTTGCACCGTAGCCCTGCTTCGTGGCGTCGATCGGGCTCATCGTGAAATACACCGCCGTTACTCGCCATGTGTACGGAACGGCCGGCTCAGGCACAGCATTCACGGAACGGCACACCATTGATGCGATGCCGGTATTCATGGACGTACCGGTGGGCTGATAGATTGCAACCGGCGGGCGCGTTTGCACCATCGGCATTCCGGTCTGACTCAGCACCGCACCGTCACCAGGGTAATTCTCGCCAGCAGTAGTCGGCTCCCAATAGGCCAAGTAAACCGCCGTCAACGTTGTTTCATCGACGTTCTCGAAGTTCCACTGGCGGGAGTCTTTGACCTCAATTATTCCAAGAGTGCCCATTACTGTGCTCCCCCGCGTAATGATCTATCGATTGACCGTAGATGCATAATCTGCTCCGCGCTTCCTTGTGCACCAGGACCGGCAGTGTTCTGGTACGCAAAGTTCTGCGCATTCCCAAGTTCCCCAAGTTGTGAGCCAGCCGCACCGGCAGTCGCAGCTCCGCCGGCAAAGTCACCGCTTAGAAACTGTTCTACCGCAGCGATCCCGGTTGCCGCAGACTCAAGAAGCATATTGGTGGTTGCTGTCAGGTTGCCGCTAAATCGAGCCGTAGCACCCATGCCGGCATTGATGCCGCCAGCGTTGCGCTCGATGCGCGCAGCCGCACCGGTGGCAATGTCGCCGGCAGCCTGGGAGGTCTGGATCGATCCAGGCGTGACAGCCGCCCCGATCTTTATATCCGCCTTCATCTTCTCAGCGTTCGCCAGGTTCTGCGCGCCCATCGCAGCGCCCGAATACTTAAGCGCCGCGCCGTTCAATTCCGCCATCCGGCGCTCAACACCACTGAACACCTGCGAGATCCCCTGGAACGCCATCTGCGTCATCTGTAGCGTGGCAGTGATCCCAGCAGCAGCCGCGCCACTCCGGGCTGTCTTATTCAGCTTGCCGAGTTCCGCGGTGGTCTTAGCGACGCCACGCGTGATACCGCTGGTATCCATCTCCGCGTATATCACCGATTTCATACTCTTATCTGCCACGGTTTATGCCCTTCTTTCGCAACCATGGAACCAATTCAGAAGGCCGCTTGTGAGTCAACGCGGACGCAATGATCGTCAGTAGGTATTCGCACCGTTCATCGGTGGTCAGTTCCTCCGCCAGTCCTGCGTCCATTTGCATCCTCATTTCGGGGCTTGCGTTTCGATAGAGCCGCTTGGTAGCGGCGTTGTAAAACGGGGACGGTTTACCTCGTCAATCAGAGCGCTTGCCACCTCGTGATCGAGCGCGCCAACGTCCGCACCAGGCGCGAACAGCGGCGAGCCATCCGGAAGCGTGAATAGCCGGGTCCACCAAAACGGCAAATCTCCGGCCAGTGAGATATCCGCCAGGGTCGCACGCCGTACCACCACCGGCCCAATGCCGACGATCTCCACCGTGCGCGGTGCTGTCGCGATGATCTTGGACGGGTCTAGGCTCACTGCTGCTCCCAGCTCAGTTCCCAAGTTCCGGCGCCGGTTCCGTCATCGCTGAATGATGCCGACGTGATCTGCACGTTCCAGTCAGCAGCCGTTCCGTCCATCGTATTACGGTAAGTCTGGTTCCCCTGGTCAACGTACTTCAGTGTCAGTACAGCCCCAACACTGAGTAGCAACGTAGTCGGCATCAAGTGTGCGCGCAGATTGTCATCCACTATGGAAGTCTGACGGAACAGCGTCAGTGATCCGGAAACGCGGGTGCGACCGGGCGCGTACTTCTTGCGCCAGTCGCCGATCGCCGTCACTTCGAGCGAGTCCTTCTCGATGTTGAGCGTGAAGCTCTTCACCTGGATGGTCATGCCACCGGCTGCCGTGAAGCCCGAGAAGGTGATTGCGCCGCCGTAGCCTGATATAAGAGCCATTAGATGTCCTTCGCCAAGATGGTTAGTACGAGAGTCACGACGCGTTCGGCGTCACTTTGTCCGTCATCCGGTGCGTCGGTCCGTGCGCTTGCGCTCACAGCCACCAGCACCAGTGTGATGTCATTCACGTTGTCCACTACGTTTCCGCTGAACTGAGCCAGTAAATCGTCAGCGACGTCCCAGGCATCGATGGCTGTATTCGCCACGCACTCGGCCGTCACCTGCATCGTGTAGTGGCCTGCGAGTTTTGATGGCATCGATACCTCGACATCCATCTGCGTAACCTCGTAGACGATGTACGGGGTCGGATCGCCGGCACGGCGCAGACCAACCGACACGTCCGTCTTGGCGCTACTGATCGCGAGGTACAGCGATTTAATGGCAGATAGGAGGCCCACTATTTACCCCCCAGCAGCTTCTTGGCTTCCACCAAGACTTCGCGTGCCATTGCATCCGTGATTCGTCCGATCGCCGATTGTGCCCAAGACCGCGCCCGCCCACTACCGGGGATGCGTCGCGCGCCACCGCGTGCCACTCGGAACCGTGGTGATGTCCACCGGCCAGTGGCGTCGCGGTCCTGCTGCTTCGACCAGGTGTTGCCCTTGCCTGGTGAACGGTTTGCTGAGTTGGTGTATTTCTGCTCGCCCTTGCCGCCGTGCTTGTAGCCCTGCTCGAGCAAATGGAACACGCCCTGCCGGCCCCGCGCAGCCTTGCCGCCCTTCTTGCCGTATCTCACGCCCAGCTGCGCGATCAGTTTGGCTTCGGGTCCTGCCCCACCGCGCTTGATCACGATGCCTACGGCGCTCGCCATTGCCTTCCGGTGGAGGTTCTTGCCGCGATATGGTCCAGTGCCGACTACGCCGCGAAGTTCCGTCACGAACGGACGTAGCGCCCTGCGGATGCCCGTGCGGCGCGCCTTCTCATTGAGTTCAGCGCTCAGCCGGCCAAGCGCCGCAGCCACGGTCGAATTGTCGACCTGCAAATGCATTTGCGTCGCGCCCGAATTGACCGCCGCCCGTCGGTACGGCGTTGAAATCGGACTCATGTCGCGGTCATGTCGCCTCATTGCGTCACCTCCGTCGCAATTACGCGCAGACGCTTCTTGCGCCCACTGTCCGGGTCCACCACGCTCGATACGTTGTAGGTCGTCCCGTCCAGGATGAGCCGACTGCGTGCGTTGATGATCGGACTCCACGCTGTCTCAATGTCCAGGTCAGTCCGGATCGACACGCCGAGATCGTCAACCACTTCCCGCTGCGTGGGTTTGATCATGCCGCGAACCGTGCCGACAGTTAGCCAGGACAAATCTGCCTGGCCAAGTGCGTCAACCGTTTGGGTAGACGTTTGCACGGTGAAGACTTCGCGCCAGAATCCACAGCCGGCCATAGATCATCCGATCGATTGGTCTGAGTGCATCCGCCGTATGGTCTGGATGAACGGGTGCGGCTCGGGGGTCACGGCGTCATCGCCGCGCCACGGTTCAAGGCCACCGACTTGGAGCCGGATAGCCATCCACTCTTCCTCCGACATCAGCGCTACGCCACGATTGGTAGCAGCCTCCCACATGGAGATTGCTGCTCGCAATGCCGCAGCCACGGCCACATCGTCCTCACGATGGCTCTTTTTTAACCATGCCCTGCAGTCGTCTAGCGTCGTCGGTATTGCTGACATGGTTTCCTATACGGCGGGGGGGAAGGTCCGAAGACCCGCCCCCACCGCTGCTGAGAGGATGATTAGGAAGCAGTGACTTGCAGCTGCACGATCGCCTTCGCGCGGGTGAACGCAGAGTTGGCGAACATGGTGCCCTGGAACTTGACCTGACCGCTACCGGCCAGAGTCAGGGCATCCCTGTCGATGTTCATGCCGGACCACTCCCGGGCGCTGAATGCATCTCGCACGTTGCCGCAGATCAGCATGGTGTTCACGCCGCTGGCTGCAACAAGCTTGTAAGCCGGTGCAAACTCGGTGACGTACACCGGCAGACCCATGAGTGTGAACGATCCGCCAGCCACGCCAACTGCATCGGCGGACGGAATGAACACTGGGACGTTGTTGATCGTCAGGCCACAGATTGCCGCGTAAACGTCTTGCGACATTACCCATGCGCTTGAGTTCCAGTACGACGCCGGCAAGAGGCTGTATCGCATCTCGCGCAGATTCGCAACAGTCACGCCGGCAGTGATGGCCGTCGCACGTGTTGCACCACCAGCAGCAACAGCCTTGACGGTTGCGGCAGACGTGGTGGTGAAGAGTCCGACCGGCTGATGCGTGGTAGCGCCGTTTGTACCAACAGTTCCAAGTCCGCCAACGTAACCGAACTCAAGGTTGCGTGCGAATTGTCGCATCAGGTTGTCGACGATTTCAGCCTCGACATCGAAGTTAGCCTGGGCAAGAAGTTGCTTGGTGACGCTGGTGTACGGCAAGCACGCTGCAGGAGTCAATGGAACTTCAGCGAACGCCGGATTGATTTCCGTGCTGGCCTGCGTTCCGGCATCACTGACCGTCCACGCTGAGGTGTAAGCGGAAGTTTCGAGCGTGTTGTAGCGGAGCGTTTGGTAGCCCTGCACACCAGTGCGAAGCTCAGCGAGGTTGCGAACAACAGTCGCAGCGTCGATGTACTTCATGATCATGTCTTCGTACAGCTTCGGAATCATCACAGCACTGCTGTCCTGACTCTTCAATGCTGCACGCACTTCAGGCTGACGGCCGCCGCGCATGTAGCCCATCCACTGGTCGCGGTAATCGTCGGTGCTGCGGTACTCATCGCGCTGGTTGCGGCGATCAATGGTGCGCTGGATCGGGGTAGCAGCCTCGCGGATGCCATCAGCGGCAGCCATCGCGGCATCGCGCGCCTCGAGGATCTCTTCGATCTGTGCGACGATCTCGGCGCGGTTCTCTACTTCAGTGCCTTCGACGTTCTGTGCGCGCAGTTCTGCGAGCTTTGCATTCATGGTGCGGATGTTCATTGGCTTGATTACCTTTGTGATTACTGGCGTTTCTTGTGACCGGACTTGAGCAGTGGTGGCGTTGTATGCACCCTGCTCGACGATTGAAATTTCTCTGAGATTGACTGAATTGAGCGTGCGCTTATCGCCGGACCACGAATCCCCACCAGCAGGAACGTGGAATCCGAAAGACATTTCAGACACAACACCGCGCTTCACCAGGTCGAGCACCCCGGCGTCACGCTGCGAATCGCCGAGCGTGGCGGTGTATTTCAGACCTTGATCGTCTGATTCGAGCGTTAGTGTGCCGCTCTTGGTGTTGGCGAGAATCTGCTTTGAATCGTGCATGAACCACAACGATGCACCGGCTGCGATCGATGCATCAAACGCACCAGGCGCGATCCGCTCTATGAATGTGCCCTTCGCACCCATGAGCGGCTTGCTCCATGAGTTGTAAAGAGCCGCGTAACCGGTGATGGTCTTGCCTTCAACAGCACCGATAGATGCCTGACGTGTTTCTAAATCACTCATATGGTGGGTCGCCTTCCTCTGCGTCTGCGAGATTCGCAGCGGGTGTAATGCCGGAGATCACCGGCGCCGGATCGTCAAGGCCTGCAATTCGTGGCAGCCCGAGCCGCACGCGTGCGTCGTTCGGAGCCAGCACGCCGATACCAACCAGCGCTGCGTACGCCTTGCCGGCCGTGCGGAAGTCGCCCTGTGTGATGGGGACAAGATCGGTAGTGATGCGTTCACCAGGTGGAAGTAGTTTGCGGGAGAACTCGGCATCAATGCCGGCGCAGAACGGAGCAAGGCAATGCGTGACGTACGCCTGGGCTATCTCTGGTTGCGATCGCCCTTCACCCTGGCCGAGCAGTTGAGCCGGCACGGAGAATGCCCGAGCGACTTCCTCAACACCGAGGCGTTTGCATTCCATCAGTCGCGCCGCGGCATCCGCTGCCATCTGATTGACCTTCATGCCTTCGCCAAAGAACGCCGGGAAGCCAAGTTTGTCTGCGCCACTGTGTTGCTCTGCCCACTTGGTACGCATCGAATCGCGCGCCGTGGCAGTGAGTGGCCCGGGGTGCTCGATCGCAAGCTTTCCGACAAAGCCTGATTTAGCCAGTTCCTCGATCGCTTGGTCCAGAATGGCTTGAGTCCCAAGCACGCGAGAGCACTGGTCGATAGGAGACACCCCGAGCCAGGGGGAGCGAGGGTCCGTCGAAGCCCTCACATGAACGATGGAGGAATCGTCCACAACCTGTCGGTCGATTATGTAGCGTGCCTGCGTTCCCTTGATCTCTACGCTGACAGCGCTCGGGTCAATCGGTTCAAGGGCCACTGGGTCGCCGGTGCGAAGATCACGCCGGATAAACAGGTAGCCGTTACCGAAGTAGAGAGCCGACGCAGCCAACCACCGACGCACTTCGTACCCGCTCAGGAACGAACTACTGTCCCCTCTGAGCAGATCGATGACAGGCGAATCCTTGACGATGGATCCATCACGTCGCGTTACGGTGAGATCCAAGCGCGCTGAATCTGTACTGATCAGATTCACGGCACGCACAATGGCGGGGCAGCCGAGTAGATCAGTGGACAGCGTTGTCAGCGTCAGCGGTGTGAAGCTGATCAGCGTTTGCGCTTGTGACCGATAGAAGAATCTGCCGAACCATGACGCCATTCCCGTACTACACCACGGTATTTCACGAATGCAATAGCGCCTACATACACCGCGTCAACAGCGTGTAGACACTATTTCAGATTGTGTATGCGGCGTACATACGCGCAGTAATCAGAAGCCGGCTTGAGTCTCGTACATACTGCCTCCCATGATCTGCAGATCGTTCAACACGCGCGCCGCCATGACCTGCGCGGTGAGTGCATCGATGTTGCTGGTGCTCTTCTGTTTCACCGGCATGGCCAATCCAGTGAGTCCGACATAGAGCCGAGCCGACGCTAGGCACGCTCGCAGCACTGGGTCCGGCTTGCATCGGATGCGTTCGGCGCGAATCCAATCGCTCCAAACAGCCCAGCCACCACCCATCCACACGATTGTCTGCGGCGCTTTGTGCCATTTCCAGCCGTGTTTGCGCTCCATTTGGGCAGCCCAAGCGCTGGCTTTGCCCACCGGATCGGCCACGAAAGCGCGGATATCGTAGGTCCGGCAGATCTCCACAAGCCTTGCTTCGACCAGATCGAGGTCGATTGTCGGCCCTCCAGCCAAGGAAAGTGCGTGATCGTCCACCCATTTCTGCAGTGGTTGGCGCGTGCGCTTCTCATCGAACGCGATATCAGCGCCGGCCCACCAGTGGTAACCACGCGTATGCACCTTCGTCCCATCCCACACCGCCAAGCAAAGCGAGGTTAGATCGCACTGCGATCCAAACGCGAATCCCCCCTGGCTAAAGTCCACCGCCACCACGCCGGCTGCACCGGCCAACATATCCCAGTCCTCGTCAACCGAAACGCGGTCAAGCAGCTCAAGCGGCAGCGCGCCGGCAAGGTCATCAGTGAACGTGGCGAGTTCTTGCAGCCATGTTTCTTCCCGTGCTTTCGGGTCTGCGGTCGCCAGTGCGTTCGCGATCTTGTCACGGATGACGCGAATGCCAGCGCCAAGCACACCGGCGCTCGGGTTGGCGTGCTGCACCGCCAGGTCAGAGTCCGGAACATCGTCCGTGTCCATGCCCCACAGCATCGCCCACCAGCCCTCAGGTAGCGGCGTCCCCTGGTCAATCGCAAGTTCACACGCTTGCCAGTAGGGCCAGAGTTCGCGCGACTTCTGATCGCGATCGGGCGTGGTAATGAACAACATCTGACCCGTCGGTGACTTGGTGACCGATGACATCCCGCGCAGGATTGCCGCGTCCATGCGACTAGCCTCATCCGCGATCAGAAGCCGCGGGACCAGGCCGTCCATACTTTGATCGGTCGATGGGAACGCGTTGAATACAGCCTTCTTGTGTTGGATCAAACCGGAGGTAGTGGAAGCACCACCACCCACCGAGCGCCACCGGTCCTCGCCGTTGTGCATCTTGGCGATGCGCCCGTGGATGATGTTGGCTTTCATTTGGTTGGTCGCCACCGCGCACAGTTCCATGTCCTCGCCGGTGGACAGCAGCCACTCGAGCAGCGCCACCACTAGCCCCGTCTTCCCGGCTCCACGGGCCACCGACCACAGCGCGTAGCGCGTAGCCGGAGTGCCATCGTCCGCACGCCGGCGCGCCAGCAGCACCGCGCATACGTGCACTTGCCACGGCAGAAGCTTCATGCCCATGACCTGAGCGCGGCTCACGAACGCGTCCAGCTGCGTGCCGTCCCAGGCAATGCCGTGTTCACCTGGTGCGTCGCGCTCTGCCAGGTAACGGGCGCACGCCGCCTTGATGCGCTTCGGCGCCGGCAAGGTCCCGGCGATTACGCCCCGGGCGTACCCATCCGATCGCTCCATAGCGGTGTCTACGCGTTGAATACTTGCAGCCCCGGGATCTTCCTGCGTGCCGATGCTCCCACAAGGCGGTGCCCAACGGACGGGGGTACCCCCCCTACCCAAGGGGGGGGGCTCGATTATTATGGACGCGACTTGCTTTGGTTTCCTCTTTCGAGTTCCTCGTGGCACGCTCGGCACACTGCCATCAGGTTCCTTGGGTCCATCTTCAGAGCAGGGTTGATCTCCAGCGGCACGATGTGATGCACCTCGTCGCTCGGTGCTATTCCGCACCGTTGGCATAGCGGGTTGTTCTGCCTGAGCTTCAGGCTCAACCTCGTCCAGCTGCCGCCATAGCCCAATCGCCTGCCACGTACTTCTGAGACTAGCGCCGCGTACGGCGATTTCCACGTCCTCATCTTTCATCTCCTTGCCTTTGTTGGTGACGGGTGACGCTTGGTGACGCTTGTTTGCATATGAGTAGCCACGGGCGCGCGCGTGCGCGTGCGTGCTATGTCAGAAAGAAGCGTCATAAGTGTCACCAACTGAATTAATCCACGTTCTGTAGTTGGAATATTGCCAAATGTCGATTTCATAATGTGTCACCCGATGTGTCACCATGTGTCACTAGCGTCACCCCTGAGAAGCCCCGTGAGTGCTTCGTACGCTCTGCAACGATCCCACGGGCCTTTAGGTCTGGCCCGAGCCGCCTCATGCTCTTTGGATGTATGCCGTTCTGAGCGCACCAGTGGCTCCACGACGCCATGATCTGTGCGCTGCTTACCCATCCACTCTCCACCCGCATGGTGCAATCCTGCAGCCAAGCGCCAACAGTGTCCTGATCATCGAGGTAGCCAGCCGTTGCCTTCAGGATCGATTCCGGTGGACGCAAGCCGCCAAGAGTCGCCCATTCCTCAAAGCCCTCCATAGCCCAACGTAGGACGCCTCCCGCCTCCTCCCTGAGTTTCGCTCCCAGGTCGCCATCCGGCTTCTCTGGCTTGTTGGTGAATGGCACCATGCACAGCCGCCTTCGCATGGCATCGTCAACCACCGCAATCTGCGGCGCATGATTCCCCACCACCAGCAGCTTGAAGCACGGCGTGAACTCAAACCAATCCTGCCTCATGTGCCGAGCCACCACCACATCGCCGCCGGTGAGTTGCTTCAGTTTGGCGTCATCCCACTTGCGCCCTTCCTGCGTTTCATTCGCAATGGCCAAGCGCGCACCCTTCAACATGGCAATCTCTGCCGGATGCCGGTCGCCCTTACTCTCCATCAGCGCGTCCATTGGCAGAGTCTTCGCGTACTCGCCCCAGGCATAGCGGATGGTGTCCACAAAGACGCTCTTGCCATTGCCCCCTGGTCCGTGGATAAACAGAATGCAGTGTTCTTTGGTCGATCCGCTCAGCGCGTAGCCGGCCCAGCGCTTCAAGAACGCAACCACCTCCGCATCGCCACGTGCAGCCTCGAGCAAGAACGCTTCCCACCTGGTGGTTGATCCACCTGGCTTAACGCCTACGCGCTTGGTGATGCTCAGATCGAGCAGCCGGTTGATCGCGCTGCCATCGATCAGGTCATACACATCGTCAGGCGCGCCGAATCCCCATAGGTGTTGGTCCCAATCAGCGCTACCAACCACCAAGCCATCGAATGATTCAGCCACTGACGCAAAGTAGCGCGCCCAACTGCCCGTATCGTTCGGATTCGCTTTGGCTGCGCCCTTGATGATTTCACCCTTCACCATGTTGAGCCGGTCGCGCTCCCAAACGCCCGAACTAGCACGCGTGTACCAACTGTTGCTATCGACGCACCACCGGTACTCCAGCTTGATCGCTTCCTTGCACCAATGCCGAGCCGCTTCATTCGCCTTCACCTTGGCTTCTTCACGCATTTCCATGACCATCCCCCTCAATCCCTTCAAGTTGGATATTTACTTTCAAAGGAAGTTCAGTCACCATTTGAATCGCCCTAGCCTTGATACGCGACTGCAATTCGATCGCCAGCGCTCCTGAAATACTGCCTTCCATTGCCTTACACGCGATTTCAATACGGCGATCAAGTTCCTTTTTGATTCGTTCCTCAAACATCATTTCGGCTAACAACTCCGATACGGACTTACGCATCTCTTGGTCAACCATTCGTTGGACGCTGGGGATGTCGTACTTTATTTTCTTGAATGCAATCTGTCCTTCGCGGGTGTCCAGAATTATGGCCGAGTGTGTCTCACCATCAGCCAGTGGGTAAATCTCGAACGTAATGCCTTCAGTACTTTGGTGTCTCATTCTTAATCCTCTCTAAGTTTCCGAACAGGCGCGGGAAGCACACGGCACCCGCGCCCATTCGGTGCGATCACTTGACCGCGTTTGCTCGTTGTTCGCTTTCGATTGTCCGGAACACCAACTGCGCGAGGTTGTTGAGCCTCTGCAGCGCGTCCGATTCATTCAGCCGGCCAGCGCTGACCTCATCGCAAATGCCCTCGATGCGGCGTGCAATGGTCTGAATGATGTTGCCCTGCAGACTTGCTTTGTCGCGGAAGTGATCCACCTCACGCTGCAATCCTGCCGACGTGCTGCGCCAATACTCGGTGTCGTACTTGCGGATAGGGATCATTCCTCGCCCCGCTTCCGCACCGGCTGGCACGCTTCATGCTCAGGGCACAGGAACAGCAGCAGGAAGACTCCCACCGCCACCAGGCACGCGATCACTGTGAATAGGTCAGCCATTGCGGACCTCCAGTAGCGCAGCCTCTACGGTTCCGTAGTGAGCACGGGCCGCCGACCGCACAAGCTGGCGCACCACGTGCACCTTGGTCGACCCGTCGTACTTTGCGATTGCCGCCAGCAGGCCGTCAGTGATCATGTCGACCCCGATCATCCGCCGATCCTTCTTATCCATCAATTTCCTAGCCATATTTGATACCTTCCATAGTGCGACGCAGACCAACGCGGTCTAGCTTCCCCCAAGATATCGACGCACAAGCCGTTTGTCTGCAATAAATCTACAGTTTACGCATAATATTTATGCTGTAGCCATGCAAACAGTCTTCGAATCGCCGATGGCGTACCGGCATTCAGCGCCGCTTGGCGCTTCTGACACCCGCCGCAGGGTTTTATCCCCACCGCCTTGGTAGCGCCGGCAATGACATCCCCTAAACCCGTTTCCGGTTCAGCAGCTTGGCACTCGCTGACTACCAGGTCGCCGTCAATAATTCGGAAACACCGTTCCCGTCGTTCACCCAGCCACTCATAGTGAACCGTTACGCGACGCGCACCACGTTTACTGATGATGGGGGCTGCCATGGGGTTGGTGACGTTACTGAGTCCAATCCGTTCGCGCTGCATACGACGCCTCCAGGTATTCCGCAGGTGGTCCCGATTGGACCATAGGTGTGCGCTGCTGTTGGGTAGGTGACTTTAACGAGGGGGTATGAACCAAGCGCCCAGTATTGCGAGCCAGTGGGCCGCTTGCTGTAGACACAGATCCAACTTTGAGTGGTAGAAATTGTTGAGGTGGTCTGATCGCATTCCATCCCCGGCCCATTGTCTTGAAAGAATGGGTAGTCGAATGAGTTGGTAAACGTGTAAACGACTTCCACGAACGATCGACAATCATCGTCTTCCTCAGTTGAATTTACCCAAGTGCATTCACTGCCCGAAATACCCGGAATAAACCGCGCAGTCGGTGCGGCCACAGTAATTTGGACGTGAGTGTTGAAGGTATAAGCAACGTCAGGGTAATACGGTCCTCCCACATCATTACCGTCTGGCGCCTTACACGTTGTCCACTCCATGTACGAGCTTCCAGAGTTAGTCGGTGCAGTCGCGTCAACCATGGCATTGCAGTAGTCAGTCTCATCGCAAACCAACATCGAGAAAGTGTCGTTACCTACTGCCTTTTCCTTGAACGTCACAGAACCACAGCTTCCCCGCTGGCATGATTTGACTACTCCGCCCGTGACCAATGCACCGCTACCGTCTGACACACCTTCAATACCACTTGCTGAAACCGAGATAGACCAACGAGTTACCGTAGCCGGTGATATTGGATCCGGACAAGGGTTACACGGTATCGGTCCACCTGGTGGCTCCTCACCACAGCAGCATCGCCGTTTGCTCATTTGCCGCCCTGCCGACGGCAATACAGGTAACCACCTACGGTTCCAATCAATGCCAGCATGATGCCAAACCACAGACTCCCAATTAACGATTCCATTGATGCAAAGATCATTTCCGTGCCTTCTTTCCTACAGGTCTGAACTTCCTGAACGTGTTTCCGACTGAGCATCCACCCGCAAACGTGACTACGAGTAGCGCTACCATCCAGATCGTGTATTGGGTTGTAGTCAACATTCCTTATCTCCGTGGTATGTACATGT
>Ga0209500_10001788_pt1 | contig 15816 bp, 10 predicted proteins | sample S_140212_EF_Meta_FD_187323 | JGI IMG/M metagenome (GOLD analysis project Ga0209500, IMG submission 187323) | Freshwater microbial communities from Lake Simoncouche, Canada to study carbon cycling - S_140212_EF_MetaG (SPAdes) (version 2) | ecosystem: Environmental > Aquatic > Freshwater > Lake ... | reverse complement strand
CGTCTGGCAAGTTAGTTACGCCTAGCAGACCAACGTATCTATAACCAATAACAAAAATACTCTTACCAGCAGTGAGCGTGCTTGGAATGGTTTCACCAATGAAGTTTAATAAGCCAGCCTGTGTGTCAAAGAAGAATTCACCTGCGCCGCCAATACCTGGAGAGAAGATTTGTGTTCCAGTTGCCGCAGGATTGGCTGCCCCGGCTGTGTCAACATAGATTTTGACCGGCCAAGTTGACCCAAATTCTTGTGGTATCCAATCAGTTAAATTAGTTAGCCAAGTGGGATAGATACCGCCAATGGTAGGAACTGTAGTATCTGGAGTACATTCAATGCGACCAGTTGATAGATACCCTTGTGTAACTCCTGCAACAACTTGGGCAGTTGCTGGAATTTGATCCGACTGCATCCATATGATGTCGCCACGTAATAATGGTGGGCTTGCAATGCTTTCGTTTGACGGGCTCTTTTGGGTAGCCGTAGCAGTCTTTGCAACTCCGTTGAGTTTCTTGAATAAAAGATCAATATACTGCGCTGTTGAGATTGCCATTAGTTACTCGCCGTCTGTAATGTAAGAGCAGTCACAGACTGTCCGGATGCAAGAGCAATTCTTACATAAATTTCGTTTGTTGCGGTACTTGAACTACTGATAGTTCCAAAAGTACATGTCTTGCTAGAATTGGTCACCGCTGAATTTAATGTTACCGTTCCTCCTAGCGCACAACCATCACTGCCGTTGCCTGGTGTGTTGACGCCTGGATATCCAGCGCCACCATATGCCACACTCATGTCTATCCAGCCATTGGCACTTGAGCTTGAATCAATAACCGATCCCGGTAATGCTACCCACATACCAGCAATAGTACCTGTGTATCTAATATCAAATTTACTAACTGCGGTACGTACAAACTTAAATGTAAAGTATTGGGTTCCAGTTCTTCCTGAACTTAAATTTGGTCCTGCTGGCAAATATCCAGTTGCATAATTTGTTTGGTCGTGCTTGAGAACACCTGCAGATCCCGAACCAACCACCGTGGCATCGTATGTTTCAAGGGTGCTTGATTGACTATTAAATGCTGCCGCATTACTGGTATATGTTGGAGTGTTTCCTGATCCTGGATTTACAATTCGAAATGCATTGCCTGATCCTGTACCAATTGTGGAACCAATCACAACGTTAGCTTCATCGATAGCTGTGGCAGTTCCTGACTTCCATAACACAGTATTACCCAGTGCTGTGGTCAATGTCAGTGTGCCAGTAGAATAGCTATTGTTCACACTCATTGACGGGCCAGTTGAGCTGCCACCAAATCCTGTGGTAACACTAGCAGTGGTATTAGCACTAGCACTTGCAAATGAGTTTAGTACATTACTACCAATATTTGATGCGCTGTAGGTGATGCTAGACGGTGCCGCAAATGCTCCACCCGAAGATCCAGACGCTAGTGTGTTGGATGTAGGATAAGTGTTACCACTAACATTGGCTACATTAAATCCAATGGTAAAATTGTTGTTGTTGGTGTAATGCGGTATGGTACTGCTGTACAGCAAGTTAGCTGATCCTGGGGGAGCCATTGTGACTGAACTAAAGCTTGGAGCAGACGGGCTTGAATTATCATAGTACCAAACTGTGGTGTTGGTATTACTTGTAGCCGAGTCAGCAATATACAGCTCATTCCATCCAGCCGGTGCAGTTGTTCCGCTTACGGCTGCAGAGAACACATACCAGAAGCCTGCCGCAATGTTGGCATTGGCTGCATGGTAATCGTAATTATTGGTAATCACAAGATTACCGCCATATATGCCGTTGGCTGTAGGGCTTGCGCCTGTGTTAAGAGTCACGTTGCCCACATTAGCACCGTTACGAACTGCGGTGACAATTCCTGAATCACCTGGGCCAACTGTGGATATTGTATTAGTTGCATACGTTGCTACACGCAACACATTGGCTACAGAAGTTCCAGCAGCCACTGCACGATTGGCGCCCGGGGTATTGTCAACTTGTGTAATGTTAGCCATTCGGTAAGTTGCTATACCTGACAATGTGATTGTGGTATTGTTGGGGAAATTAGGTGGCGATGGCGGGACTAATTTCCCCAACACTTGATTGAGTAATGCTATTCCGTTTGTCACTGTTGTGGTTGTGGTTAATGTTACTGCATTGCTAATCAATGCACCTGCAGTATTAGGGCCCATGTCAGCATTGCTGCCAAGAATTCCAGTTAGTTGAGTGCCGTTACCCGAAATATAATTACCACTAATGTTACCTATACTAATCAGATTGCCACCACTAATATTACCAGTAACAGTCAGGTCCGATAGGGTGCCGACTGACGTAATATTAGGCTGTGCGTTAGTGTAGACTGTGCCAGCAATCAATGCATTGGCCACTTGGCCACTTACGTTTGCCCCTGACACATTAAATGCTTCACCGGCAAAATTTGCATAGTTGGCAGTGAGGTTTCCGCCCTCAGGTGCAAATGAACCATCACCACGAAGTACATTTGCTACATTACCATCTAGATTAATTGTGGCAATATTACCAATGCCAGAAACATTAGCAACATTGACTGAGTATGCAGTTCCGGCTATATTTGCATAGGCAGCATTGGCCACTTGACCACTTACGTTTGCACCTGATACACTATATGCAACACCCGATATGTTTGCATAGGCAGCATTGGCCACTTGGCCACTTACATTGGCACCTGCGACTGAGTATGCTATGTTTGCCAAAGCCACTGTTCCGGTAACAGCTGACCCTGGTATTGCAGATACACTGTTCAAGTTACCCGAATACGTGGGCAAATAATTGGCCACGTTTGCATTGCCATAGGCTTCTAGTAACCCAGTTAAGAACGCACCATTGCCCAAAATGTATGTTCCACTAATATTAGCAGAACTTGTTATGTTACCAGTAACAGTTAGGTTTGATAAATTACCAACGCTGGTAATATTGGGTTGTGCGTTTGTATAAACTGTGCCAGCAATCAATGCATTGGCCACTTGGCCACTTACGTTTGCCCCTGACACATTAAATGCTTCACCGGCAAAATTTGCATAGTTGGCGTTGAGATTTTGCCCTTCAGGTGCAAATGAACCGTCACCGCGAAGTACATTTGCTACATTACCATCTAGATTAATTGTGGCAATATTACCAATGCCAGACACGTTAGCAACATTGACTGAATAGGAAACACCTGATATGTTTGCATAGGCAGCATTGGCCACTTGGCCACTTACATTGGCACCTGCAACTGAATAAGCCACGTTTGCTATGTTTGCTAGTGCTACAGATCCTGTCACTGCTGATCCAGGTATTGCAGATACACTGTTCAAGTTGCCCGAATACGTGGGCAGATAGTTGGCCACGTTTGCATTGCCATAATTTGCCGGCAATCCTGTCAAGAAAGCACCATTGCCTAAAATATATGTGCCGCTGACATTGCCAGTTGCTGTTATTAATCCATTAATAACAACATTAGATGTGTTAAAGACTGCAACATTGGACACACCTGCTACACTAACACTTACTGAAGAATTAGCGGCAACTGTTACATTAGAATTCCCATTGATGATTGCAGTACCACCAGTGACTGACAAATTACTAAGTTTGCTACCGTCACCAACAAAATACCCCGATGTGGTAACATTGCCCGTAACTGCCAAATTAGATAGTGTACCAACACTGGTGATGTTGGGTTGACTTGCGGTTGTAATCCGCCCTGATATGTTGTTGGCTGATAGATTACCAGTTACATTTAGTAAGCTCAATGTCCCAACCGAAGTAATATTTGGCTGTGCGTTAGTAGTTAATGTACCGGTTAAAAATGTTCCTCTAAGATTACCAGCTGACAAATTGCCAGTGATATTTGCACTTGTGGCATACAACGATTTGCTAACAGCGTTAACTAGCACAGTAACACCGTCATCGGCAATGACTGATCCACGAAGATCAGCCACAATAGGACTGCCAAGACTTATATTACCAAATATAGTTCCGTCAATTGTGAGATTGCCAGTAACATATAATCCGCCATACCCAATGTATGCAGATCGAAATCTTAGATTAGGACTTCCAAGGCTGTAGACACTGTCAATTCTTGGTAAAATATGATTGTTGGTCTGTACTACCCCAGTGCCATTTGGGGCCAGTATCAAATTGCCATTGGTATTTGTTACACCAATAGTGTTATTGACAATTTGTATATTACTGCCTACAGGTCCGGCATCCCAAATATTAGCAAAATTATCATCAACTTTGATGAATGCATCACGTAAGGGGTCACCTTGGCCGTCGTTTGCAGTGTTTCCGTAATCAATTACTTGTTGTTGCGCTGCCATTTCTGTTCCATTATTGAATATTTATGGCGTATTGTTAGATAACAATTGTGCGTTTAGTATCATATCCGTGTGTTAATACAAAAAAACAGGGCCAATGGCCCTGTTTTGGTTGCGTGTGTTAGCAATTAGTTTCGACCAACCACAATTTCAATTGTGCCTTGTGCACCATCAAAATTCTCAAGTGCTTTACCAATAATAGTACCTGCACGAGCTGAGTTGTCCACTTGTGCGGCGCCGTTAGTGGCTGCCACCATCATGTCACCTTTGCGTACTGGTCCAACTACTCGACATGGCACACGACCTTGCAATGCTACCATTGCCACGTGTTCGCCAGTCAATCCAGCATTCATGATGTAACTTGGGTTCGTACTAACAACACCTGCCACACGAGTTGAACCTACTTCCGTTGACAGCGTAACTTCGTTAGTTCCTCCAAATGCCAGCACTGTTCCTGGTGCATACTCTGCGTCGGCAACATATTTTTCTGCCAAGTCAGCGTATTGTGCACTTGTTGCCTTGGCAAACACTGTGTTGAAGTAGACAGATGCGCTACCAATGTTACCGGTGCCGTTTGCATTGGCATTAATAATGCCGCCCACGGTAATTGTGTCGGTACCAATATCAATTGTGCCAAACCCAGATGTAATTGTTCCAGCATTTAGTGCGCCAACGCTAGTGATATTAGTTTGTGCCGCTGTGGTCAATGTACCCACAATACTGGTACCTTGCAGGTTACCCGATGTAATGTTGCCAGTCACAGCCAAACTACCCAATGTACCCACTGATGTAATGTTAGTTTGTGCGGCTGTGGTCAGTGTTCCCACAATGCTTGTACCACTCAGGTTACCTGATGTGATGTTACCAGTAACACTTAAACTGCCCAGTGTACCCACTGATGTAATGTTGGTTTGTGCGGCTGTGGTCAACGTACCTGCTACATTAGTAAATGTACCTGTTGTTCCACTTACATTACCGCTTGACACGTTACCAGTAACACTCAAGCTACCCAATGTACCCACTGATGTAATGTTGGTTTGTGCGGCTGTTTGTAATGTACCAGTTAGTGTTGCACCTGAATTACCAATTGCGGCTGCGTTCACAGTGGCTGCTGTTACTGTTCCGCCAGTTGCAATATTACTACCTGATATATTACCATTAGCAATAATACCGCCACTTGATCTCCAAGAAGTAGTAGCATTGTCAAACGTCCAGGTAAGGTACGGACTACCAACTGGGCCCACTTCATAACCGCCACCGTTGGCTGCAGAGCTGTTGATTGCATTGTTGGCAACGCTGATCACCAAGTCGTTAGTGGTAACAGTATTAGAGTTAATGGTTGTTGTGGTACCTTCAACTTGCAAGTTACCCTGGATAACCACTACACCGTTTGTGCCACCAGGGCCGTTTGGATCTAGTGTCATTGTTGCACCACTGGATACAATTGTGTTAGCGTTAATTGTAAATCCACCAATTGTGGCTGTTCCGGCAGTTGAAATATTACCACCTGATACGTTACCAGTTACTGCCAAGCTTGTTAGTGTACCAACACTAGTAATATTAGTTTGACTTGCTGTGGTCAATGTGCCAACAATATTGGTTGCGCCTAGGTTACCCACGTTGGCATTACCCGTAACATTCAAGCTACCCAATGTACCAACACTAGTAATATTAGTTTGACTTGCTGTGGTCAATGTGCCAACAATATTGGTTGCACCCAAGTTGCCCACGTTGGCATTACCTGTAACACTTAATGCGCCTAATGTACCTACTGATGTGATATTGGGTTGGCTTGCTGTGGTCAATGTGCCAACAATATTGGTTGCACCTAAGTTGCCCACGTTGGCATTGCCAGTTGCATTTAGTGTTCCAGTAATATTAGCGCCAGTTGTGGTGACAATTACCACGTTGGCTGTGCCTGCGGCACTCACAGTCACGTTGCCATTAAGGAATGTTCTAACGTTGGCTGTGCCGTTTTGTATTGATGTTGCATCAATGCCAGTCAACTGACTACCATTACCTAGAATGTAGCTACCTGTTACGTTGCCACTTGCTGTGACATAACCAGTTACATCAGCACCGCCTGTGCTTAGTGTTTGTACTGTTGCGCCTGCAACATTTGCACGGATGTTACCACCAGAGCTAATAACACTAACTGCACTTGTGCCGTTTTGAATTGATGTGGCGTCAATACCTGTTAACTGACTACCATTACCTAAAATGTAGCTACCTGTTACGTTGCCGCTTGCAGTGACATAACCAGTTATGTTAGCACCACCTGTGCTTAACACTTGTACTGTTGCACCAGCAATGTTAGCGCGAACATTGCCACCAGAGCTAATAACACTAACTGCACTTGTGCCACTTTGTATTGATGTAGCATCAATACCAGTTAACTGACTACCATTACCTAGAATGTAGCTACCGGTTACGTTACCAGTTGTAGTAATGTTTCCAGTTGACGTAAATCCAGCACTAACCACGTAGTTCTTTATAGTGTCAGAAGTAACACTAAAACTACCATTGTTGTTGGCCACTGGGAACTGTGTTCCGCTTGCAAGATTTGCAAGATTCGGTAATTGACTAATTTTTATGTTTGACATGTTTAATTCTCCGTAATAAGTCTATCAGCGCCATTTTCTGTAATGATAAAATCATTGGCTTCGGTCACAATCCACGAAAATGTTACTCCGCCCCCGGCCCCAATTTGGATGCCATCGCCGAAATCAATTCCTGGTCCTATTTCGATTCCCATAATAATCCTTTACAAAATAATTGCAATAATAATTTTTTCGCCAGACTCTAAATTAGTCTCTAGAGATTTAGCAAACACCGATTGCCCGTAGGTCCTATCGGTTCCGACACTTTCTGCAAATCCAGCTCTGTCTGATGTAACTAGGCTATCGCCTTTGTTGACTGGTCCTGTGACACAGACTGGAATTTTTCCTCTTAACGCTACTGCAAGCCCGGGACCTTGCGAATTCATTAGGTACGCTGGGTTTGTAGATATTGCGCCTGCCACTCTTGCATCAGCCCGAGTAGATGTTACAGTAATTTCTTTTTCGCCACCAAACACAACCACTGTGCCTGGGGAGTATTCTTGATCAGCCTGATAAATTTCTGCCAAGTCAGCATACAACGCCGACGTTGCTCTTGCAAAAACAGTATTAAAGTATGTGCTACTTGTGCCAATGTTGCCGACACCGTTGGCATTTGAGTTAATAATACTGCCAACAGTGATTGTACCAGTGCCAACTGATAGGTTGCCTGTGATATCAACTCCAGTTGATGTCACTGTGAACACATTTGATGCGCCTGCGGCGCTGATAGTAACGTTGGCAGAAGCAAAAGTTCTCACATTTGATGTGCCATTTTGTATGGCTGTGGCATCAATGCCAGTTAGCTGACTGCCATTGCCTAAAAAGTATCCAGCTGTGATGTTGCCACCAGTTCCTAGATTGCCCACATTGGCATTGCCTGTGGCGTTGAGTGTTCCGGCAATGTTGGCACCAGTTGATGTAAACACTGCTACATTGGGGGTTCCTGATACCGAAATGCTAACATTAGCATTTGCGGCAACTGAGACATTTGATGTTCCATTATTGATTGTAGCAAGACTGATACCAGTCAAGAACGCACCATCGCCAAATACATAACCAGCAAATAGATTGCCCGTAGTGACTAAATTGGCTGCTGTGACATTACCTGTCACACCTAGTGTCCCTTTGATGTTTGCACCGGACCCGGTGATATCAGCTATACTTTGGCCAGAAATATACATTTCTATATTGCCGCTGGCCACTGGTATGCTTACATTTGATGTTCCGTTGAACACTCGAGTCTGATCAGATTGTACTCCGGTAAGTTGACTTCCGTTGCCAATAAAATAATTTCCGTTTATGTTACCTACAGCATTTATGTTACCAGCAACTCCCATTGCAAATGGATTGATAACAACTACGTTAGCAAAGCCCGACACTGTGGCAAAAATATCACCTCCGGGCCCTGTGATTCCAAATATTGACGCTCCGTTGGCCACTTGTGATACTGCAACGTTTGAAATTGCTGTAATGTTGGTTAATAAACTACCATCGCCACTAAAATAATTAGCTATAACATTGCCAGTAACCACTACGTTACTACCAATTGCCAAATTTGGTCCGTTGGGTTTTGATGTTATTGTGTTTGCAACTATTGTTGCAATAGAAATATTGCCGCCTGCGACATTGCCTGTAACTGTTAGAGAACCAAGGGTACCAACTGAGGTAATATTGGGTTGTGAGGCTGTGGTTAATGTGCCAGCTAGATTGGTAAATGTGCCTGTTGCTCCATTTACATTTGCTGAAAATATGCCGTCAATACCGGACACTGTGGCATTTGCTATTAGGTTGCCAGCAACTATATTGCCAGGCAGAGCTACTCCACCAGTTAGAGAAATATTGCCATTGATTGCTAGACCAGAGTCGGATATTACCGCTACATTAGAAGTACCATGTATGGTAAAGGCAACGTTTCCGTTTAATTCAGGAATTTCTACAACTGTGTTACCATAGCTGATTCTGTCGCCTGCGATGTTACCTGTGGCAGTTAGATTTCCGCCCACGGTCAGGTCACCACCAATAAATCCATTGCCACTAACTGCTAAATTTTCAACCGTTGACAGATTGCCGGCGGCCACAAGGGTACCAGAAATAATCACTTGATCTGCGGCCAAGGTTATTGTATCCCCCGGGTTAATGGCGTTTACAACGTAGCTGCCGTCAATTCTTTTGTATGTGGTCATCTATAGATCTTTCGTTGTATTTATTCGTTCACAAAAAGTATTCATGGATACAAATTCAAGATTTTTCAAATTTGCAAGCTCAGGCAAGGTAGCTGTGGTCGGGCCCATTACCCGAATAAACCGAATTGTTGGGTTGTCTTCGATTACTTTAGACAATTGTTTTGCCCAATTTCCTGTATAGGTAGGGGCAGAACCAATGGGTTTATAAAACTCAGTTCCAGCATAGACATTGTTGAATTTTCCATGCTCATCCGGTGCCATGTCAAATCCAACAAGATACACGGGATTTTCAAAATCTTTCACTGCAATAGCCACTGCATTTGGGCCTGAACTATAGCCAAAATATTCCTTGGGTACAGAGAGAGCCCCTGAATCAGGCAAGGGCCTGCGTGTGTAAAATCGGTTGTTTTTGCTGTAACCTGATTGTTGTATTGCTTGGCTTATGGGGCGATCTGTGGCCACAATTGCAGTGACCGTGTGAGTACGATAAAGACCATTGCAGCCATAAACTGGACCGCGTGTCATAAGTTTGTTAATATCAACACTTTCACGGCTTACACCATTACCTAGTACAAAAGCAACCATAAAAAACCTCCCTATTATGTAGTAGGGAGGTTCCAGAGTTGAAAATATTAAGGTCTGTAGTTGTCTAACTGTCCCCAGCCCATTGCATTTTGCTGTGTAGCAGAATTTGCAATGTTTTGTGTACCAGATTTGATAGCTGTGCCTTCATCAGTCCAGAAGTTGGTTGCATAGCGAACTTGTGGTGAACTGTAATCAAGTGCAAATTTGTTGGTCAACTTGCTGATGGTGATTTCAGTTGAGTCGGCGCCAACGTTCATGGTAATGGCCATGTTGCCCACTGTGGGTGTTACATCATCAACCAAGGTGCAAACACCAGCAATGTAAACAACTCCAGTTGTGGTTAACCCTGTGCCGTCAACTGTGGCTGTAAACACATCACCAGCAGAAGCATTTGTTGGGCCGCCTAGGGCTTTCCAGTTGGTATTACCAGCTGTGTTGATGTAGTAGGTTTGACCAGCAACAATGTCTTCGTCTTGAATTGTCACAGGTGCTGCCACTAGATACTTGATATTGGCTTTTTGACGGATAATAAATGCATAACGATACTGGCTGTCACCAGGAATGTACGCAATACATTTAACAACAGGGTATGCTGCCTGAGAAACATCACTTGCACCACCAACCACACCACCAAAGTTTGATGCTGTCATTGTAACTGGGTACACAGGATTGGTCAACTGTGACCACATGTTAAAGCCTTCGTCAACTGGTACACCTGCACCATATTGACCGATACCTTGATTGGTACCATATTTTTGTATTTTTAGAGGACGTCCCATTTTGTTTTCTCCTTAAAGAAGTCCGATGCGGGTTCTAGCCGCTACGCTGTTGGGGTTAATCATCAGCATAAAACGCCGTATTGCGTTGTGTTTGATATTTAGCTTAGATCAGTATTTCCCAGCTCTTGCTGTAGGTATACGGCCAGGCTGGTCGTATGATGGTGTTGCTTTGAAACTCTTTGTTGCTGTTGACCGACGTAACTGATTCAGTAAAGCTACATTCAAATACCTTGGTAGAAAATGTGTTTTTTGCGCCGCCTGTTACATCAGCACCTTGTATCACATAAGTCACCGGCTGAGATTTAAAGTTTAATAACCAAGGACTCATTTCTCGATCACCTTGATCAGTTTGTGTAAGCCCAATCCAGCGTGTGCCAAAGCTGTTGTAGCTGTTGGAGTTGGGTTGACGCACAATGTCCCAGTAGCCTGTGACTGAAATTCTACACTGGCTGGCAGGATATGTGTCACCGGTGTCAGGATCAGTGTAACTGGTTAGTTCATTGCCCACCACAGCAATGGGCCAGTTTTCTCCACGTAGATATAACAATCCGCCTGTGAGTGCCGGAACTTGTCCGGGGCTGTTGCTGTAGATTCCGTGATCAGTTTTGTCCGGCCAGCCCAGGCTGAGTCCAAATGTGGCTCGATCATTGTAGCCGGCTTGGCTGAAATTCCAGCGCCCTTGATCGATAACGTTCAACCCAGTTGATGCTGTGAGTTCAGCCTGACCTGAGTAACCTGGAGGTGTGTAAAATGTTGTTGCCATAGTGAGTTACTTATAGGCCATTACTTGTATGATCATTTAGACTCCATACCTTGATCTTGTTATTGTGTAGTTGTCTTGAATCTCTGTCGATGTCAATGCACGATTATAAACCAAGGCTTGTCCAATCCTACCTTGTAAGGTTTCAGTAGCGCCAACGTTAGTGGCACCAACTTGTAAAAGACTTGACGTTACATTGAGTCCTGTGGCTCCGGCTGAAGCAAATTGTGTTCCGTTGACCCAGATTTTTCTAGTGGTTCCGTCCCATTGCGCCACAATATTAGCCCACTGTGACGCAGGACTGACTGTGCTGGTTGCGGCTAGATCATTGCCATACCAGTAGTTTATTAAAGAGTTTGTGCCAGTGGTTCTAAGTTGATTGGTCTGGTTGGTAGTAATTGAATTACCAATACCGATCATGCCTCCAAAAGTAGGCCAGGTGCCTGTGGGCCATTGCGCCCACACACTCATGGTATAAGCACTTGTGCCAGTAGGAATTCCAGTAGTGGTTGCTCGGTTAAAATATCCATTACTGGCTAGAGTAAAATAGCCGCCACCTGATGCAGTATATGAAATACTGCCTGAGTTCTGCATAGTAACATCGTTACCGTTGCCACTTAGATCAAACCAAGTGGTGCCTGTGCCTGGATAACTTGTGGTATTGTTGGCGTCAAGATACAGTTGTAGGCCGTTGGATACAACACCATCATATACAGTGACGCCGTTAAGAGTTACACCTTGTATTATCATAGTTGATCCATTAACTGATTGCTATCCAACCGTAACGCACAGTGACATTGCCGCCGCTGGTGTTGTTGATGCCAAAGTCAAATCTATTGGTGGTTGAACTGGGAGCCACATTGCTACGAACTATGGCGTTTGCTGTACCTATAAACTGATTGGGTATGCTGGTAAAGTCAATGGGTGTGCCTCCGCCGTTGTAGACCCAGGCATACTGAGTACCCACAACAGGCACATTGGTGTTGGTAACAGTGCCCGTGGCGTTCCACACCAAGATACCATTGGGAATATTGCAATCCACCCACATGTAGTAGGTCTCGCTGGGACTCACAGTGAAACTCTGAGTGCTGTTGCCTGTAGGCACTGTCCAAGCGCCTTCAAATCTTGTGACCACATTCACCGGTGTGTTGTTGGCATAGTTTACAGAGAATGTGTTGCCGGGTAGTGTTAAGTTACCGGTGTTGTTAAATGTCCAAGTGTATGAGCCGGCCACCAAGGTCACATTTGACTGTGTACCCACAATGTTACCAGCAACGCTCACAGTGACATTGGTCAATTCACTTCCGTTACCTTTAATGTAAGCACCGGTAACGTTGCCTGTGGCACTAATGTTACCAGGAGCACTTAAATTACCACTGGTGTCAAATATCCATTGTGCTGAATTGCCTGCATAGTCGTCGGTGTTGATCACAATATTGCCGGTATTGCTCAACAACACATACTTGTTGTCATCGCCGATGAACTGATTGAAGTATTGGTTGTTGCCAGTGTCAAAATGTATATGTGTAGGCTCATAAGTCACATCTCCACGCACTCGTAAGTATTGAACGGCATTGGCACTTGAACTACTTGGAGCCAGATACAATCCGCTCACAAGATTACTGATGCCAGTTCCTATTACAATCTGATCACTGAATGTCACATTTCCTGTATTAGCTCCGCCTGATCCACCATAGGGATCGCCATTGGCATAGTTAATGCTAGATGTATTACTCGGTAATGTCAAGTTGCCAACAGCATCAAATGTCCAAGTATTGCCGCCAGTTTCAATATTGACATGGCCTTCATTTGCTTGACCATTGCCTGAAGCGCCGCCCCAGATGTCAACATTACCACCTGTTGCTGTGCCATATCCACCGTAGATTTTTACATCTCCACCGACTGTGGCACCTTGCCCGCCGGTTATATGAACATATCCACCCACAGTATTACTGTAACCACCGGTGATATCAATATAACCTGGGTAGCCACCGGTAGTGGCTGCATCGCCTGCTTCCATACGAATGTATCCGCCTGAACCACCTGCACCACCTACTGTATTAGCACCGCCTTGGCCACCGCGAATTTTAATGTCTCCGCCTGAACCACTAGCATTGCCGCCACGTCCGGCCCATAAGTAGATGTCACCACCTTCACCACCTTGATAACCTTTGCCTGGATTGATTACTAGTCGTTGGCTGTATTCATTACCTAATGTACCATCAGGGGTTGAGATGATTGCTTCTTGTGTGCTATCACCAAACAACAATGTTTGACCAGTGATTGTGCCGCTAGGATTATCACCGCGCTGAACACTTACTGTTGGGAATATTGTTCCGCCACCTGTAGCAAATGTCCAGTTGTAATCTATTTCTGTAATAGGATTAGATATGCCGATACTTACTAGTTCATCTACGCTACTAATGTTTACTCTAGCAATATTATTACTACCTGCATCATAACTGTTTAATCCTAAGAAGCCATTAGGACAAGTATTGAATTGAGTTGTATTACCATAGATAGCAATATTAGCATCATTGGGTAGTGTTAAGTTGCCATCTGTGCCAAACAGCCATAATTGGTTAGTGGTACCCTGGTCGGCTACAATAGCAACAGCATATGGGCTAGTTATTCCTAAGCTGCCTTCACCTGGACCTATGTAATAGTTGTAGGGGAACGTTAACCCACCATCGGCACCAAATGACCATGCCTGTACATTTTGGCTATTCCCAATATTACCTGCTAGTAAAGTAACATTACCGTAAGTATTATATAATGATACTGAGTTTCCGTCACCTTGTAGAGGAATACTCATCCCCGCAGTTTGACCATTACCTAAATCTGAATTGTTTATGACAACACCACTGTTAGAGTAAATTACATTATTATTAAAACTAATGTTACCTGTGTTGGCACCTAATTGAACTTGATCTCCGTTGGCATAGTTAATACTAAATTCATTAGCAGGTAATGTTAAGTTACCTGCATTATCAAATACCCATCTATTGCCGTTTACTTCAATATCTGCTTCGCCATCTTCTACCCATATGTAAGTATTAGCACTTTCTAATTGTGCGTAATTATTACCTACTATATTAACGATATCATTAGTAGATGCAATCACATCATCATTAAATGTAATGTTACCTGTATTAGCAATACCGGTTGCATTAGCCCAAACTAAATTACCTAAACCATTTGTTGTTAACACTTGTCCATTAGCACCACCTGTAATATGAACTCTACCGGCAGCACCTAATGACACGTTACTAGTGTTTATTAAATTAACTGTTGCTAATGAATTGCTTACTGTTAGTCCAATCAAAGTCCCCACAGATGTTATGTTAGGTTGTATATTTCCTGATACTGTTCCTGCAACTCCTGCTTCTGCATAATCTGTACCAGCACCACTAAGTATAACATTAGCCATATTGCTAACGGAAGTTTTCTGTGTGACTGGAGTACCTGTCATATTTACAACTGGTAAAATGGTGGAACCTGTTAAGTTTGCACCAATGTCAGATAATTGTGTAATTTTAATTGTTGTTGTCATTTTCTATTTCCTAATATTTTTACGCAAATATTGCCCCGTTATTCCCTACACAGAACCACTTGCTCGCTATATATTGTAATGTACATGCATCACCGGTATTGGTAAAAGTCATTGTACCTGTGCCAGTCCATCCGTGATTAGTAACAGTAATAACCATATTACCACCTGAACTTAGCATCATAAACGTTTTAATTTGTCCTGCTGTACCGATAGCTAATGTCGCTGTACTTGCAGTAACTGTTGAAAAATAACTAGCAGTTACTGCTACATTTACAGCACTACTAGAAGCTAAATTCTCGCTACCATTCAATATCAATTGCCCAGCAACAACTACATTTGAGGGTAAATTTACTGTTAATGTTCCGGTAGATGTTACAGGGCTACCAGTAATTGTTAAATTTGTGCTGGTTACACTAACATTAGTTACACCTGTATTAATAATATCTACTGTACCCGCAGTACTATTAGCATTTATGGTGATTCCGGTTCCACCGGTAAATGTATTGAACGGACTAGCATTACCAAAAAGATTCTCAAAGTTGTTTTTTGTCTTGTTAAATGCTGTGTATAGGCTGTCGCTACCCGTAGATTCGTTCTGTAATCCTACTAGTATAGGCTGTAGTCCTGAAATTGCCATAATTTAATCCTTATTATGTATTTATCAATAAAGACTAAATGTGATATTTGTCAGGATGGACTAAAACTTGACCCGCATCCGCATGTAGTTGCCGCATTGGGATTACTGATTTTAAACTGAGAACCGTTCAAATCTTCAACATAATCTATGCTGGCATTCTGTAAATATTGTGCTGAAATACTATCAACTAACACACTTATTGACCCGGATGGTATCTCAAAATCATCCTCATTTTGTTCCTCATCTATAGTAAAACCATACTGCATTCCACTACATCCGCCACCTTGCACAAATACACGAATTCTGGCTTTTGGATTGTTTTCCTCTGCTAAAATATCGGTTATCTTTATTGTAGCATTTTCTGTTATTTCTATCATA
>Ga0209500_10001787_pt1 | contig 15828 bp, 25 predicted proteins | sample S_140212_EF_Meta_FD_187323 | JGI IMG/M metagenome (GOLD analysis project Ga0209500, IMG submission 187323) | Freshwater microbial communities from Lake Simoncouche, Canada to study carbon cycling - S_140212_EF_MetaG (SPAdes) (version 2) | ecosystem: Environmental > Aquatic > Freshwater > Lake ... | reverse complement strand
TTGTTGATCCAAATATCGGAGTATCTGGTCTTATCGATAACTCCTCATACATTGTTTCACCAGAGTCATACACAACTTACGAATCACCAACTACTCGACTTCAAGTTCAGGTACTTGGTTCAGGTCAGGTGGAAATTGCGGTTTATGGTTATCTCGCAATTGCAATCAAGAATCCACTTGCGATTCGCAAGTTTAATGTCTAAAAACTAGCAACACTCTAAGTCGCTCTGGGGATCAGTAGCCCTCTGATCCCCAGAGTCTTGAGAAAGGAAAAGGAATGGCACTTACAACAGTTGCTGAATTACGCTCCACACTTGGAGTTGGCACATTGTATAGTGACGCGACCCTTCAATCCGTCTGCGATGCTGCGGATGCAGTCCTTGTTCCTATGCTATGGGCTCCAAAATGGTTTTCAATTGCTCATAGCAATGTAGTAGGCACGGGCACTCTATATTTTAACGATAACATTGTTGATACTTTTTATGTAGGTCAAAGCGTAACAATTGCTAATTCAGGTGGTTCATATAACGGCACTAAGACAATCACAGAAGTACGCGATTATTCAATTAGCGTAACAACCAGTCACACTGTTGCTCAGGCATACCATCCAATTTTCCCTTATGGCACTGTATCTACAACCACCTACACAGACTGGACTTTAGATGAAGCTGTGCAAAACGCTGCTCTTATGATCAGCGTAGAAATCTGGCAAGCCCGAACCGCTACCCTTTCAGGTTCTAATCTTGTCGATTTCCAGCCATCCCCTTATCGCATGTCAGCACAACTTCTGGCAAAGATTCGGGGCATGATTGCCCACGCACTCGACCCTCGCAGCATGGTGGGCTAAATGCCGACACCAGCGATAACTACTCTTAGAACTACTTTAGCAACTGCCTTAGTCGATAACACTAGATGGCAAACTTTTGCTTTTCCGCCATCGACAGTTCTCGCAAACAGCGTAATTGTCAGCCCAGATAATCCTTATCTGACTCCTAATAATAATTCACAGATTTCAATTAGTCCTTTTGCCAATTTCAAGCTGATTATTACATGTCCGTTATTTGATAACGAAGGCAATTTGAATGGCATAGAAGATTTTGTTGTGCGAGTGTTTAACCTCCTTGCAGCATCTTCTTTCACCTATAATGTAAGTGCAATCAGTGCGCCTAGTGTTCTCAATGCTGTTTCGGGAGACCTTCTCAGTTGCGAGATGTCCGTATCAATCCTAACAAGTTGGAGTTAATCATGTCCGATAACGACAAAGCAAACGCAGAATGGCTCGTGCGAATCGGTCAAGCTGCAACAGCACCAAAACCAGTCACTAAGAAAGATGAGGAATAATAATGGCACAGGGAATCGTAAATAAGGTTGGATTCAAAGTAGGAGCAACAGACCCTGCCTCAATCGATCTTAGCGCGTATGTAACAAGCTTCACATTGACTCGTTCTGTAGATCAGATCGAGACCACAGCTATGGGTGATACAGGTCATCGTTATGTGGCTGGATTGCAGAATAACAGCATTACTGTTGATCTAATCAATGATGATGCAGCTTCTGCTGTATTGCAGTCACTCAATACTTTGTTCGCTACTAACGCATACTTCAAGTGCGCGCTAGATAAATCAACAACAGGTTCAGCTGCTAATCCATTTTACAGTGGGCTAATCTTGGTTGATACGATTACTCCAATTAACGGAGATGTCTCTAGCTTAGGCGTGCAGTCTTTGACTTTTCAGGTCTCAGGAGCAATCACAGTAGCAACAACAGGTACATTCTAAACAACTAAACAAAGGGGCAAATCATGGCACAGTTAAAAGTTACATTTCTAGATGGAAAAGTAGTGCAAGGGGAAGTAACTCCTCTTATCGAATATCTATTCGAACAGCATTACAAGATTGGGTTTCACAAGGCATTTCGAGAAGAAGAAATGCAGACCCAAGTGTATTTTTTAGCTCATGAAGTTGTTAAGCGGTTAGGTGAGCCAGTAGATGCAAGGTTGGAGACTTTCATCAGCACTCTAAAAAGTGTTGAGGTGTTGGACTCAGACCCTTTGTCTTAAAGCGCGATCTTCCATTCACTTACCTCATTGCTCGTTTGAGCATTAGGTTGGGGGTCGCGCCACAGCAGTTACTAGAGTTAGACCCAACAATGCTTCAAGCCTTGTTGCAGGGTCTCAGAGATGAAGCAAAGGAGTCCAGCGATGCCAGTAGAAGTAAAGGGCGTAATCGCACTCCGTAAGGCTCTCAATGCCTATGCTCCAGATTTGGCTAAAGAACTGACAGATGAGATAACAAAGTCTCTCAAAGTAATCCAAAAGGATGCCAGAGGATTCATTCCTTCAATGGCTCCTAACAATCTTTACAATTGGAATGACCAAGCTAAAGGTCGGCAGATTACTGCTAAGACTTCCATGTTTAGAACCTTCAACACAGAAGGCCGCTTACGCATGTTTCCACTTTACAATGCAGCTGAAATCAAGCGTGGCATTGTTTATCGAACTGGTTATGGCAAGCCTAATGCAAGAGGATTTCGTTCTCTATTTCGCGTAAGAAATAAGTCAGCAGCGGGTGCCATTTATGAAACTGCTGGTCGTACTCATCCTAATGGTGATCCAAGAAGCAAATCTAATAACCCTAACGCTGGAGCGAGATTCGTTCAGCAAGGCCCATTGTACGGACGCAAAAAAGCAGGGGCGGGCGGTGACATGCGTGGTCGTGCAATCTTTCGCGCTTGGGAACAGGATGAGGGCAAGCAACTTGTTCATATCATGCAGGCTATTGAAAACACTAGGGTAAAGTTTAATAAGCGAGCAACTGTTAGTAGTTCAAGGGAGTCAGCATGAGTAATGTAGTCATTGACATTGCAGCAGAATTTACTGGCAAAAAGGCATTTAAGCAGGCTGACTCAGCGGCTAAGAAATTAACTAAAACTATTGGCGATGTTGCAAAAGGATTCGGCGTAGCATTTGGAGCCAGAGCCTTAGCTCAATACAGCAAGCAGGCAGTTCTGGCTTTTGCAGCTGATGATAAAGCAGCCAGAGTTCTATCCCGCACTCTTAACAATTTAGGTCTTGCTTTTGCTGATCCAGCAGTTAAGACATTTATATCGGATTTAGAAAAGCAATACGGCGTTCTCGATGATTTTTTGAGACCCGCTTATCAGAAGTTAGTGACCACGACTGGAAATTGGCGTAAGTCTCAAGAGTTACTAAAGACTGCTCTTGATTTAAGCGCTCAGAGTGGTGTGGATGTTGTCTCTGTGGCAGATGATATTGCCAGAGCCTTTGCGGGCAATACAAAGGGTTTGCAGAAATATGGATTGGGTCTAAGTAAAGCTCAGTTAAGCGCAATGTCATTTGAGGAAGTCCTAGCCAGAATTACAAAGATTTCCAATGGTCAAGCAGCTTTAGCGGCAGAGACATACACAGGAAAACTAGATAAACTCAATGTCGCAGCGGCCAACGCTTCAGAGACAATCGGTGGAGCGTTAATAGATGCTTTTGCTACTTTTGCGGGTAATGGAAGCATTGATAAAGCAACTGCAAAGATTGACTTTTTTAGCAAGTTATTGGCAACTATTATTTCTCCTAAACTCATGGCAGAGGCTTTAAGTCAAGTTGATTTTAAGTTTGGAATTATTCCAACTATGAAAACTCCATTGACTAATCGTTCAAAAAGTCCTGCTGGAACTTATGCCAGAAATCAGGCAGAAATTAAGGCAGCCGCTGCTGCTAAGAAGCAACAGGCCGACCTTTTAGCAAGTAACAAAAAGACATTAAAATCTCAGCAGGATGCACTCAAACTAGCTAAAGCCAAAGCAATTTTTGATCTACAGAAAATTCAGATTGAAGCAGCTCTCAAGGGTAAGATTTCAGAAGAAGATCGTATCCGTCTCAAGCTCATGCAGGCTATTGAATCTGAGAACATCGACCAAATAGACAAATATACCAAAATGTTGGATGATGCTCAAAAGAATACAGAAAAGTTAGTTAGCACCCTACAGAACATTAAACCTCTTGATAATATCTTCAAAAACTGGAACATTATGTCTGTCAAGGAGCAGTTAGATACACTTGAAGGTTATTTCAAGTCTTTTGCTGGTTCAGCAGCTTCTGCTTTTGCTTCTTTAGGTGCAGCACAAAAGGCTGCTCTTGGTGGCTATGTGCCATTTGTGGGAGCAACTAATGCATCTCTAGGTATTACCTCTAATGGCGGTGCTACAACATCAACGCCATCCACAGTTGGCTTAGGTACTTCTGGCACAGGTAATCAATTACCTGTTGGCGTAACCATTAATACAAACATTGAAGGCTCAATTATTGCCGAGAATGACCTTAATGAAGCAATCAACAAAGCCCTAGCAGCTTCTGGTTGGGCTGGCACAGCTATTGGATATAGTCGTCAAGCAGTCATCACGGCGGTCTAATGGCACTTCCAGCAACCATTTCAGTATCCATAAACTTTGCTAATGGCCCAGCTTATGGCATTCCACTTACTTTAGATGATCCTGTCAAGGGTATTCTTGGTACAAATGTATTAGCCGATAATGCTGCTCTAGTCATTGATTACTCAACATCGACTACTAATATCGCTATTCGCAGAGGTCGCAATGTGTTGCAGGATACTTATGATGCTGGTCAGGCAACGGTCAGAATCTTAGACCCTAATGGTGATTTCAATCCCCAGAACACTTCTTCTCCGATTTATGGCTATCTTCAACCTGCTAGAAAACTTCGCATTTCTGCTAACTATGCTGGCACTGAGTATTACTTATTTTCAGGTTATACAGCTGACTATCGCTACACCTTCCCTCAAGGCCAAGAGACTGCTTATGTGACAATCACTGCCTTTGATGCCTTTAAGATATTTAACACTTCTGCCATTACTACAGTTACTGGATCAGCAGCAGGTCAGACTACTGGCACACGCATTGGCAAGATTCTAGACACAATCAACTGGCCAATAACTATGCGAGATATTGACACAGGCCAAACAACCTGCCAAGCCGACCCTGCAAGCTCTAGAGCAGCACTTACAGCCCTTAAGACAGTCGAACTGACAGAGTATGGTGCTTTCTATATTGACCCTGCTGGCAACGCTGTATTCCAAGACAGAGCCTTTACAACGGCATCTATTGGTGGTACACCAACAGTTTTTAACCAGACTGGCACAGGCATTCCTTATGCCAATGTTAAGTTCGCCTTTGATGACAAGCTGGTCTATAACCAAGCCAACATCCAGCGCACTGGTGGTACGACCCAAGTAGCCAGTGATGCCGCTTCCATCGACACTTATTTCTTGCACTCTTACACACAGCAGAATCTGCTTATGGAAACCGATGCAGAAGCCCTCAACTTTGCTAAGGCTTATGTGGCATCTCGTAAGGACACCAGCATCCGGATTGATGCTTTGACTCTTGACCTTATGACAGCGAACTATTCTGCTGGAGTTACCGCAGGGCTAAGCCTTGATTACTTTGACCCTGTGACTATTACCAATACAACAGACAGTGGATCAACAATAACCAAGACTTTACAGATTCAAGGTGTCAGCCATGACATCACCCCTAATTCATGGCTGACAACATTTACAACACTAGAGCCAATAATCGATGGCTTCATTCTAGATTCGACACAATACGGTATCCTTGGGGTATCGTCTTTTAGCTACTAAGGAGTAACAATGGCAGGAGCAGGATACAAACTGTTCGCAACGGGTGATGTTCTATCGGCATCCGATGTGAATCTATATTTACAGCAACAGACAGTAATGGTCTTTGCTAGTGCAGCAGCGCGTACAACTGCTCTTGCAAGCGTTCTCGCAGAGGGAATGGTTACATACCTCAAAGACACAGATGTTGTAGAAATCTACACAGGTGCAGCTTGGGTTTCCCTTGATGATCCAAATGCCATCCAGAACTCAATCGTGGATGCTAAGGGCGACATTATTACGGCAACTGCCGATAACACACCAGCACGCCTTGCAGTAGGCACAAACGGCCAAACACTTGTGGCGGATAGTTCCACCGCAACTGGCTTGAAGTGGGCTACCGCGAGCAGTGGCGGTATGACAACTTTAGCAAGCGGTTCACTGAGCGGGTCAAGTTTATCTTTAACCAGCATTTCAGGTTCTTACAAAAATCTACGCGTAGTGCTTTATGGTGCAACTTTTAGTGGCAGCATTACAAGTGGAAATGCAACAGTAAATTCATTATCTGATTATTCTTATTACAGAGTAAATGCTTCGGGTGGGACGACCGCTAGTGATACGGGAGATAGTGTTGGTGGTTTTTATTCGTTTTACAACACAATGATTGCCGCACAAGTTGGTTCGATTTATGTTTTAGATATTACGGAATACGCCAACACGACAGCCTACAAACCTATGCGGTGGACAAATTACCATCTAGCAGGTGCAAGTGTGCCAAATAACTATAGTAACACAGGTTTTGCCAAAACTCTTTCAGCGGTTACGAGTGTCAATCTTTCAATAAGTGGTGGCACGTGGACGGCTGGAACTTACGTATTGTATGGGATAAATTAAATGACACTAATAATAAAAGAACACAATGTCGAAACCGGAAAAATTATCGACAGAGAAATGAACGCTGAAGAATTGGCACAATACGAAAACCACCAAGCAGAAGCAGAAGTTATTGCCACAAAGAAAGCAGAAGCCAAAGCGGCTAAAGCAGAAGCAGAAGCAAAACTTGCGGCACTTCATCTAACTGCTGACGACTTAAAGGCACTTGGTATATAAGTGGAACACTTGACTAAGATAATTGCTCATGAAGCCAAGATTATCTAAAGCTGCAAGTCAGTTACGAGAGCAGTTCGATGATTCATACCCAAGTCGTGACCGCACATCGGATGGCTGGATTGGTGATAGCCGACACGCATCTCGTCCTAGCGATCATAATCCCGATGCTAATGGCTGGGTTCGTGCCATCGATGTGGATCGTGATGTCAGTGGTCGGAGCAAGCCAGACCTCATGCCAGATATTGCAGATCAGATTCGTCTCTTATGCAAGTCTAAAAGAGAAAAGCGCATTACCTACATTATCTTTGATGGTCGTATCGCCTCAAGCAAAAAGGCTTGGGCTTGGCGAACATACGAGGGCTCAAACAAACACAACCACCACTGTCATGTCTCGTTTTCGCAAGAAGCTGACAATGATGGTTCTTTTTTTCAAGTACCTATGTTAGGAGCCAGTAATGAATGAACTAAAGACAGCAGCAGGTTCTTGGGCTAGAGCCTTTTTAGTAGCAGTAATCTCAATGGCAGCAGCTGGTGTCACAGACCCTAAAGCTCTTATTGCAGCAGGCGTAGCTTCAATCCTTCCACCAGTCTTGCGCTTCCTCAATGCTAATGACCCAGCACTAGGAATTAAGAAGTGACACAATCTGACTTCTACACGCTATACCTAGCGACACTGGCAATAGTCGGCGGCCTTGCTGGTTATGTCATTACTCATTTACTCTCAGAGATTAAACGCCTTAATCAGCGTGTCGATGAGATTTACAACATACTTCTAGAGCGATAATTTTCTCATGGCAAGAAAAGCAACTAAGGCATTAGAGGATCAAGGTTACTCAAAGCTAGATGCTTATTGCATTGGGCTTTATGAGTATTTCTGTAGTCTTAAGCGAGCAGGCTTTAAAGAAGATGTAGCCATGTTCATGATTACTGAGCCTAATGCTTACCCTGCATGGATATTGCCTAATCCTGTCGATCCAGAGAAGTTCGGCAACTACGAAGATGAGGACGATGACTAAAGCCCGCTATCTTGTTATATCGGATTTACAAATCCCATACCATCATGAGCAAGCTGTTAAGAATCTTATTAAGTTAGTAAAGCGGGAGAAGTTCGATCTCATCCTAAACACAGGCGATGAGCTAGATATGCAGTCTCAGTCGCGATGGGCTCAAGGTACTAAGTTAGAGTGGGAAGGTACGCTAGATGCTGACAGAAGCCTTGCGCAGGATATTCTCTATGAACTTGGCACAACAGATGTCACTAGAAGCAACCACACGGATAGGCTCTACCATACGCTACTACGAGCACCTAGCCTCATCGGATTGCCCGAGCTTGAATACTCCAAGTTTATGGACTTCAACGGGCTTGGAATCAGATTTCATAAAAGACCATTCGAATTTCACAAGGGATGGGTCTTAGTTCATGGCGATGAAGGATCAATGAACTCTAATGCTGGACTCACAGCTCTAGGGTTGGCTAAGAAGTTCGGCAAGTCTGTCGTCTGTGGTCACACGCACAGGGCAGGCATTAGTGCCTTCACAGAGGGCATAGGAGCCTCATACAGGACTCTTTGGGGCTTAGAGGCAGGAAATGTCATGGACAAGAAGAAAGCCTCTTATTTGAAGGCTGGAGCGGCTAATTGGCAGATGAGCGTGGCAGTCATTGAGACGCATGGAGACCATGTTTCACCAATGCTAGTACCCATCAATAAGGATGGCTCATTCACCTTGTACGGGAAGTTGTACCAGTAAATCGTTATCATTTCGTTACCTAAATATGCTTGATTTGGCGGATGTAAGTGCGACACTAATCCTGTAACCAACCGAATGTGTTGGTGCGGATAGGGCAAATCATGGCAACGATAGAAATCTATGAAAGTGCAGTAGTTACAAAGGAAACGCTTTTTTGCATATATTGTGATGAGCAAGTGCCAAACAGAACACATTGCATCCCCTGCAATGAATACAAAAGTGTTGTCACACTCTCTCAGTATGTTGCAGAAAATGGACATTACCCACGCATCAAGGCGGTAAAATAATGAAGATTACAGCTAAAGACTTTGACAATTTGACAGACACAGTTATGGGCTGGAAAGGCAATGACTGGGAGCTACAAGGTGACAGATTTGCAGATAAGCCTTCATTTGATTGGGCTGTAGTCTGCTGGTATGACACGGTAATCAGCATGATTATGGCTCGAACATTCTTGGAGCAGAATGACTATGCATTTCAAGAGTCATACGATCACAACATGGAGTCATGGGTACTATTAACTAACTACGATTCATTCAATATGGCGGTCTCAGCATGAGCAACAATGACAAACTGCTTATCATCTGCCTCATTGGTGCAGGTATCAGCTTTATAGTATGGATACTTCAATCATATAAAGAAGCCTACGAGCGCGGACATCGCGATGGTTGGCATAAGGGCAGAGCAGTCAATCGCTCAGAGTTTTGGTCAGAATGAAACATGGAGAGATACTTAGTTCTGCCACTGATCTATACAAGGACAGAGGACTCGCTTACGGCCACCCAAGTGACAATATGGCGCGAGCAGCAAGACTTATCAGTGCCTACCTTGAAATCCCAGTGGAAGATTACCAAGTTGCAGTTATCCTATCGCTGGTCAAAATCGCAAGGACAATCGAAGATGGAACTCGAGAAGATTCTTGGATAGATGCAGCCAGTTATCTAGCAATAGCTGGACAACTCCAAACAGAGGAGAATGACTTATATGTTTAATTTGGCGGATTATGAACCAGTTGAGGTGAGACTTGAAAAATTTATTAAAGACCATCCAGATTTTCGCATTAGCACTGAGTTGGAAGTTGTGGAAGCTAGCAGATATATTGTTAAGGCTTATCTCTTTAAGACTAGCCAAGATAGCATCGCATGGGCAACGGGGTACGCTGAGGAAACGGTTAGCGCTCGCGGGGTCAATCAAACTTCTGCATTGGAGAATTGCGAGACATCTGCAATTGGCAGAGCGCTTGCAAATGCGGGCTATGCTCCTAAAGGAAAGCGTCCTAGCCGCGAAGAAATGAAGAAGGTTGCACCCAATCATCCAGCTCTACAGGTTGTGCCAGATGCAGCACCAGTCGATGTTGATTATTGGAACACATCTTTTAAGGAGCAAGCAGTAATTGCAGAGATTGTCAATACACAGATGGATACTCCATCCTGCGTTCATGGCGAAATGGTATGGCAGACAGGAATAAGTCAGAAGAATGGTAAAGAATGGGGTCGCATGACATGCCAGTCTAAGGGGCAGACTGGTGGCATGGATCAATGTCCTCCGATTTGGTACAACATCGGAAGTAATGGCAAATGGGAACCTCAGAAAGCGAGGGTATAATGGGGTATGCAGAATTTCACACAGCTGACGGCTGGGTTAATGTGGAAGATGTGCCTATGATTGATACAGTTAATTGCCAACTATGCAACGAGCCAACACTAGCTTCTGACATTACGATCACTGCAAGAATTGTTGAAGGTGTGGTAGTTGCAGGCACTTGGTCATGTAATAAGTGCAGGGCAGTCAATGGATAAGGAAGCATTGCTTATGTATTTAACATTAGCTTTATTCATTGGTGGAGTTGCAATGGGCTACATGGCTGGGATGAACCATTAGCCAACACAGAAAGCACCGAGGTTTCCGCACAGAGCGGGTGGTCGCACAGTACCTATCGACTGTATGGCCATTCGCTAGTGTGGGAAGGGGGAATGGTAAAGATATTCAGTCTGTACCTTTTGACTGTGAAGTCAAGGCAAGGGCTGGATTTCAACCAAAGGCAGTCTTGGAGCAGATTCGTAAGCGCACAGCTCTTTCGGGGGAATTGGGCTTTGCGGTACTTCGTCTCAATGGACAGGGCGAGAATGCAGCGGAATATGCCTGCATCATCCAGCTCCAAGACTTGCTTCCACTTCTAGAATTAAAGTATGGTCACTTAAACACTAAACCGACTGAAGCAGACATTGTTAGATGTGATGGCTGTGGATCATGGATGATTGGGGAATGTAAAACATGCCAGCCTACGATTACAAATGCGGAAGATGCGGATTAAAGAATGAGCTGCATCATGGCTGGCATGATAAACCCACAGTTCTATGCACTTATTGTAATGAACCTATGATCAAAGTAATTAGTCCAGTAGGGGCAATCTTCAAGGGTACTGGATGGGGCAAAGATAAATAAGTTATTAACATCTGTGGATAAGTAGGGGCAGAACTTCACTTCACGCTTAGTTAGGACACGAGTTATGCACATCATTGACACATATGGTACGCTAACGGCGCAGAGCCTCTCAAAGGCTCACCGCAAGCCCTTCAGGGGCGTAGCTTGCGGGGTGCTAGTAGCTATTGGGATAGCTCTATGCATAATGCCTTATGCAGGTAGCTCTGAATCAGTGCAACAAAAAGATTATATTGATTACAAGACTTATTCTCTCTATCTATTAGACTTTAACTATAAAGAATATAAATGCTTATTAAAGCTCTATGGTAAAGAATCAGCATGGAATCCATTAGCAAGTAATGGTAGTCATTATGGTATTCCTCAAGGCAAGAGTGAGTGGCTTAAGAATCAAGATGGTTGGACTCAAGTACAATGGGGCTTAGACTATATAGGCCATCGATATGGTGAGCCATGTATAGCCTTAGATCATTGGAGTAAGTACGGGTGGCATTAGAGAATATCAATCATCGAAGATACAGAGTACATAAGTTACAAGTATTCAAAAGAGATGGTCGCATCTGTGCATTGTGTGGTACAGATGAAGGCGAAATGCACATAGATCACATCATCCCAAGAGTCGCTGGTGGAGACCACAGCTTAGAAAATCTACGGGTGCTTTGTGCTGCCTGTAATTTACGCAAGGGCGCACGCTCAGACCGTGTTTTTTTAGGTCGCACGGCTACCCCCTCTGGCTCTCCTGCCTCTCTCTCTCCGACTCAGTCGGTACCGATGCTGGATAGTCCCTTTAAGACCCGACCCAATCCGAATCAATGACAACTAAACCCAAATCAAAAAAGAAGCTTGTGGGGAATTTGAAACCCCGCCTACATTCGCCATTCCTAAAGGGTCAATCACGCGGAGATGAGGTCGCTGCACTAGCTGAGAGAATCGGTCAGCCTTTATTAGCATGGCAAAAACTGATCTTGAATGATATGTGCGCTATTGATAAGGATTCGATGTTCGTTCGTAAGACCAGCTTGCTTTTGATAGCCCGTCAATCAGGAAAGAGCCATTTGGCCAGAATGAGGTGTCTTGCGGGCTTATTCTGCTTTGGAGAGAAGGACATCTTGATTATGTCCTCTAATAGAGCTATGGCTATGAAGTCATTTAACATAATGGCTGACATCATTGAAAGAAATGATTTTCTGAGAGTCCAACTCAAAGATGGAGACATCAAGAAGGGTATTCGCAGAACTAACGGAGATGAAAGAATCATCCTTGCATCTGGAGCGCAGCTAGAAGTAGCAGCGGCAACTTCGGACGGAGCTCGCGGCAGGTCAAGCGATTTCTTATGGATCGATGAATTACGCGAGGTATCAGAAGCAGCAATGGACGCTGCAAAAAGCGTGACCTTAGCGAGAATCAATAGCCAGCGTCTATTTACTAGCAATGCTGGAGATGCGTTCTCAAAAGTGCTTAATGATTTGCATGACTCTTGTAAGCACTACCCGCCTAAGTCTTTAGGCTATTACGAATACTCAGCTCCAGAGTTCTGTGACATTTGGGATCGTAAAGCTTGGGCTATGGCAAATCCTTCACTTGGATATTTAATTTCGGAGGAGGCCATCGAGGAGACGATTGCAACTTCAACTCCAGAAGCTGCACGAACCGAAACGCTTTGTCAATGGATTACAAGTTTGAGCTGTCCTTTCAGTACTGAAGTCCTTGAGAATAGTTCAGATAGCACTCTTGAGATGTCTGTTGGGGCATATACTGTATTTGGATTCGATGTCAGTCCTTCTAGACGAAATGGAAGCCTTGTCGCGGGTCAGTTGCTTCCAGATGGAAGGATTGGCATCGGTATCCTTGAAACTTACAGCTCTCAGGTAGCAATTGATGAATTAAAGATGGCAGCAGCCATAAAAGGCTGGTGCGACATCTATCGGCCTCGTTTAGTCTGCTTTGACAAATATGCAACTCAAACTATTGCGGATCGCTTGGCTCAAAGCGGGGTAATGGTTGAAGATGTTTCAGGCCAGCAATTCTATAAAGCATGTGGAGACTTGCTAGAAGGAATGACTAATCTTCGAGTAGTTCATAATGGGCAGAAGGAATTGATTGAGCAATTCACGAATACAGCAGCTAAGCAAAACGACTCAGCTTGGAGAATCATAAAGCGGAAATCAGCAGGCGATATTTCAGCACCGATTGGACTTGCAATGGTCGTGAGCAAGTTAATGCTTCCAGCCCCTAAACCTCAGATTGTGACTTAGACACGCGATACCACATTGTCTAATTACTTGACAAGTGCTACAATTTATGACTATGGGTATATTTACGCGAGCAGTACCAAAGGAATCTAAGCCGACTGTCGTAGCGCAATATGCCCCACAAAATCTTGGCGATCCATACATGTTCTCTGGTTTTGCCAACATTGATCGTAACATGGCACTTGGAATACCTAGCCTTGTCCGCGCTAGAAATCTTATTTGCAACACAGTAGCTTCAATGCCTTTAGAGTTATACCGCAAATCAACTGGAGAAGAATTAGGCAAGCCAGTCTGGATGGATCAACCTTGTTTCAATCAACCTCGTTCAGTTACGATTTCATATACATGTGAATCATTGCTATTTTATGGCGTAAGTTACTGGTTGGTAAAATCTAGGTATCAGGAAGATGGCAGACCTGCTTCTTTCGAATGGTTGCCTAACTATCGTGTAACTCCTAAGTATTCTGCAGATGCTTTAACTGTTGAATCTTATTATGTAGATCGTAAAGAAGTATCTAACGAAGATATGGTTACATTCCAAGCATTAAGCGATGGAATCTTAACTACTGGTGGTCAAGTATTAAGAGCAGCTTTAGATTTAGAAACTGCCAGTGCAATTGCAGCAGCCACGCCAATGCCTTCGGGTTATATCTCCAACTCTGGTGCTGACCTTGATCCTAAAGAAGTTCAAGGATTATTAGCAGCTTGGAAAACCGCAAGAGCAAATCGTGCGACTGCTTATTTGACTTCTACTCTCAGCTATAACGCTACATCATTTTCTCCTAAAGATATGATGTACAACGAAGCAAAACAAGATTATGCAACACAAATTGCGCGTCTTTGCAATGTCGATGCATTTTATTTATCTGCTGACGCGAACAATTCGATGACATACAGCAACTTGTTAGATTCTCGTAAGCAGTTTGTCTCATTAACTTTGCAACCTTTTATTTGTGCAATTGAAGATCGTTTATCAATGAATGACATAACTGCAAATGGCAACGAAGTTCGATTTGATTTAGACGCATCATTCTTGCGTGCTAATCCAATGGATGAATTACTTGTAATTGAAAAGTTACTGGCTCTGGGGCTTATTACTGTAGAGCAAGCGATGGAAATGACAGACCTAACACCTAATGGAAGCGAAGGCATGAGCTAATGGAAAACATCCTCACATTCTCAGCAGATTTAACTGCTGATACTGCTAAGAGAATTATCTCTGGCAAAATTGTGCCAATGGGAACGGGCGAAGTCGGCTCAACCTCAGCAGGCGCAGTCGTATTTGAAAAGGGAAGCATCCAACTTCCAGAAGATCCAAAAAGTATTAAGTTGCTTAACCAGCACAACACAAAAGAGCCTTTAGGTAAGGCACAATTTTTTAATGATGTAGAAGGCGAAGGCATTTATGCCAGCTTTAAGATTAGTGCATCAACACGCGGTAACGATGCACTTATTACTGCAAGTGAAGGCTTGACATCTGGCCTTTCAGTCGGTGTCGAAGTTCTCAAGTCAAATCGTAAGAGTGGCGTTATGCATGTAACTGCTGCCCGTCTTATGGAAGTAAGTTTAGTAACAGAGCCAGCATTTAAGTCTGCTCAAGTTACTGATATTGCCGCTTCTGAGGAAGAAACTCCAGAAGCAGTAGTCGAAGAAACCCAACCAACAGAAAGCGAGACAGCTGTGGAGAATACTCCAGAGACAGTTGCAGCACCAGTAGAGGCAGCAGCGGTTGAAGCTGCTCGACCAACTGTGACTGTGACAAATGTGCGCGAGCGCATTGCACCAATTACTTCAGGTCAATACTTGGAGCACACAATCAAGGCAGCAACAGGTTCAGAAGAATCACTACGCATTGTTCGCGCAGCTGACGATTCAACAACTACAAACACAGGTTTAACTTTGCCTTTGCACATGAACGAATTTATTACTAATCAGGTTACATCACGAGCTGCAATTGAAGCAGGTTCTCGCGGAGCGCTTCCAGCTTCAGGACTTAGTTTCACAATTCCTCGTGTAACTGGCAATGGTTCAGTTGCAGATGTAAATGAAGGTGCTGCTGTTACATCAGTCGGGATGACCTCTGACTATCTTACAGTGGATATTAACAAGTTCGCGGGCCGCCAATTTGTAAGCTGGGAGCTCCTTGACAGATCAGCGCCACTTTTTTATGACGAGATGATTCGTAATCTTTCAAATGCATATGCTAACGCAACAGATGCAGCAGTAATTGCAGCACTTCTTGCAGGCGGTACAGTAGGAACAGCAGTAACAGCTGATAAAGCTGGATACCAATCATTCGTAGCAACAGAAACTGCTGCTGCTTACAAGGGCACTGGTCAGTTTGCTAAGAACATGATTGCATCAACAGACACATGGGCAGCACTCATGGGATTTGCTGATTCAACAGGTCGTGCTCTTTACACAGCTGCTCAACCAGCAAATGCTTCAGGTGCAGTAACTCCTACAGCTCTAACTGGCTCAATTCTTGGATTGAATTTATTTGTTGATCCAAATATCGGAGTATCTGGTCTTATCGATAACTCCTCATACATTGTTTCACCAGAGTCATACACAACTTACGAATCACCAACTACTCGACTTCAAGTTCAGGTACTTGGTTCAGGTCA
>Ga0209500_10001785_pt1 | contig 15832 bp, 18 predicted proteins | sample S_140212_EF_Meta_FD_187323 | JGI IMG/M metagenome (GOLD analysis project Ga0209500, IMG submission 187323) | Freshwater microbial communities from Lake Simoncouche, Canada to study carbon cycling - S_140212_EF_MetaG (SPAdes) (version 2) | ecosystem: Environmental > Aquatic > Freshwater > Lake ... | reverse complement strand
TAGATCTCCACCTTGGTTTACTTCAACATAAAGAACACCAACATCGTAGTTGTCTACGAGTGCTGCCACTCTTGCTGCTATTTCAGATGGAGACATTTTAACTTGCTCTGCATGACGAACATAGATGTTTTCTTTACCTAGTTCGTCTACCCCTCTTGACAATACTGATATTCCAGTAAAGTCAGAAACTTTGCCCTTTGTTACTGCTGGATCAATTGAGATTATTGTATTTCCAAAGTCTTCAATTGGTTCAATAACAATATCTTGATTTGTCCAGAATGTACCATCTGTGTTAATTGGGCGATTCATGTAGTTTTTTGCAAAATCACGAAGATGGCGTTGTGACTGAAGCCACTCTAATGACCACTTCTCAGGCCACACAGAGCGTTCTGAGCCATCATCATTGAGCATAATGGCTGGATAGTAGTGTGCGTTAACGTTCTGGTCTTTAATCCAGTTTAATTCTGGGTCTGCATATTCTTCAGCATATTTTCTAAACTGATCCATTACAGAGTTAGGCATAGTAGTAGTTCCCACAAATATCATACGAGCATAAATGTTCATAGGAGCAATATCATCAAAGACTGTATTTTTCTGTTGCCCAGCCTGGTATTCAGAGTAGTTCTTTTCGCCTTTTTCAATATCATCTAGGATAATCAAGTCTGGGCGTTGACCAAAAACTTTTTTACCTAGAGAGTTAGTGTCAATGCCATTAGCATCAAATATAAAATCATTGCTTTGAATAATACGCCAAGAATTACTAGCAAGAGACCTGCCAGTGGATGCAACAACCTTTGGCTTGCATAGTTCTGGATAGTCCATTTGTAGATATTCATTGGTTTCAAGTTCGTTTTTAAAAGACATAAGATGAGTTTCAGCCTGTGACGCAGCATCGGAAAAGGCTGCAATGAACTTAACATGACCATGAGCAGCAGCCCACATAGGTAGTATAAGGAAGATCCAGGTTGACTTGCCACATTCTCTAGGTGCGATGAAGGCATCTCTATTCTCCTTTGGATTTTTTGGGGGGTTTATCCACCTTTTCCCATACTCAGCAAGATCCACATGGAACTCAGATAGGGTTATCTCCCCATGAGCATTGGTAAGGTGATGCGGAAGGTAGAGTAAAGCGAAAAGCATAGGATCATACTTAGTTAGTTCTCGTCTTCCCTCAGATATTGCCAATAGTTCTACAGGAACATCTTTAAGTATATCGGTTGCCAGCATTTAACCCTTCTTTGCCAAAATCTCATAAATATTATCTACACGTTGTTCAATTTTTTCTAGTCTTTTGCTATTAATATCAACTTTATCTTTCATGCTTGAGCCAGAATTAGGTTTGAGTTCTGCTAAGGTTTTAATCATATATCTAATCATTCCAAAGAATCCTCCTGTTACGCCTAAAACTATTACCCCAATTGCCGTTATTGCTTCTGGATTCATGGTTTGGCTACCTGCATATGGTTTGGATATTGAAAGTACTGTGAAAATTTATCTCTGACAGCGAAAAAAAGGAAAACGTTTTCTAAATTTGATCGGGTACCCCCTTGCACGTCAAACCTCAACTGTCAAACCTTCTTTATTCAAACCTTTCAAACCTTTATCTTTCATTAACTCATTTCTTGCTTTTGCTTCATTGAGCAAATCTATAATAGCCAAATCAGATCCATCTTTACTTCTCTGCTCTTGGATAATAGTAGACTTTCCTTCTATAAGGTTAATGGTTTGTATAGCCTTATGAACTGCATTAGATAGTTTGTTCAAACCATCACTATCCAGAGCATCTTGCATTAGACTCTCTACACATCTATCTAATACTGCTTGTGCCGCTATTAGTTTTTCCTTATCAGAATAAAATACTTTCATATCCCCCGCCATTTTTGCGAGGGTATCCATTGTAGGCATATCCAAACCTCTTTGTACAAACCATTTCTTTGCGGTATGGTAAGACTTTGGATATCCCATATATCTTAGTGTTGGACCTATTCCCATTTCCTGGGCTGTCTCAATAAAGTCTGTAATTTGTTCTTCTGTAAATACGCTATATCCCATAATATTCTCCAATTGAAGGTTTGTAGATAGAAGGTTTGTCAATATTTGACATTACGGCGCACATCTGGTAACCTGTTAGTGTTTTAACCATAGAAACCTTCAAACCTCAAACCTCTCCATACATAATGTTGCCAAATATCTCTTGTAACTCATCTGAAACTATTAATTTAATCCCAACCTCAGTCTCAGCGTAATCATTAACAAACTCCAGAGCCATAGACAAGCATCCATCCTCATATGTAACGTTCTTAGCATAGGGGATTAGACTCATTACTTTATTTGTCCCCTGCGAATTTGAGGCTGCAATTATGTTCTTAAACTCTAGATTGTCGTCCATTTTACCTAGTTTCTACACCGTTGCAATACTACCATAAAAAGATAAGGAAGAGAGGAATGCAGGTTGGTGGGGTTAGCAAAAACCTCTCTACCTTAACTTTCGTGATGTGATCTTCTTGAGGAAACATCGCCATCACTAGAGGTGAACCTATCATCGGATAGACACAAGATAAGTATATCACAATTACCAGTCATTAATCAAGTCAAACTCTTCATTTGACAATAATGTATCTCTTTTAAGATAACAATCAAAATGTCTGACACCAAACCCTTTTCCATACCAAGCAACCTTATCTCCAGCATTAATATCTTTAAAACATAAGTTACAAGTATCTTTATATTGGGCTGCTATCAAACCTTTAACCAAACCACTATTGTGTGTTTTAATTACTGTTGCATCTATACTTATATCCATTATGATTTTCCTTTTAATTGATATCCCCTGATTTTTATAACCCAGCAAGGCTTACAATATGAAGCGTAACCGTCTGCAGAGGATCTCTTTTTAGGAAACTGGCTTACTGGTTTCTTATTCATACAGCGTTGACAAACCTTTGCATCCCTAATAATAGATGGCCCATTCTTATATCTCAATGCCTCCATGCGTCTATTGTCTGCTCTTAAACAAACCTTACACCATGTCTGCAATCCATCTTTACCTTTACTTCTTTTGTGGAATTCGCTATATTCTTTTAATTCCCCGCAATTTTTACATAACTTCATTTTTTCTTCCAATCCTCATTAACGTGTGTTTTTAATCTATGACAATTTGCACATAATGTCCATACATTTTCTGGCAAATTGTTTGATCCATCTCCATCTTTATGATCAACATCTAATTGAACTGCATGAAGTGCTACAAAACCACAGTTTTCACAGTGATCGCTTTTTGTTCTTCTTCCTTTTCGCTTGCAAGTATTACAAATTGGCCTATAAACCTTTTCTCCGTAAGAATTTCTACCAATCATTGATTGAAGATTTCCACAACCACATTGACCTTGACTTATTCTACCTCTTGCTTTACCCATTTTCTTCTACCCACCCTATCTCTTTTAGTGTACCGTTGCAAATTGGACAACTGAGTATGTCCATGTGTGTATCAGTACATTGACTGCACCAATAAACTATTTTTAGGCCAGGTGAAGGTTGGAATGATTCCATTTAACTTCTCCTGGTTTATTATTTATTACTCTTTTACTATTATAAGTAATATCTATAGTACTATTATGTCCATCTATATTGGACAACTGATCCTCTTTTATGGACAACTGAATTGGTTTTATGGACAACTGAAAGTCATAATCATCACTAAACTCATATACTGAAATATTTGCCTCTGTCTTAGAAACCTGAAAAATAATACCAGCAGCCAAAAGGTAATCCCTAACCTTCATTGCTGTCTTGCGATCCACACAAGCATCTCTGGCTACTGATAACCAAGATGGTTTAACTCTTGTCCCACTCTTATAGTCTCCATACATAGATAAAGCCCAACAAACAGCCTTAAAATGTGCTGGATTGATCTTGTTCTTCTTTATAGTAGCACTATCTAATTCTTTGACTACCGTGCGAAATTCGTGATTATTCATAAATTACCCCCTATGAATAGTATACCATAAGTTAGGAGTGCTTTGTCAAACTTAAAGCACTAATGATTAATTAAACTAGAACTCTTCATTCCCAGCACCCTCTGCGGCTGCTTCTATTTCTGACAATATTTCTTGTGCTGCTTCATATGCATCAGCCATAATAGAGTTTCCTTCATCAACAATTTCACCCATAAAATCCATATATTCACCAATATCAACATCAGACCAGCCATCTTCAATATCAGCCTGTGCATTTTCTTGAAATGCAGGTACCACATAATCATTATAAACAGTTTGCTGACCAGCATTGCCAATCATGCCTTCCATTGTTCCCAATGCTTCGGATAAACCTTCTTTTACAACTGATCTTGCTTCAGCAATTGAAAGACCAGAACTTGCAATACTAAATGCACCAAACATACTCATTAAAGAGTTCCTTGATACTTAACTGCTTTCATTGTATATGAATCAATGGTGTTAAAAGCATTTAATACTGGTTGAACTGTAGATATTTGCCAAACTGAATCAGAAAGTATTAAGTTGCCATCTGCATCTTTAATATCTTTAATTAAAAATCCAATGGCTAAAGGTTCGTCAGCACGAATTGTCATTTTATTACTTACATCAAGACCAGCAGTTATTTTAATTTGTTTTGCAAAATAATACTGCAACTCAGTATTGCTACCAACTTGTTTTCTAACAAATTTGTATAGTTCCCCTGAAAATTTATGTCTTGCAATTGTCATTGATTTCATTAGGCAATAGTCCATTCAACTGTAGTTGGATAATCTGGGTATGAAATATTACGTGTCATTTTACCAGTGACAATTGATCGTGATTTAATAAAAGATAACTTCTTGCAAGTCATTATAGCAAGCGGTGCAATCCAAGGCGCATTTGTGTCTCCTGGTTTAAAAGTAGTATATGCATCGTTTTGACCAGTTGTTGACACTGCCATTTGCTCATAAACAATATCTTCATTATCATTCATGTAAGCACATTGATAAGATACAGCACGTTTTAATAGTTCAATATCTCTTGTTTTTGTAACATCAACCTCAAGTTTTCCAACAAAAGTTTCAATTACATACTGCGCTCTTGTAACAAGTTGATTGTTAACTATCTTGCCAGTTATATTTTTTACATCATTTGTATTCGCAAACATTTTTTCCTCCTATCCTGCTAACCATTGTAGTCCAAGCCAAGTCATACTTCTTACTGGAATCTCTGTTGTTGCAAAGATTTCTTCAGTAAAATCTGCATATAGGTCTGACTGATATTTAAGGTCACCCTTATTTGTTTTCTTTCTAATTATACCATTAGAACAATGTGATTGTGCTTGAACAAAAGCACCACCACCACCATCTGTTGGTGTTGTTTGTCCAATTGAACTTGAAATATCAGAAAAATCATAAAGATTCTTCTTGTTTAATCTTTTTGTTGAATATTGCCAAGCAGCAGTTGCTGTTGTTTCTGAATTCTGACCAGCAGTAACATTTTGAATCCGTGCAGTGTTATAATCTGATCTACTAAATGCATATCCATTTTCAACACAATTAACAAAAATCTTACCAGTTCCATAAGTTGCAGCAATTGTGGTTGCATAATCATCATAAGGATTAACAACAGCAGTAGATCCATTATAAACAGTATTACTAAATGTTGTTATTACTGTTCCAAAAATAATCTTATTTGGCGCAAAAGCATACATAGGAGCAGTTCCACGCTGATTGTGAATATATCCTGGCAAGTTAGAGTTTCTGGTCTCAGGCAGCGTTGTAGAGCCTGGGATGATGAACTCATCGCCTTCTTGTAACCCAAATTGACGATAGTTATATTTAATATGATAATCGCTATCTACTCCATTTGGTGAATAAGTAACAATGTCTGACATTATGTATGTTTGTTTATTTGTTAATCCAGCAAAAGTTGTTGCAACATTGTATTTTATGTTTCTATGTGTATCAAAATAGTTTGATGCTGGCTCATTATTTTCAAATGGACTAATTGCTGCAGACTGAGCATCTCCAGTAGTATCTAGCATTTGATCAACAGATACATAATCACTAACAACTCCAAGATCAACAGCAAGCATTGGGCTTGACACATAAATATCTTTACCAGAATTAATTGCTGTTTTAATATTGGCAATAAATTCTTTATATCTTTGTTTTGTTTTTGAATCTGATTCAGTTTTAATTGAATCAATAATTTCTTTACTTTCAGTTGGATAATTCATAAAAGCAATAATATCGTAGTTAAAATTAATATCAGTATTAACATCAATAAATCTTGCTTCACCAATATTAGTTGCCCAAGGTGTTGTATGTACTGGATAAACATCAGATGTTGATAAAGAAATATCATTATCAACTTCTAGCCATCTTTGAGCACTTTTTCTAATATTTTTTATATTATTTGTTTGAATATAAGTTTTATTAGCATAAGTTCCTTCAGTAACATAAACTAAAGCATTTTTATAATCTGTTAATTTTACATCTACTGGTCGTATCATTTTAGTATCAGGACCAGTAAATATCCAAATACCATTATCTGCCATTCTTGGCTGATTAAACAAAAGAACTCTATCTCCTATGTTTAATGTTGCACCACCATATTGAAGATTATTTATAAATCTAGCAGATCTTTCACCATAATATTGTTTAGTCACTGTCATATCATTTGTGTAATCAAGAAAATCTTTATGTGGACCAGCATTAAGTCCATAAGATATAGTTTGAGGATCAATAATTATTCCTGGTTTTGGAATAAATATATGTTTTCCAATTGCAACTTTTACATTTTCTAAAAATATTCTTGTTTTTGTTGAATCATTTAAGTCTAAATTAAATGTTTGAGTTGGAGAAACAATATTCTTTTTTGTTACACTACATGAATAAACATTATAGGTTTCATCAAACTCTAATCCATTTAAACATTTTTCTTTATCATCAAGAAGAGTATCCCAATAAAGTTTTAATATTGTTTTTTTGTTTACGCTAACTTGTGGTTGAATCATTTGTCCATTTGCAATAAACTCATTTACTTTACATATTCTTGAATTTTCATCATTTTTAATTGCATAAATATAATTTAATCCAATGTCATGTGGACTTAAAGAAATTGATTGTCTAAAAATAAAATCTCTAATTCCACCAACATAATTTGTTTTTGCTATTTCTTCAACCATCCATGCTTGTTTTGTTACACTGCTATTAAATGAAAATATTGATTGTCCAGGATAATTTAATATTCCAGGGTTTGTATAATCATTAAATAATACGTTTGGTGCTGGAATTGGATCATTTGTTGTTATTTCATAACTTCTTGCATCAAGTTGACCATCAACCCAAATTTCAATACAACCATTTTCACCATACTTATTATCTCCATCTTTAAGAGTAAAAGGACTTGGACGATTTATTACAATGTGATGCCATTGTCCATTAACAATATTTGTTTTTCCATAAAACTCAATATATTTTTTATTATCTCCATAATATATTTCATATGAAACACGAATTAATCCATTAACTATGTCAACTTTAAACGTTCTTACTGTATGTGTTAAATCAGTTAAAACTAATCCATTTTTTATGTTTTCGTAAATATATGGAATTGGCTGAGAACCACTAGTAGGTGCAATATAAACTACATCATAGGTGTCTGCATAAACACTATCTTGTTCAACTGCATATAATCTTTTTGCTTCTTGATAAATTTTATTAGCAGTATTATCTAAATCATCAACACCAGTTTGTGCTTGAAGTAATCCATATTGTTGTCCAGTAGGAGAAAGATTAAAAATTACTTGTTGTGTTTTTGGATCACTCATTACAGTACCAGAAATTAAAGTGCAATTATGTTTAGTTGGTTTTAAGGTAAATTCAAGTGATCCTTCTTTCCAGACTTCATTGTTTCCTCTTTTTATAGCACCACTCTCTGGCTGATAACCAATTTGATGATTCATTCTAACAAAAGTGTCATCAGAAATTTCTGTATATCCTAAATTTCTTGGACCACCAGAAGATTTAAGTTCAAAATTAACACCATATGTTTTGTAAAAATCAACAGACTCTCCTCCATATTTAAATGCTAATGAGTTAAGTTCATATCCATCGTATTGACTATTAAGTGTGTTTCTTTTTACCCAAGCAGGACTATATCTATCACCGTTACCTGGATCAAAAGTTAGCCAATTTGTAGGATCAGTTTCTGGGATAGTAAAATTATCAATTCTATCTGCATAACCCCTAGTTAACTCTGCCTCAGTTGGCAAAGTAAAATCTTGAGGATCAAATTCAGAAAATGCTGGATTGTCCTCTATATTAATATAAACATTTTTAAGTGTCATTAGTCAATGTCTCCTACCTTAAATCCGAAGTATCTGCCTGCTGGATATGTCAAACTTTGTTGCAGAATTAATGCACGATATGGGTCATACCATGCTGGTAAAGATGCTGGCATTTTTGCTGTTGCAGTCATTGGTTGTGCAGTTACAGCAAAAGTAATTTGTGATTCTGAAATAAATGCACTTGCAAACATAAATGTAGTAACAAAATTAACAGTTCTTACATTATCTCCTACAACTACTGGTTGAACAATTTGTCCAGATGCAGTAATTGCTGGTGAACTTACAACTTTATTATAAACTGTTGAAATTTGTGGATTATTAATAATGCCAGATGCTGTTAATGGTGTTGCAGATCTTGTGTTTCCACCACGAACTACAGGCACTGGAATATTGGCATTTGATCCAATAAAGAAGTCGGCATACCAGGTAGTATTATCTTTTACTGGCATAGCATTATATAGTGATGTTATCTGTCCAGCAGTCAATGTTGTTTTTGCCCAATGAATTTCATCAACTAAAATTCTCATTGGTGTTGGAGCATTAGGCAAAGAAGTTGAAGCAAATGGGGTAATTAAACATCCAACTGATAATCTTGGATAATTATTTGCTTCATCATTAGGACCAACATTAACAACACCATTAATTGTTTGAAGTGTCATACTTCCAATGTTTGCAGTTAAAACAAGTACTGAATCAACATAAATTTTGACAAAATGATTTGATCCGCTATGATCAAAGTTAATTACAATATGATGACGTTCATAATCAAAAATATTTACATTAGCAGCACTTGTAAAGGTTTGATATTGTGTTTGATTATTTAATTGAATATGAAGTTTGTCTTGATAATGGAATAAAACAACATGCTGGTTGTCATAAGATCCATTTAGATTCCATAATACTTTAACACCACCGTTTGATGGATCATCACCATCTCTTTGCATCCAGAAAGATGAATGATGATGGTCTGTGCTTGTTCCCCAATCATCGTTATATTGTGATTCTTTAAGAATTACACCAGAAGTTGTATAGTTAGAACTAGATGTTTTAACAGAAATATTATTAATTCCAAAGGCAGGCGAAGTTAAAGATCCACCATAAACAGTTGGAATTACACTAAAGTCAGCATCTGATCCGTAATCCATTGCTGGATTAGTTCCATCAAATGAAACATATCTGTAAGGGGCTATATTTGTTAATACGTATGCATAGTATGTATCATCAAGGGCAAAGTTATTATTGCTCATTTCAATATATGCCGTCAAAATTTCTGCATTCTTGCGATAATCTGGAGTTCCATAAAATGATGGATTTACTGATAATGCAGATGCGGTAATTGGTGTAGCACTAATATTTAAATTAATTCGTGGTGTTACTATTGGATCAACAAACAATGAAGATGCAGTTATTGGAGTTGCTGGAAAATTTTTATTTGCTACTCTTGATATTACTGGATCTACAATTAATGCACTTGCTTCAAGATCAGGTGCAAAGAAAATTTTATTTGGATTATTTGTATCAACAAACGTGTAATGTTCAATAATTTCATTATTAGTTAATGCACTTGGATATACAGCAATTTCATCAAACAGTGTTTGTAAAGATCCAGGATTAGGAAGAAACGTAAGATCCGAACCAGCACCTGAAGGACTTAATCTTCCTAAATATCCACTACTTGATCCTGTAATTGTAAATACTTGTGATGCTGCAACATATCCATCAATATAAAGATTTATTCTTTGTGTTGTTGATGTTAAATATTCAGACCTAATTACAATATGGTGCCAGTTTTGATGAGTCATTAATGATGATGCATTTGTTAATGTAAAAGATGGAGTAGTTGATCCATCATTTAAAGTAACTGTTAAATTAGTTGTTGTTGTTGTGTAGGTAAGTGCAGCAACAAATGCGTTATCGTTATATGTAAAATTTGAACTTAAAGAAACAAGGCTGCTAGTTGATGGTTTATGCCAAAATTCATAAGTCCAATTTTTACTTGCATACATTGTTGCAAGGGTTTGAGCACTAGTATTTCCAAAAGTATGTTTCCATCTGGCATTACTACCAGTGCTATTGATTTGTAATGATGTTCCATTATCAATATAAGACATTGGTACGCCACTTGCAACAATTGTATTATCCCAACTTGTAGTGCCAGTACTACCTTTATCTACTGTGCCATAATTTAATGATCCTTCATTAAGAAGTGTTGTATTTCCACCAGCAAAATTTCTTAAATACAAATATGGACTATTTCTTCTTACATAGTTAAAATAATTTGGTGTAATGTTTAATACTGGATCAACCATTAAAGATGTTGCTGTTGCTGGAGTTTCTGTAATTATTCTATCTGGGGAACCAAATCTAAAAGGTTCTATAAATTGTGAACTTGCAGTTCCAACTACATCTGCTACATAAGATATTGTTCTTGCTGTAACAGTGTTATGTTCACCAATATCTGCAGTTGCAGTATTTGCAGCAACTGAATTTGTTATATTAATGCTTGCTACAACACTAGATGGGTTAACCATTAATGCTGTTGCAGTAATTGCTGTAGCAATTTCAACGCTATTGCCGTTTGTGACAACTATAGTTGGGTCTCTTTGAAGTGCGTTTGCTGATGCAAAATCGTGTGGGTAATTAGCAGATCCAGAAACTGATAGATATGATATTTGTGCAGTTGCTGTTGCTGGTGTTGCTACGTGTGACATAGTAGTAGAAGGATTAACCATCAATGCTGTTGCGGTTGCAGGAGTTTCTGTTATTGTTTTATTTATTCCTGCTGGAGTATGATTGTATAATGCAAGAACTTGTGTTGCATCCATTGCATAATCAAACAATAACCATTCGTCAAGGTCAGTTCCGCCATAACCTGCACCTCTAAATCCATATGTTCCTGTTAATCCAGCACTTGATGCAGTTCCAGCATTTGTTACAGTTTGGAGTAAAGAACCATTTTGATATAACTTTACTGTGGCTCCACTTCTTACATAAGTAATGTGAATCCACTCTCCAGTACGCAAATCATTTGTATTTAAATCACTATGTGATGTACCGCCATGAACTGTATACCAGTATAATTTTCCATCTGATTCTATAGATGCAGTTGATCCTGATCTAACTCTATATGAATCACCGCCACCACTCCAGGAAAATGGACTAAGACCACTATAACTACCACCACTTACTTGTCTTCTTATCCAAAATGAAAGTGTATAGTTTAAATATGCTGGAATTACTGATGTTGAATCTCCAGCAAAATCTATTGTATTGTCAGCCAACATATTAAGATATCCAGTATCTTTTCCTCCAGTTGACTTTCTAGCAGTACCAGTTACACCACTTGATAACATTGATAATGGATTGTTTGCAGTTCCAGAATCTGCAACAACTGTTGTAGAACTACCAAGTTCATCAAATTTAAACCAAACAACTGGTTGAGTAGACAAACTACTTACATATGATTGATATGCGCCCATAAAAAAAGACTACGCCATTGCTGACGTAGCCATTCCTCCTATCAAAACTGGTTCTGGATTAATAGCAGAAACGCTATGTCCATTAACTGTAAGTTTTGTAAGTGGCAGGTAGGTCAACTCAACGATAGGGGTAACTATTTCAATTTTAGAAATGGTTGTTGAGACTTTAACGGCACCTAGTTTGGCAACGAGACTAATTGTTAAAGGACCTACCTGCACACATTTATTCATTTATGCGACTGTGACTCTTACGATTCCAGTTGCGTCCCAAGTAATAGTAAAGTTACCATTAGATGAAGACTGATCTGAACCAAAGTCAACATATCCAATAAGTGGACGTGTTGCATTTGTTGCAGGAGTTGCATCATAAATGACAGCATAACGTGCTGTAATTGTAGACGCAGACCAAGTTGTATCATCAGCATCAAGAACAATTACGTTAGATGCTCCAGTATATGTATTAGTCTTATTAGCAAGAGTGTTTCCACCTGCTGTGTATCCTGTACCAGTTACTTCAGTAGCAATAACATCGTCTAGATAGTTATGTGCATCCTGATCTGGTGTATAAGCATTGGTTAAAAGAGCAACCTTGATTGTGTCTGTATCCCAGTCAATCTCTTTGTTTAGAGCCTGTGAAAGGAACTGTCCGTATAGTTTAGAAGCCATGAGTTATTACGCTCCTACTCGTTCAACGATTGCGAATGCATCTGCATCTGCAACTGCGAATCCACGACGAACACGAGTCTTCAAGACTACGCCATCACGAGCGAATTCTGCATCACGAGAAACAACTGACTCAACGCCACCACGAATACCATTGATAAGCATCTGACGGTTACCGACGATGAGCAATGGATTTCCTGTTGGTGATGCTGATGCTGCTGCTGATGTTGCTGCACCGTATGAAACAACTAGTGGATATCCAAATAGAGATCCTGGTGTTCCTGCTAGTGGATCTGGTAGAACTAGGTCAGAGTTACCCTTGACCATTCCACGGATTTCCTTAAGCATCTTTGGGTGAGCCATCCATACAGTGTTTGCAGCATCAAACTTAGATGAATCTTCAGCAATACCTAGGGCATTGTTAAGATTTGCATAAGTTAATGCAGTTGTTGCTGTAATTAGGTTTGTTCCTGCTGATCCTGGTGAAATTGCACGGTATAGAGATGTAAACGGCTGACCGTCATCTCCATCGGCTGCTGCTGTTACGCCAAGGCAAGCGTTGTCATACTTTCGTGCCCACTTAGATGCCCATTCACGCTTGTACACTGAAAGTGTATCTACGAGTTGGTCATTTACATCTTCTTCTGAGATGTGAATAAGTTGTGCATACTTTTTTGCTGTCAATACGATCTCGTCAAGTGTTGGTGCTGATGCAGGAATTTCATCGCCTTCAGCGACTACTACTGGTGCATCTCCAACAAAACGAGGTACTGACTTTGTGCGTGAAGCCATTGCTTCACGACGAGCATAACGTTCTACAGCAGAATTAGCAATAAGGTCCTGAATTACATTTGAACCTTGCTCTTCTACAATGTAGCCGTTTGCCTCTGTTAGGTCTGTGCGACTAATTGTCATTTTATCTCCTTGATAAATTAGATTATTAAATTGTTGTTAGGAAAATCGTCCAATTTACCTATAAAATATAAGGAACGTCCGTTGCCTTATTATAAGTCTATTGTACCATTTATTTGATTAAAGTTTACCTAAAATCTTACGGGCTTGAAGTTCTGTTGCAGATATTCTAGTATTTACACTAGTTGCTGCTGCAGTATCTCCTAGTCCACCAACACGTAGTTTGGCATCAAAGATTTCAGGCAAATCTTGTTTTAATGATGCAAATTGGTCTTCAAAACCAATAATCTCATTGCTTTCATCCAGAGATAGTTGAGTAAAATCAACAAACCTTAAAAAACGACTAGGATCTTTAAGTCCATTAGACTCAAGTTTTGCCTTAACCTTTTCTTCAAGTAATCTTGCAGAAAACTTAGCAGCAATCTGGTTTGTATTTTCCAAATCTATTTCTAGTCTTTCTTTTTCTTCTCTGAATTTCTTAGCCTCAGCCTTAGCACGTTCTAGTGCACTAAGGACTGCTGCTGGATCTTCAATCTTTACTTCTTCTTGTACCGTCTGATTTTCAGATGGTTGTTGTGTCTGCTGTTCCATTTGTAACCCCTTGTTCTAGTAGTACATTATTTGTATTTGTATTTTGTGATAAATCTGTTAAAGATGAATCTGCTGCTGCCATTTTTGCAGCAAGTTCTGTATCATATCCCATTTCAACAAGAACTTGTTCAAGACTAACTCCAACTACACGCTTCTTTACTGCAACTTCCCAGGCATCTAGGCTTGCTAGAGATTCTGCTGGCTTCCATACAACGTATGCACCAGAATCAATACCCTGAACTAACAGAATAAATGAGAACATATCTCTCCAAGCATTACCAAATGCTACTTGGCGATCTTGAATCTTTTTAATAAGAGGTGCTTCTGCAGTACGCAATGCTTCACCACTTGGAATAGATGTTTTTTCAAAATAGTGAAGTGGAGTACTTGTAATAGATGCCATTGAACGAACAAACTCTGACACTGGCTCTGTAAATACCTTGTGATCTGCTGGTGGGAATTCTCCAACCTTTGAAATACCATTAAGGTACCAAAGTTCACCAGGACCATTCTTGAGGCGACCTAGATTTTCATCAACAGTTCCTGTCTCATTAAAGTCTTCATATTCTGCACCATTACCGCCAGTTGAAAGGGCATAACGCTGTGGAGCACCCTGATAATCAACAGTAGTCATATGTGTAGCCATTAACTTATTAATTGCATCTTGTGGACCGTAAGCATCTAAATGCTCTGGGCGACCATATTGCTTTGTTGTTCTAAAGTGAAACACTGGAATTTGATTCCACGGGTTTTCAATTGTCTCAATAAGCGTAAAGCCAGTTACTGATGCAACATTTTCAATATCACCAAAAGTTGCATATTTTTCAATGCGATCTGAGTAATACATGTTCATTTTTGTAATGTTTTTGCCCTGTGAGTCAGTGGTTTGCCACAACTTAGCAGCAAAACGCTTAATTCTTGGGTTTTCATCATCATAAATAATTATTGTTGTAAGTGGAGAATTATAATCAACTGTAACTTCTCCATTTAGATCAGTCCAAACAATTCCATAAGTATCTCCATAAATTAAAGCATTGCGATGAATTTCATTTGCATCTAATTTAAGATCATTCTTTTCCCAAATTTCATTAATGATTGCACTTTCTTGCTCATTCATTCCAAAAATATTGGCAATTTCAAGTCTATGACTTACCGCATCAATAACTGTTTTGGCAAAGTTAAATCTAAAATGTTTATTGTCTTGTCTAAACAATTTTAACCAAGTTTGTGTTGTAAAGATTTCTCCTTGAACTGCATTGTAATATGACTCTGCAGTTAGGTAATGATCTCTACGATCTAGTATGCCGTCTAAGGCAATTTTAATATCAGACATGTTGTCTCCTTAAATAATTTATCTGTCTTGTTTCTAGTTTTACTGCTTTATTATCCAAGAAGTACAGAATACCAGATACTACTGAGTCCAATACGTCTTCGTGGCTTAATTTTGGAAAAGAATACATCTGTTCTTCCAATATTGGAAAATGTTCAGTATGTCTTACCTTTCCTTGCTGATAAAAGTTCAAAGCCTTGCCTGCACGGATCTGTTTAGATAGACTTTGATTCTTTGATCTATATTTGGCTGGAATGTTTTTAAATACATCCTTCCATAGATCTCCACCTTGGTTTACTTCAACATAAAGAACACCAACATCGTAGTTGTCTACGAGTGCTGCCACTCTTGCTGCTATTTCAGATGGAGACATTTTAACTTGCTCTGCATGACGAACATAGATGCTTTCTTTACCTAGTTCGTCTACCCCTCTTGACAATACTGATATTCCAGTAAAGTCAGAAACTTTGCCCTTTGTTACTGCTGGATCAATTGAGATTATTGTATTTCCAAAGTCTTCAATTGG
>Ga0209500_10001784_pt1 | contig 15836 bp, 14 predicted proteins | sample S_140212_EF_Meta_FD_187323 | JGI IMG/M metagenome (GOLD analysis project Ga0209500, IMG submission 187323) | Freshwater microbial communities from Lake Simoncouche, Canada to study carbon cycling - S_140212_EF_MetaG (SPAdes) (version 2) | ecosystem: Environmental > Aquatic > Freshwater > Lake ... | reverse complement strand
TCCGGAATCACGTCGGGCGTATTGCGCCGGGGCTTAACGCGCCGGGGCTTCTGCGACGGGGCTTGATTGCTCCGCGGCTTGACGCCGAGTGTTTCAGTCGATTAGTGAGATTGATGACTGAGGAAAGGCTAAAAGCCAATCAAACAAAAGTCCATGAGAATCCACATCTGACCGGCGTGTCGCAATAAGGGACTCAGAGTCCGGCACCCTTTGTGAACGGGCCTAGCCCAGAAATAACAAAAGCCCCGAAAGATATCGGGGCTTGGTGTTGGTTACTTCGACACCGCCACAGGTTAGGCGAAATTCGGGTAGGCCACAAGGGGCCATGAGGCGACCACTCAGTCCCCATACCCACTGACTTGTGGCACGTTTTTTGGCACGGGCTTACCCCGAAATGCAGTAAAGCCGAAAAACCCTCGGTATTAAAGGGGTTTCCGGCTTTACTTTCGTAGCGGGGAGACAAAACAAGGCTGAGATCTTTGGGTTGCGTGCACCGCAAGATGCCCTCACAAACGGCCACTTTTGCACCCCCTTCTGCACCCCCCGGGGAGTGCAAGCCTGCACCCCCGTCGCACACTTTCAACTCAGCCCTACGCCGGATTTTCGACCCATTCAAATTTGCGTCGCAGGCTGTGACCCCATGCGAAGTCTCTGGTTTCGCGCTGTGCGCGACCAAGAACGATGCTCGGCGCAATTCCGATTTCGCCAGCCAGTTCTTTCACTGCTGCGATATCACGTGTTCGAGGCAAGCGATGTTGATACTCACGTGGGATGAGCACGTCGGAGGCGTACATGTTGGCCTCATCTTCGGCGGTGCACTTCTCTCCGTTGAGGTAAAGCTCCTTGTCTCCGTGTAGAAGGACATGGCCGAGCTCGTGGAAGAGCGTGAACCAGAGTTGATCGTCGCTCTTCCAGAGCAATGAGAGTTGGATAACAGGGGTTCCATTGATCCAGCGAGTTGCACCGTGGATACCGAGACCCGGAACGGGCGCAATGAAGCACAGCACAACGCCGACATCTCGGAGTTTTGCTTTTGTTGCGTGAATCGCGGCCATCGGTTCACCGCTCGTCAGGTGACGCATTTCTGGTATCAGCAGCTCCAAGCCACCGCGATCGAACTCAGGGACGTCACGCAATCCATCGTGATGCCGTTCAGCTAGGGCTAACCACACCGCGAGTGCTGGGGCGTCTTTGCGGCCGACAGCGGACCGACGGTAAGCGACACTTCCTTGAGACCAAGTCGCCCAGAAGGCCTCAAAGTTTGCAACGCCGAGAATGCTAAGCAATTGGCGCACTGTCCCCGCGCGGTCACGCGCGGGGACAGTCACATTTCCGTATTTGCGCAAGTAGGTAAGTGGGAATTCGTTTGCCTGTTCGTATTGGTCTGCAAGATCGTCGTTGGCTGCTTCACGCGCGAGTTCGCTGCGGTAGCCGGACTCGTAGAGGTTCCAAAGACGAGCAGGAACACCGGTCACGCGCTCAAGAGCCAGAGCGAGCGGGTGAGACAGCGGGGCTTTGCCACTTAGAAGTTCGCTCACATGCTTAGGCGTCACACCGAGTCGTCGACCAAGTTCGGCTGCGTTGATGCCTTCGTCCTCCATCCACTCTGCGATGAAGTCACCGGTTGTGACGACGTAGTTAAGTGTCGTGGTCATGGTCTGCTCCTTTCATTTTCTTCAGACTGCATTAGTGGTAATCGATGATCTCGACGACGAGGACAGTCACCTCGTCGCCTTCATCGGGCTGAACGATCAGTCGCCAGTTCCCTGTCAGCCTCGCCGACCACTGGCCAACTCGGTCGGCCTTTAGCTCTTCCCATCTGCCTGACCCCTCAAGAAGATCACGCATCTCACCGACATATGTGAGTTCAGCAATCCGAAGTTTGAGCTTCTTCGCTACGTTTTTTCCCAGATCCTTCTGCATCCGACGTTCGTCAGTGCAGACCCGCTCGAGATCTCTCGTAGCGTAGCGCAACTCCATCCAAATATGTTACCTAAATCGTAACACTCTTGTAAAGAGTTGGGAAAATCGCTTTCGTCTAAGAATGGGCACACAATTGAAAACTTGAACCCTTGGATGGGATTTCGCTGACATTCATTGGCATCGTGGCGTTCCCCTGTGGCCTAGAGTCGAGTCGCCAGACGCGAGCCCCATTGTTCTTCCTGGAAGCCCACCTGAAGTCTCCAAAAGCAATACGATCACGGAAACTTCCGACCACATTCACGTACATCAGGTTCTAACGAATCGATTGAGAGTGCACATGACAAGCGAGAATGACCTACGCGATGCAGCGGAACTCCAATCGCGGCTTTGCACTGAAAATGGCACGCCAACATGGGCCGCGATTATTGATGCTCTGACGGAGCTGGACTTCAACTCAGGTAATAGCGCCGTTGAGTTACTCAAGGCTAATGAACAGGATCCGACGGGTTCTGCTTTGCACCTCAGATTGTTGGGTGCAGCGCAACGCGTAGCCATGCGACAACCGGGCTCTGATTTCGGGCGTTACCTCCCTTCACTAGGGGGTGTACTGGATCCTGCGGCGGCGGTCGAGGCATTCTTTCCGTTCGTAGAAACTAACCTCGATCTGATCCGGACCGAAATGCAAATTCCTGTTCAGACCAATGAGGTAGGACGTTCGGGCGTGCTTTCAGCAGGATTGCGCGCTCTGGCCGCTCAAACCAGTCTCCCGTTTTGCCTCTTAGAGGTTGGAGCTAGTGCTGGGCTCAACCTGTACCCCGATCGATATCGGGTTTCATCGGGCGCCTCGCAGTGGGGGCCCGAAGATTCACCAGTAGTCCTCGAAGGCATAGTTCAGTCCGGAAATCCCTACGGGCGCGACTTCGCCGTAATAGAGCGAGCTGGGTGTGACTTGATGCCAATAGACGCATCAACCGAAGAGGGGCAAGAGCGACTCAAGTCCTTCGTCTGGCCTGAGCAAACAGTGCGACTCCGCCGGCTCGAAGCTGCGCTGTCAATGATTGAGCCAGTGAGAATAGATGCATCTCCTGCAACTGCTTGGGTTCGATCAGAGTTGGCGAAACCTCGCCAAAATTCGGTGGCTGTCGTCATGCATTCGATTGTTATGCCTTACTTGTCTGTTTCTGAAAAAGCCGAGTTTGCTCAAGCCATTGGGGACGCGGGGCGTGGCGCCACTGAGGACACCCCTGTCGCATGGTTGCGAATGGAACCTTCGGAAGACTACGGAACTGTGACTTTGGAATTGGATGTCTGGCCTAACGGCCAACACACAGTGCTTGCGACGAGCACTCCACATGGGGCGAACATCAACTGGTTGCACGAGCAGTAGTGGAGGCCGCAAACATGAACGACGAACAGCAGCTGAACAGCGATGCATACGTGCTCCCCTATGAACGAGCTGACGGAACGTCTGTGACCAGAGGTGGTGAGCTGGCAGTCTCATTTGGCAAGAACGTCGAGGCTTACGACCAATATCGACCTAGGTACGCCCCTGAGGCAATCGATTTCATCACCTCCAGAGGGCATCGGCTCGTGTTGGATGTCGGCTGCGGTACCGGCATATTGGGTGCACAGTTACTTGCCCACGGTTGCACTCTGTTTGGTGTTGAACCGGACGAACGCATGGCTAGGGCAGCGATCTCCAAGGGCCTGGAGGTAGAGGTCGCCTCTTTCGAGGATTGGGAGCCCGCCGGAAGGAAGTTCGACGCCGTGGTGTCCGGACAGGCCTGGCACTGGATCGATCCCGTCCAGGGACAAATACGCTTAGCGGAGGTATTAAAACCGCATGGTGAAGTGTTCTTGCTGTGGAACATCGGTTCCATGAACTCGAGCGTGGCACAAGCCCTTGACGCTGTCTATCGCGACCACCAGCAAGAGCACCTCGATGCGTTCTCCGTCGTGTTAGGCCGAGGTGAGACCGCTCGTTTCGACGAATTCCAGGAACTGCTCCGAACTGATTCAGCATTTGGAAATATTTCGCGAGACACGTGGGTTTGGCATCGTGAATATTCGACCGATGAATGGCTTTCACACTTGGTAACACATCCACAACACGCAGCACTTGATGCGAGCGACCGTGAGCCGTTATTTGCAGATATGCGCAAAGCCCTTGAGTACAACCATGCAGGTAGGGTGAAAATGGAATACACCACTTTGGTTATCTCAGCCCGCGCTATTGCTTGAAAGTTCTTGGAAGCGGCGAAGGAAGTTCACAGATCCGACAACTTGTGGGTCACTATTTTCTTTGCCGGAAGGACCACCTCGCTTGAGTAACTCCAGCCCCAATTAATCAGCCTGGCTAGGCGTAAACGCGCGGTACCAAACAGGCGACACCGTTGAACTGCCGGGACCACCCATCGACAGTTAACACAACGACAGGAAGACGGAGATTACAGCAGACCTCGTGGTCGAGCTTAAAGCTGCATAGCAGCTCTGACCGAGCTGTTCAGGAAAAGCAAAACGGGCACATCGTTTCCGATATGCCCGTTTTGTCCAGTAGCGGGGACAGGATTTGAACCTGTGACCTCTGGGTTATGAGCCCAGCGAGCTACCGAGCTGCTCCACCCCGCGGTGACCGTTATCGGCTTGTCCAACACTACGGCAAATCAGTCGCAGGCCCAAATCGCGAAAGGCCAGCGGGGCTATGCCGCACTGCCCGTCGCCTTGCCCGTCAATTTGGCTTCAGCAGCAGCCGCCCGCTTCAACGCTGCAGCCAGCTGCTTTTGAGCCTGGTCATAAGCAGTGAAGTCATTCGACTTCAGCGCTGTTAAACCATTCTCATAAGCCCGTTGCGCATCGGAGATGGCCGCAGTGAGTTCACTTGCAGCACTGCCATCTGAGCTTGTGGTCGGCACTGGCTTTGGGGTACTCGTGCCCGGCTTCACAGCCCCACTACTTGGAATTGATTCCACACCGGCATCAGGGCTGAGCGAAAACACCTTGTTCAAAGCTGCAACAAGAGTGTCTTCGAGTGCAACGTTTTGGCCATAGCCAACAAGCACCTTTTGTAGGAGTGGGAAACCATCAGTGGAAGCTCGCAAATACACAGGTTCGACGTAGAGCATGCCTTCGTTAAATGGCAGCGAGAGCAAGTTTCCAAGGTCGACTTCTGACCCGCCGCGCCTCAGCAGCGACAACTGCGACGACACAGTCGGATCTGACTCGAATGCATTCTGAACCTGCTGCGGTCCTGGAATGGTGGTGTTGCTCGGCAACTGCAGCATTCGAATCTTGCCGTAGTCCTTGAGCGGATCAGAACTCACTGACATGAATGCGGCAAGAGTTTGTCGTCGCTGCGGAGCAAAGGTTGATGTCAGTGAGAACGCCGGCAAGGTCTGCCCCGGCATCTGTAGAGTCAAGTAATAAGGCGGCTGGTAGACCTGCGCTGGTGACACAGTCGGATCAAAGGGAACGATCCAGGCATCAGTGCCGTTGTAGAAAGTCGACGCGTCCGTCACGTGGTAACGGCTCAAGATTGTGCGCTGAACCTTGAACACATCTTGTGGGTAGCGCACATGAGAAAGCAAGTCAGGTGACATCGCCGAACGAGGCTGCACTGTGTCAGGGAATGCCTTCATCCAAGTCTTGAGAACGGGGTCAGTTTGATCCCAGCTGTAGAGCGTGACTGTGCCGTCATACGCGTCGACAACAGCCTTAACTGAGTTACGCATGTAGTTAATTTGATCAAGTGGCGTAATGCCATTTCCGACGGTTCGAGTATTGAGCGAGTCACTCGTTGCATCGGCTAAAGAAACCCGACTTGAGTACGGGTAATTATTCGATGTGGTGTAACCATCGATGATCCACTGGATCTTGCCATCGACTACTGCTGGATAAGGATCTTGATCAAGGGTGAGCCACGGTGCAACCTTGGCAACGCGAAGAAGTGGATCACGTTCGTACAAGATTCTAGATTCTGGGTTCACCAAATCTGAGAGCAAAATATTTGAGTCCTGGAACTTGGTGGCGAAAAGCAAGCGACTAAAGAATGAGCCCATCGAAACGCCACCGGTACCTTGATAGGTGTAGTTCTTTTGGCCGGTCGGGCTGGCATCATCTGGGTAATCCAGCTCAACTGGAGCAGAACCCTTTGGCGCACCGACAATGCTGTACAGCGGTGAATTTTCACCGAAGTACACCCGAGGTTGCTGAGCTGACAGCGTCCCGGATGGTGGGATATTGCTGGCGAAGAAGTCTGGCTGACCTGAATCTTGCACTGTGTTGTCATGCGCAGCCACAAACCCGTAGCCATGAGTGAACACAGCCTTATCGTTGGTCCAGTTGCGCTGTCCGTCAGTAATGCCATTCAGATTAATTTCGCGGACCGCAACAACCGCACCCGTCGACTTGTTGTTCAAGTTGTAGCGATCAATATCCAACTTGTCATTGAATGAGTAATAGCCACGAATCTGCTGCAACTGATTAAACGTAGGCGACACGATTGCCGGATCAAGAAGTCGAATGTTGCTGAGCGTTCCTTGGCTTGCCGCCAAGACCTTCGTGGTCGGTGGCGCGACTGTTCCTGGGTAGTCGGCAACTTGGGAATCAGCAACGTTGTAGGCATCGCGGGTAGCTTCGATGTTGCGGGTGATGTACGGCTGCTCTTTTACGAGTTCGCTTGGACGAACTTGGAATTGCTGCACAAAGAGCGGGTAGAGCACTCCGACGACGATGCTTGTGAGCACCATGAGACCTAAGCTGATGAACGCTAGCGCCCAAGAGCGGCGGAAGGCATTAAACACAAAAAGCAAACCGACGATGATCGCGATACACGTCAAAATATTGAGCGCCGGCAAAACCGCGTGAACGTCTGTGTATTTCAGTCCGGTAAATCCAGTGACCAAGGACTGGCTTTGCGTTTCTAACGCAAAACGATCAAACCAGTACGACGCTGCTTTAAGGAAAAGTATTAACGCGATCAAGACCGAGATCTGAGTTTGAGCAGCACCTGTTGCGCGATCACCCTTGGGCTGAAGGCGGATGCCGCCATACAAGTACTGAACCACGATCGCTGAAATCAAACTGAGGATAAGCAGCGCGAAACCAAAGCCGAGGAGGTATTGCACAAATGGCAACACAAAGGTGAAGAAGGACAGATCCATGCCGAACTGCGGATCAACAACACCAAAGTCTGTGGCATTGCGCCATTGCAAATAGGTGTCCCACTCGGCTGCCGCTGCAAAGCCGGCAAACAGTCCCATAACTATTGAGATGCCGATGGCTAGTCGAGTGCGAAAGGGCTCAACTGCATCGCGATAACGCTGGAGGCTGGCCTGCTCTGGTGTCATGCCCCGGAATTCAGGTCGCGTGCGCCAAGCCCACCACATCACGACAAAGAGCACCAGCGCCATCGTCACTGCAAAAGCGACGAAGAGAAGTACCTTGGTGAAGATTTGAGTTGTGAAGACGGAACTCTTGCCGAGCGATTCGAACCACAGCAGATCCGTGTAGAAGCCAGTGAAGATCACGAAGGCAACGACAAGAACACCCAAGATAATGACGGTGGGCAGCAACACTCCCCCACGCCTTCGCTTACCTCCCGTAGTCGGAGTTGAAGGAGCAGATTCGCTTGAAAAGTTAAAAGCCACGTAGTGAATGTATGTTAGATAGCTATTGGATTGAAGGGCAGGCTGGCACTTTTTGCCCAGTTGTCCATTTTTGCACCGCTTCCATGGCCTGAGTCAGGTTTTTTACGGGGGTAACGGTCAACCCGGCAGGCACATGACCAGCCGCTTCCTTGCAATTACCTTCTGGCATCAAGAACAACTTCGCCTGCGTTGCACTGGCCCCGGCGAGCTTTTGGCGAATGCCCCCAATAGGGCCCACGATGCCATCCGGCTTGATGGTTCCCGTGCCCGCAATGATCTTGCCTGCAGTCAAATTTTCGGGTGTCAGTTTATCGATCAAACCCATGGTCAGCGTGAGACCGGCGCTTGGCCCGCCAACCCCCTCCACATTGAACTTCACCTCAAAATTTGGTTCGTACATGACGCCGATACCAATGCCGATGTAAGGAGTCTTCTTATCTTGCGGACTCACAGCCGACGTCACTTGCACGTCTTGCGGCTTGCCATCGCGCTCGATGCTGAAAGCGAAAGTTGTGCCCACGGGCGCACTCTGAATCAATTGCGTGATTTGCTGTGACTCCGTGATCGCGGTGCCATTCACACTCACGACGACGTCGCCTGCTTGCAGTTTGCCGGTGGCAGGAGCATCTCCACCAACTTGCGAAACGACGACGTGCTTCGTCGTTGGGATCTTGAGGTAAGTCGTTGCAGCGCCGATTGAATTGGACTCAGAGGTACTAAACATTGCGGCTTGCTCGGACTTTACATCTTCACCAGAAACTTCATCCGGATAGAGCAATTCACGGGGAACCACTGCGTCATCAGGGTTAAACCACGAAGCAATCGCACTCACAAAGGTGAGTCCGCCTCTTGGGCCGCCGGACTCGAGCACTGTGGTCATCTGCAATTGACCAGTGACGGGGTATGTCGTGGTTCCAGTTACTTCGATCATCGGCTTGCCATCGCGATCACCAATGACGTTAAACGTAGGGCCTGGCGCCATCCGTACAAAAGGCACAGGAACGAAGAGCGCAATGAGTAACAGCACCATCAAACTGATTCCGCTTATGGCGAGTACCCGACCACGTTTACTTACTCCGGGCTTAGATTTTTCTGCGCTCACGTGCGCGACTCGTCGAGATCTGAAGGATCTTCAGGGGGCAGCGGGCGGTTCATGGCATCTTGGAAGGCCTTCAGGGTCTGCATACCCTCTGCGCCTTCCATCGGCCGATCAGGACGGCCGCGATAGATGGCAAAACTCACCGCAACCACCGTGGCTACCAGTGGAATGAGCCACCACATCAACGCTGACATGACCCCAGACTACCTAAGGCAGTCCTGCAGCCGAAAAAATGGAGACCCCCAAGGTCTCGCCGCGCACCATGTGCCTTCCCCTTGCGCATGGCGGCTCGTTATCCCTGAGGGTCGGGCGTAAACCTAGGTACGGCGCTCTGACTCGTCAATGAGAATGAGCGAAGTCCTTGTTGAGCCTGTGGATAGGGCTGGGGACTACTGGTTGATAACTAACAATTATCTGTGGACCACCCGTTGATAACACTGTGGATAATCCTGCGGAAAACTTTTTCAACATGCTTGTGAACAGGCAAAACATATGCGTTTCCTTGTGGAAGAAAAATTTATTCGTCGCCGGCTTGCGAGCGCTCGATGAATTCGAGTGGATCGGCGAGATCCTGCGCATCAGGAAGCAGATCTGGATGCCCCCAAAGCGCATCACGAGCCTGGGTTCCCCCTTGGCTGCGAAGCGCCGCAAATAGCGTTGCGGCTTCCCGAAGCGCGCGAGGTCGTAGTTCTAAACCAACGAGTGAGCCGAAGGCCTTTTCCGCAGGTCCGCCAGCAGCTCGACGTCGACGCATCGTTTCGCGCAGTGCGTTAGCTGCGGGCAACCGGTCAGCAGTGGCCGTTGCAACAACGTCATCAACCCATCCTTCAATTACCGCGAGCAGAGTTTCTAGACGGGCAAGCGCTAGCCGTTGCTCTTCAGTATCTTGCGGAGCCAACAAGCCAGACGTCATCAACTCTTGCAGAGCTTCAGGATTTGAAATATCGATTCCGTTCATCGCGTCTTGCATGCGATCTGGGTCAACGCGCAACCCAGCAACATAAGCTTCAATCGCTCCAATTGCGCGAGCACGTAACCAAGGAACATGCGCGAACAATCTTTGATGAGCGCACTCCCGTAATGCTAGATAAAGTCGAACATCATCTGCTGAAACTTCAAGGCCTTCGCCAAACTGTGTTGCGTTACTGGGCACTAATGCGATTACGCCCTCTTCAGTTAACGGAATACCAATATCTGAAGCGCTGACTACTTCGCGCGCAAGTTCAGCAAGTGAGGTGCCCAGTTGGTTGCTGAAAGCAACTGCACTGAGTTGCTTCATCATGCCCATCATCGGCGCGATCATGGCTTGCATCTCTTCTGGAACTTCCATCGGGATTGCACTTTGCATTTGCTTTGCAACAGGCTCAACTATGCGAGTCCAAACCGGAAGGGTTGCTTCTAACCATTGCGCGCGACTCCAAGCTTGAGCTGCAACGGTGATTTCTGGAAACGTACAAGCGTCGTCTAACCAGTGATGAGCAATTTCAACGGCAGCGATAACGGCGCGCAATTCAGCATCTGCAACGACTGGATCTCCAGTGGATTGCAAAGCCTTGCGTGCAACATCTTGCACAACATTCCAAGCTACGGGACCTGAGTCAGTCGGTGCCTGCGAAAGCATCTGACCAAACTGCTGGAGCGCCTCACCCAAGGCAGCCATGTCAAAGGGTTGTTCAGGATCATTCATACCGAAGCCGAATGGCATATTGCTACTCATGTATCAACGTTAACCCGAATGCGTAAGGGCGGGACATCCGAGGATGTCCCGCCCTTACGAAGTTCGATTAAGCCTTACCCAGGATTCGGGTTACTTTGGTGCCGCAAGTTGGGCAGATGCCCTTTGCGAAACGACGGCCATTGGTTTCTTCAACGTGACCGGTGAACTCGCGCTTTGCCTTGCACTTCACGCAGTACGCCTCGCCGGTGTAGCTTTCCTCGGCCATATGGCCCTCCTGTTGTCTAAGACCCACGTTGTGGGGTTTCTCGAACTGCCCGACTGTTGCAGCTGCCCGCTAGGCAGGCACATCTCACATTAGGGCACACAAGGCCGCTTCCTCGTAGTACCGCGCCTAGGAGTGTCAGAACTTTCCCATAATTTTTCACCTCAACTAGGGCAAATCAGGCATCAGTCCCTCTACTTACCTCATAGCGCCTGTGGATCTCATCTAGTTATCCACAGGCAACTGGCTCCATTGTGTGGGCATGCATCACGACTGGCTGGATAGTGCAGCTGCCCGCCCTCGCTATCGACCCGAGTGCCCCCTGCTCTGGCGAGGCCTTGATCGAGTTCAACTTGGCGAAGGCCGTCGTCATGTGCTGATTCAAGCCTCACCCCTTTTGACGCGCTGGATCGAGGGGCTGACGGGTCTGCGCACAGTCAACGAACTATTTATCGATCTCGATGTCATAGGCCTTGACCAAGACATTGCAATGCAAACTCTGCGAACGTGCGCAGCTGCTGGCGCTATCGATGATGCAGCATCTATGCCCAATAGTTGGCGTCACTTCGATAGTGCTGCCCGCCGCCAAAGCGAGCCCGATCACACTGCTGCGCTACTCACATACGGACACAGCGCAATCGCACACTCCCTCATTGATCAGCGCCATCAGACCACCGCCTGCGTGACGTCTTCGCTGGATCAGCGTTCTGATCCACATTTGACCAACTCGATTCACCATGCACTTAGTGCGGCTGGACTCACCGTCACAGAAGACACCAACGGCCCGGATCTCACCGTAATTGTTGGCTCACACCCCGTGATCGGCTCGGAAATATCTGCATTGGACATCCCAACACTGACGAGTGCGCATCTCTTCGTAGCAAGTTATGGCGACCGCGCCATCGCTGGACCCTTAGTGATTCCTGGAAACACGAGTTGTTTGCGTTGCGCTTATCTACACACTCGAGATGCGGACCATCAATGGGCTGGGGTGTCCGTACAACTGACTTCAGCAATTGCACGTCTACGGCAGTTACCCGTCGATCGACTCCTTGCAACCCTGATCGCTGGCCAAGTTGGCCGGCTAGCTCGAGCTTGGGCAGACCGAACGATCGTTCAAACACAATGGCAAAACATCGCCTTTGAACTTCGACTTCCAGAATGCGAAGTCACCGTCCAGCCTCGGCCGTCCCACCCGTTGTGCCAATGTCGATGGACAACTCAGGGTGACCTCGCGCCTCAAACCTGAACGGGTGACAATGGACTCATGGTTGATCTGCCTAAAGGTGCCATCCGACGCAGCGTGCGAGTTGCTGCATTGCCGGCAACGTATGCAACGCGTACCGCGCTGGGGCTTGGTAAACGTGTCGGGGGCAAAAGCGCTGACGCGGTAACTGCAGAAATACAGCAACGCACGGCTGAACAAATGTTCAAGGTCCTTGGCGAACTCAAGGGTGGTGCCATGAAGTTAGGCCAAGCCTTATCTATCTTCGAGTCAGCAATGCCTGAAGAATTTGCCGCGCCTTATCGAGCCACGTTGACCAAACTTCAAGACTCAGCTCCCCCGTTAGATGTCAAACTGATTCACGCCATTCTCGCTGAAGAACTTGGTGCTGATTGGCGCTCAAAGTTTAAGAAATTCAATGACAAACCCGCAGCGGCGGCTTCAATCGGGCAGGTCCACAAAGCCATCTGGCACGACGGACGCGAAGTTGCGGTCAAAGTGCAATACCCGGGAGCAGATAAGGCACTCACCTCTGATCTCAATCAAATGGCTCGATTAGGCAAGATGACCGCGTCCTGGATCCCTGGGATGGACATAAAGCCGCTCATTGACGAAATCAAAACACGCATGATCGAAGAGCTTGATTACATCAATGAAGCCAATAACCAACGCGCTTTCGCTAATGAATATGAAGGTGATCCAGACGTTGTTGTGCCACACGTGCTGGTCTCTGCACCCCATGTGTTGGTGAGTGAATGGGTTGACGGAACCCCTCTTTCAAAGGTCATTTCTGAAGGCACCCAAGAAGAACGAGACTTCGCTGGCACGCAATACATCCGCTTTCTGCTATCGGCGCCTGCCCGTGTAGGTCTGCTTCATGCAGATCCGCATCCTGGCAATTACCGCATCACACCAGACGGAAAATTTTGCGCACTAGATTTTGGTGCGGTGTCGAAACTACCCAATGGCTTGCCTCGACCGATGGGCACGCTTTTGCGCGTGGCTCAACTTGGCGATTCTGAACAAGTCATTGCCGGATTGCGTGAAGAAGGGTTCATCAAACCAAATATTTCGATTGAACCTGCTCAACTCTTGAACTACCTCGCTCCGTTTGTTGAACCCAGCGTGCATAAAGAATTCACTTTCAATCGTGATTGGATGCGCAGCCAATTCAACAGAGTGAACGACTTCCGAGACCCAGATTTCACGATTGCACTCAAACTCAACCTGCCACCTGAATACGCCCTCATTCATCGGGTGTGGCTTGGCGGAATTGGCGTGCTGTGCCAGTTGGGCGCCACCGTGCCAATGCAAAGTGAGATCCAAGCGTGGGTTCCAGGTTTTACATCCGATCAGGACTGAGCGCGCACGACATCGAGTAGCTCTTCGCCAAACTCAGCGAGTTTGGCTGGACCAATACCTGGGATCGATGCCAACGCATCGAGTGAGTCTGGCTTTTGTTCGGCAATTGCCAGCAGCGTCGCATCTGTGCAAATGACATAAGCGGGGACTTGGCGCTCACGTGAAAGTTCAAGTCGCCACTGCCGCAACGCACCGAAAGTATGTTCATCTCGATCAACCGGGCAGGCATGGCAATGACCCAAGGTGCGCTCTTGGGCAGTAACCAAAGCCTTATTACAGACTCGACATTTTGCGGGACCTTTACGCACTCGCTCATTGCGCGGCTTATTTGAGCCGAGCTGAACTCGTGATCGACCGCCATCAGTGTTTCCTGTGGCACTGAAGGCTGCAAGGAAGGGACTCGGCGTTCGACCTGCTCTGCCACCTGGCTGGCGAGATTTCGCCCACGAGCAATGCAATTCATCTTTTGCTCGAGTCACGCCGACGTAGAACAAACGCCGCTCTTCTTCAACTGCTTCATCCGTTTCTGCATATTGAAGTGGCAGCAAACCCTCGCTACAGCCAACGATGAATACCGCACTCCATTCCAAGCCTTTTGCCGAGTGAAGCGACGCAAGGGTGACTGCATCGGCGACTGGTGCATGTTGAGTTTCAGCACGGCGATCTAATTCTTGAATGAATCCGGGAAGATCCATATCCCTTTGCTCATCGGCTAGCGCAACGAGCGCGGACAGTGACTCCCACCGCTCTCGAACTGCCCCACCACCGCGAGGTGCAACTTCGGTCCAACCCGCGCTACCAAGAACAGCGCGCACTTCTGCGCCAAGTGCACCGCTCATGCCACCAGCGCGAGCAGCTCCACGTAGGCGGGTAACGGCCTCGCGAACTTCACCTCGATCAAAAAAGCGCTCAACCCCACGCAACATGATTGGCACACCACGCTCGCCTAATGCCGATTCAAGTTCGGCAGATTGCGCATTTACTCGAAACAACACAGCAATGTCTTTTGCCGGAGTTCCCTTGCTGATTAGGTCGGCGATGGCATGAGCGACGGATGTTGATTCGTCGACGTCGTCGTCATAAGCGCGCACAATCGGCTTGGACCCACCTTTTCGCACGGCTCGCAATTGAAGTGAAGCCTCGGTTGGAGCTTGCGCTATAACAGCATTTGCGCTGGCAACGATTGGTTCAGAACATCGGTAGCAATTCACAAGTTCAATTTGAGAGGCATCCGCGAATTCCTTACGAAAATTGATCAGGAAGTCTGGCGAAGCACCCGTGAACGAATAGATCGTCTGGCTCACATCTCCGACAACACAGACATCATCACGATCACCACGCCAAAGATTGAGAAGGCGGTGCTGAACGGGGTTAATATCCTGATATTCATCAACAGTAAACCAGCGATAACTCTTATGAACTTCATCCAAAATATCGGGACGCGATCGAAGCGCACCAACAGTAACGAGCAGAACATCTTCAAAATCCAAATAACCGCGACGAGTTTTTAGATCGTCATACGCTGCATAGGTGCGCGCAACATCACCGACGTCAATGCTCCATTCACGAGTCAAAGACAGTGGATCTCGACCAAGATCGGCTGGCTCAAGTTCATGAACCTTCGACCACTCAATATCAGCGGCGAGATCACGCAGAACAGCTTTATCTGTCGATAGTCCGCACGAGGCTGCTGCTTCGGCGACCAGGCGCGCTTTGCTTGCAAGGACCTGCGGAAATTCGTTACTCGACAGACGAGGCCAGAAATAGCGGAGTTGGCGAAGGGCCGCCGCATGGAAGGTGCGGATGCCAACGCCTTCTACTCCAAGATCTCGAAGTCGCGAGCGCATTTCGCCGGCTGCTCGCGTGGTGAAGGTGACCGCAAGCGTGCGCCTCGGTTCATGAGCGCCCGTGGCGGCTGCATACGCGATGCGATGGGTAATGGCCCTGGTTTTGCCCGTTCCGGCTCCTGCCAAAACCACGACTGGCCCATTGACGGCAGTCGCAACTGCCCGCTGCTCATCGTCGAGCTGCGCAAGGATGGACTCCGGGGTCATTTCTTAGACGTTACTGCCCCGGTACGACACTGGCCTAACCGGATATACACAAGCTGGCATCGCCCAAATCTGCGCTCAAGGCGAATCGCTGCGACCTAGGTGGAATCGCCAATAGGGCAGGAAACGGCAGGGATTTATTTCATGCCATTCTCAGCACGAAACACATGCACAATTGCATTGGCGTGCCCGTGACCCATTTCAAAGTTTTCCTTCAAATAGGCCACCTGTTCCATATGCGTCAGGTTTGACACTTTCTTTAGCGCCTTCATCCAATATTGAATCGGTTTGCCGTACGTCTTTTCGATGGATGGGAAATACGAGGCAGGTCCAGTTACTTTCTTCTCAGCCATCTGCGAATTGTAATAAATGTGAAAAGAAATTAGATGCAAGTGAGCGGAAATCCTGATCAGTTGGATCTCAGTCCAGCCGACCAGCTACCGTGTAGCCATGATCATGTACAGCACGCCCTGGTGTGGCTATTGCTCGCGTTTGAAAGCTCAGTTCGGCCGTGAGGGCATTGCCTTCGAAGAGGTCAATATCGAAGAACATCCCGATGCGGCAGCCCTCGTTGAGCAGGTCAATGGCGGA
>Ga0209500_10001783_pt1 | contig 15837 bp, 24 predicted proteins | sample S_140212_EF_Meta_FD_187323 | JGI IMG/M metagenome (GOLD analysis project Ga0209500, IMG submission 187323) | Freshwater microbial communities from Lake Simoncouche, Canada to study carbon cycling - S_140212_EF_MetaG (SPAdes) (version 2) | ecosystem: Environmental > Aquatic > Freshwater > Lake ... | reverse complement strand
ATTTGATTATTAGATTAAATACAATATACAACTATATCAGGAGAAAGTTTAACTTACAATACCATTCCTTAGCAAATGATATAAAACAATCTGTAAAGGGAGCAATCAACTTTGTATCTGATTTTGAGGATAACGCAAAAGGTTTAACAAAACAAAAAGGATTTGATGTTGCGGTATGTGGGCACATCCATCAACCTAAGTTAGATGTGGACTATATGAACTCAGGTGATTTCTGTGAGAACTCAACTTGTCTTGTTGAAGATTTTAATGGTAATTGGAAAATATTAGAAATTTAATTTTTATTTGTAAAACCTATTTTCTTTGTGGATTTAAATCCCTATCATTAAAATAAAAATCATATGAAAAATTTAATCTTTTCTTTATTCGTGAGTTTATTTACACTCATGAGTTTTTCACAAACACCTATTGATGTTTATGTTATTAATCCTAACGGATGTCCTTATAGTATTACAAGTACATGGACAAGTCCTTTTGGTGGTGGTAACTCAACTATAATTTCAGTAGATAGTTTAATAAATCAAGATGTATGGCATTTGGAAGTTGCAGATTCTAGCAATCAAACAATGATAACGGTATGTACAGTTCCAGCACCACCTTGTAATTGCCCTATTGAATGTATGGGACCAATTACTGTTACCCCAAACATGGCAATCACATTAATACTTTGTAATACTATAAATGTTGACGAATTAAATGTTTTAACAATTGAAAACCCAATGGAGGGAGTAGTTGTATTCCCACTTTCTGAACCAACTAATTTTTATTTAATTAACTCAGAAGGAAAAATTATTAAGTGGTTAAAAAACACCACATCAGTGTCTTTTAATTCGGAAGAGTTACCTTCAGGTTTTTACCATTTAATTTTGGAAACTCAAACAACTAAAAGAATATATAAACTATTAAAATAAAAAAAAATGAAACAACTTGTAATTGACCAAGCCCATTCTGATTTGGGATTTAAAATCAGACACCTTATGGTTTCTAATATAAAAGGAACCTTAAAAAACTATTCTGGTGGAATGAACTACACTATGGAAGATATGGGAGATGCCCAAATTCGTTTTGAGGCCGAGGTTAACTCAATCTCAACAGGAAATAGTGACAGAGACACACACCTTAACGCAGAAGACTTCTTTAATACGGAAAGATTCCCAAGAATGTATTTTGAATCAACCTATTTAAATATTACTGATGGTAAAATGAAAGGTGAAATGACAATCAAAGATACAACTAAAATTATTGATTTGATTGTTGATTATAATGGAAAATCAGTTGATCCTTGGGGTAATACAAAACATGGGTTTGAAATTACAGGTGTTATTAATCGATCTGATTTTGATCTTACTTGGAATGCAACACTTGAGACAGGTGGTGTGTTGTTGGGTGATGAGGTTAAGTTAAATTTGGATGTTCAGATGATGGAATTAGTTGGTGAAACGGAACCACAAACTGAAATCGCAGAATAATATAATTTTAGTAAAACAATAAAATATAAAATCCCTACTTACAACCTAAGTTAGATGTGGACTATATGAATTCAGGTGATTTCTGTGAGAACTCAACTTGTCTTGTAGAAGATTTTGATGGTAACTGGAAAATTATCACAGTAAAATAACAAAAAACTTTTGTAAACACAAACTAAATTTCATATATTTGTTGTATGAATATTTTTCTATTAGATACAGATACAAAAAAATGTGCACAATATCATTGTGATAAACACGTAGTAAAGATGATATTAGAAACCGCTCAGTTATTGTGTGGTGTTCATCATATGACCGACCAAGTAACCGACCAAGTACCGTACAAGTTATCACACAAAAATCATCCCTGTGCAATATGGTCAAGAGAATCTCTATCAAATTATTTATACCTATGTGATTTAGGTTTGGAGTTATGTAAAGAATATACATATCGTTATGGTAAAAGACATAAGTCTCAGGATGTAATAGAATGGTGTGTCACAAATAAACCCAACATTTGTGACAAAGAATTTACAGAGCCCGCACGAGCAATGCCAAATGAGTATAAAGTTGATAGTGTGGTAGAATCATATAGAAATTATTACATAGGTGAGAAATCAAAGATTGCCGTATGGAAGAATAGAGAGATCCCTGAATGGTTTAAAATGGAATTAGTGTAAGTATATTATCAACCAATGATATATTTATTACTATGAACTTACACGAAAATATACAAAGAATAAGATCAATGATGGGTCTCAGGGAAGAAACTGAGATAAAAGATATTGATATGGATATTTCTTACGATTACGATCCAAAAGTAATTGAAATCCAAAAAGAATTAATCAATAAAGGATATTATATTGGGAAATTTGGTGACAGTAAAGATGGTATTGACGGAATATATGGTCCAATTACAAAGGCGGCACATGAATCTTACAAAAAAGAAATACCACCAGAAGAGTTTGAATCAAAAAAAACTGAAATGGCACAAGAGTATGTGGATGAAGTGGATGTTAGTGATTTAAAAGAATTTAAATTTCATAAAATACCTGGAGGGACAAATAATTGGAGATCGGCTCAAATAACTGCAGATGTATTACCTTCAGTAATTAAAAAATATGGTATAAAAAATATAGTGAGAATGAACGGAGATACAGATTCTGATTCTAGACATAAAGGTTCCCATTCTAAAACACTTGGAGATACTGAAAAAAAAATATGTGAGGAAAATGATTGTACTTACCATTTTATTAATGCTCATAGTGGATTTAAATTAGGTAAAGGTTATACTTCATCAATACAACAAACTAGTAACATTTTAAATCAAGGTAATACATTAATTCACTGTGCTCATGGTGCGGATAGAACTGGGGGAATGGTTGGTGCTTATCTTAAAAATAATGGTTATATGACAGATAAAGATGAATTATGGAAGTATACCACACAATTTAATAATTGGCAAGACAAAATTAATAGAGGTAAATTTTTTAATACAGGTTATGCTAAATATGCTGACGGATTTTACCCTATCTCAGAATTAAAAAATTCAAAATGGGTTAAATAAAAGATATAAAGTAATTAAACCACAATGAACCTACAAGAAAACATATCAAGAATTAGATCAATGATGGGGTTAATAATAGAAACCAAAGAAAATGGTTATGCCCCATGGGGAATTATTTTTGACGGGGAAAACAAAATATTGGTTGGTGATATGCACCAAACACCAATTGAATTATCAAAAGATTTAGAAAAAAAAGTCATTAGTATTGCAAACAAATATGGTTATTACGGAGAAGGGATTGGGTTAGAATACAATAAAGCCGTGACAGACTCCAAATTTTATAAAGAATTAGATCCAAAAATGTATAAAGGTAGTTGGGATGAGAAACTAATCAAATCAGGAAAAATTAAAAACAATGATAAAAAAGTTTTTCTTTATGCTTTATTTTCCAATGTAACTGAAAACCATAGATTAAAAATACTAATGAAACAAGCAAAAAAAGGAGAAACCATACTTGAACTTCTTCATAAAACCATCCCGACATGGTCGGCCGAAATGGGGGAGTTCAATTTAAATAAAAAAGATGTTGAAGATTTTTTGAAAAGTATTAGTGAAGATAATGTAGATTTTTTTGAGATGTCAAAAAAAGAAGTAACAAAAGAAAATTTAAAGGATTTTTTAACAAAAGGAGAAGAACTCCAATGGCCAAAGAATTGGCAAGAATACCCATTCAAAGCAGGAAAAGTTGCAAGAAAAGCAACAACAATTAGAGATAAATTTTTAATTAATACGGGGGATGGTGTTTATTTTGTTGGCGCTGGACACCTCAAAGACATTATTCAAATGAAAGAAGGAGAAGGATTAAAATTATTTGGAGGAGAAAAAATATGAACCTACAAGAATCCATAAAAAGGATTAAATCAATGATGAATCTGAATGAGTCAGATAAAAATAAGATTTGGTTATTAAGAAGATTGGAAACCCAAGATATAAAAGATTACCTAAATGAACAAATTGATAGTTTAACCGATCAAATTAGTCCGTGTGGTTATAGTACATCTGAAGATTATAAAGATGTAATTTTTGAAGTTGCAGGAGCTAATTTTATTAATCATTTTAGTGATGAACTTTATGTTAAACATGAAATGTCAGAAATTGAAGAAATTATTTGGGACTTATTAACTAAAAAATATGGTAATTACCTTATAAATCAATTTGACGGTAGAATCTGTGATGATGAATATTAATATGAGTCTACAGGAACACATAAAAAAGGTATTAAGTGAACCGATTAATGAATCAACATTCTTTCGTAGAAGAGTTGATATGAGTACAATAGATAAAAAATTCTTTACAAATTTAAATATTGTTACCGATAAATATTTAAGAAAACATAATAATGGACAATATTGTAGTTTTAATGTGTTTAGAACTACTGTTATATCATATCTTGTTGATGATTATCGTGATAATTTATCTGATAAAGATTATGATAATTTCCCATATGATGAGGTTTATAATTTTCTTTTAAATCATTTTTATGACAAGATTAAAGATAGATATAACATTATGTTTGGTGCTGACCTACAAGAATCCATAAAAAGAATATTAAAGGAAGAATACAAAATTCCATTAAATGTTAGGAGAAGATTGCATATATTAAGAAATATATTAGGATCTTCATTACGTAGTTCTTACCCTTGTGACTATGATGATTTAGATGAATTTATTGAGGATATTATAAGTGATGTAAATCAGTATTTTAAATGGATTGAAAAAAAGAAAGAAATGACATCTGAGGAAGCCGAATTAACTATCAGAGGTTATTTATTAGATGACATTAAAAAATACTATTTAGAAGAAATACAGAATTGTTAATATGACACTAAAGGAATCCATAAAGAAAATATTATCTGAAGAAACATTAAAGGATAGTTTAACTGATATAATTAAGACTGATGGTATTGAACGTGCGGCAAAAACTGTGGGTGGTTTAACAAGGTTGGCAAAGATATTAGAACTTGATCTTGACGACGTAGATACTCAAGAAATGTTAGTTAAAAATTTTATTTACCATACTAAATTTGATCAGATTGATGTGTTATTTATTGAGGTTAGATCATCTGCTAGTGGAGGTAAGATTCTTACCATTAATTTAAAAACTGATGATACTGCGTCAAATGTAACAAGTTGGTATGTGCATGAGATATGTAATTATCTTAATAAAAAATTATTTCCTTTTAAAGTACGACCATCGTGGCATCCTGTTTTCGGATTGAGTGGGTGTAAAATATTTTTAAATGCTGAGATAGTTGATGATGAAGAAAATGATGAGGAATTAATGGAATCTAAACAGAAAGGACCAAGAGAATTACCAAATGAATTAAAACGAAGATCGCAACGTTTAGATGATCTAATTGTAAAGGTAATAAAAGATATTGAATTATGTCAGTATAATACACCTGATGAGTTTATTTATGTAGTTGTGGACGAACTTATATGGGAGTTAAAAGATGATTACCACGGTGATCTTAATAAGTTAGATAAATTTGATGTAACACAATATGTATATGACTTCAAATACCGTGAGTTAGAAGATTATTTTCTTGAGAGTTGTCAATAAACATTAACTTACCCACTCCAAATTAAATAAAAATAATTAAAATTATGGATGTTTTGAATATACTTATTTTATGTAGATAATACATAAAAAAAAGACAATAAAAAAATGACAATTACAGAACAAAGATTACAAGAATTAACTAAGATTGCCCCAACAGTATCAGTCAAAATGGATATGGAGTGGTTGAGTTCAACAACAAACACCGCAGACTTTCAGATCCGATTAACAAACACTGGTACATCAGTAATTAAATTAAACGCTTTAATTATTCGTGGAGTTCATTCACCAAATATAACAACAGGAACTATAACATGGAAGGCGTTAAATGACAATACTGATCCATTATGGTTAGGATGGCCTAATAAAGGAACAACTAACTTACCATATATCTCAGGACAAAGGAAATTAAATTTTTCTTCAGCAACAAATATCTTCACCAATGAAACATCTCCTATCATACCAACGGGAACAGGAGTAGTAGTTGGAACTTTTAGAGTTTCAACAACAACAACATGGAACCCAAATAGCAACTTTGGTTTTGTGTGGGAAATGACAACAGGTGGAGTAGTTGGTTATGTAAATTTTGAAACACAGTCTTCAACTACATCACTACCAGTTGGTTTTATGCATTACGGACCAACAACAAATACAAATATAGGTAAATGTTTAACAGTAACATCACCTAATGAACAAATATTAAATAACAGTTCAAAGATATAATAAAATTATTTAAATATATTAATGTAATCCTCCACTAACAATGGGGGATTTTTATTTATTAACATATTTATCTAATATGAACCTACAAGAGAACATACAAAGGATTAGATCCATGATGGGGTTACTTGTTGAAGAACAGCAAGATAAATCTATAGTTCTTTTAGATGGGACATCATCCGCAGGTAAATCGCATACCTTAAAACATCTGAACGCAGTTCCATACTACGAAGCAAACGACCCAAACCAATGGGTTATTATTGCTACAGATGATTTTAGTGGAACAGGAGAGTTAGGCGCAGATGGTGAAGAAAGAAGATTAAAATTAGACCACCCAAATATAAGACAATGGGCAAAAGAAAATGCGGATGCTGGTATTGTGTCAGGAAATTATCGTAAAGATGGTAAAGAAGTTCCTGAAAATCCGTATGAGGATGAGTATATACAAAACACCGACCCAAGATTATGGTATGTTGCTCAAGAAATTAAAACAGGACCTTGGAAGAAAATCGCCATTGATGATATTGGTAAGGAAATATTACAATACTTACCTGGTGTTAAATTAAAATATATTCTATTACACACTCCACTATACATTCTTTTAAAGAATGTTAAAGAGAGAAATGATAGAGCAAAAAACGACCCTAATTTTAAATATGATGATAGGGATGTTAAGATGGTGTTAGACCAATACTCTCAAAAGTATGAGGCAACACAATCAAAACCTGACATTGATAAAGGAGATCCTACAACAGTATTAACTAAAGGTGGGTTAACGGACTTACTTCAAAAAAATGGTATGAGTGATGAACATATAGATGAGTTTTTAAATAGTATTAATTTAACTGAAGATGGTGACTATTATATTAAGGTTAGGGATTCATATATGACACCTGAAACACAATTAGTAAATGTTGATAGTGAGAGAACTGTTTACCTAAAAAATATTGATAACGCATTAAAATGAACCTACAAGAACACATAAGAAAAGTATTAAGGGAAGAGTTAAATAATGAAACATTTAATCCCCATAATGAAATGTATTTAGATGCGTGGTTAAACGTTGGTGATGAAGATATGGAATCTTATGAGGATTATGGTATTGATTCAATAGGGAGAATTATAGATGAGGTTAAAGAATTAAAATTCCCATTAAGAATATATAGGGGGATTAATACTTTAGATAAACAAGGAAAACACAATTTGGTGGATGATCTTAAATATGATAATGTTAGTTGGTCAACCTCAAGATATGTGTCAGAAGAGTTTGGTAATGTTGTATACACAGGGATTGTAGATAGTGCTGACGATATTAATTTAGATTACACTATTTATAGAAGAATACTACACAAACCTTTAGATGAAAATGAAATCGTTATGAAGGATAATAGATTAATTAAAAACCTTAAAAGATTCAAATGAACCTACAAGAAAACATACAAAGGATTAGAGAAATGATGGGAATGGATAATTCTCGTTTAACTTTTGACATACAAAAACTTGTGGATGATGAAATTATATTCGTTACAGAACCAGGTGATGGACAAGGAGGAATTGAAAAACCAAAATGGGAAGGGGATTGTAGTGTAATAACATTAGCCAACTTAACAGATGATGAAATAAAATTAAATCCGTGGAGATTAAAGGCAATAGAAAGACCTTTTAGTGATTGCATACCATATGTCCAAGATGATAGACAAAATGAATGGAGTGAAGAAAAATACCAACAAGTTATTGATTCAATAAAAATGAAAGGTGAAGAAGTTGATAATTATATAATATGAACCTACAAGAAAACATACAAAGGATTAGAGAAATGATGGGTGTCATCAATGAAGGATTACACGACACATCATGGGAAAATGAGGGGGATAAAGTTACTTTAATAGAATTACTAGATGCAACCAAAGACATACCCGTTAAGAAAATTTCTGTGAACAAGATTAAGTCCAAGTTATTAACGTGGGGTGATGATGAAAAAGAAATTGCCAAAATAGAAAAGTCTAACTTAAAATATCCGATATTAATATTTGTTGATGACAATAATAAATTCATTTCAATTATAGATGGTCATCATAGGGGACAAAAAGCAGTAAGACACAAATTAAAAACAATCAAAGCAAAGTTAATACCAATTAACTCTTTGCCCAAAGATATAAAAAAAGTATTTAATCACATGAATCAAAATGAACCTACAAGAAAACATACAAAGAATTAGAGAAATGATGGGGGTTGACGAATCTTTTTTAGATTGGTTTAAATCATCCGACAGTAATAATGACGATGAGGATTTTTTAAAATCTGAAGAAGAAAGATTTACTTGTTCCGATTGCGGAGAAAAAGATTATAGTATGTACATGGTTAATGATGAGATATGGGACGAACATGGTAATGATAAATTAACTTTATGTAAGAGTTGTTTAGAAAAAAGAATGGGAAGGAAATTAACCAAAAAAGATATTTCACAACATAAAGATGCGTTAGTTAATATACATAATCCTGAAATGAAAGATTTAGAATATTAAAATGAACCTACAAGAAAACATAAGAAGAATATTAAGGGAAGAGATGGAGTTAAATTCAACTGAAAGGGTTTATGATTATCAAGAAGGAAGAGATACAGTTCCTGAAAAGTTACCATTTGATATTGATAAATTGGTTAATTCGGGGGTTGTTTTCGTTACACCCGCAATTGATGGTGACCCAAATTCAGAAACTTATAAAGAATGGTTGGAAGAACCTTATACTCATTTAATAAGTTTACGTAATGTGGAACATTCAAGTAAAAATAGTTGGGTTCAAAAGGCCATTACTAAAAGAGCGTCCACAGAAGCATGGAAAGATAATTTTGTTAATAAATTATATGATGGGAAATATAATCAAATACTTTGGAGTTTAGAAAAACTTGGTATAAACCCTATGAATATGTTAATTAAACAAGAAGAAGATGAAGAACTAACAGAATACGCAAGAACATTAAAAAACGCAAGACAACAGGGGGTTGGATTAAGATTTCCCAAGTCGGCAATAAAGGCAAATCCACAAAGGTTTAGACCATATAACAGATAATTATGAACCTATCAGAACAGATAAATAGAATACAATCAATGATGGGGGTAATCAATGAAGGATTGCACGATACATCTTGGCAAAATGATGAGGGTGACAAAATAACCCTTATGGATTTATTAAATGCCACAAAAGATATTCCTGTTAAGAAAATTTCTGTGAACAAGATTAAGTCCAAGTTATTAACGTGGGATGATGACGATAAAGAAATTGCCAAAATAGAAAAGTCTAACTTACAATATCCAATATTAATATTTGTTGATGACAAGAATAAATTCATTTCAATTATTGACGGTCATCATAGAGGACAAAAAGCCGTAAGACACAAATTAAAAACAATCAAAGCAAAACTAATACCAATTAACTCTCTACCCAAAGATATGATAAAAGTATTTGGTCACATGAATTAATATGAATCTACAGGAATCCATAAGAAGAATATTAAGGGAAGAAACTAAAGATAAAATTTTATATCCATTTGACAAAATAGGAAAGTTTGTTAAATGGTTTAATGATGAGTATGGGGATTATCAAAACAAACAAGGATGGGCAATATTTGATTCCGATTCAGAAATACCAAATGAAAAATATAATAGTGTTAGAACTTACAAAGGAAAAACTTTAAGTGGTTATTATTGGCAAATACAAAGATTAGACAATCCTGGAGACAATGAGGCTTTATTTGGTAAACTATCAAGTGATTTTGAGGCTGATAGAATGGCAAGAAAGTTAAGTATTATGGTTGACGAATATGGAGTTATCTATGGTTATGACGGGGTATCATTTTTAGATAATAATATACAAGAATCAATATTAAAAGAAGTCAGAGTCCCAAGAGAAGAGAGGGTGGAACTATATAAAGACAATAACATTATTGTTATCGTCCCATTAAGTCACAGAGCACTACAGAAATACGCCCACAGGTGTCAGTGGTGTATTAATGATGATAGGGGAGAATGGGAAGATTACCATCAAAAGAAACACGCGGTTATCATACAAAGAAAACCAAAGAAGAATAAGAAAGGTATAACAGGAATGGAAACCGAAGGGGAGATATTCTTATTATCAAAATTAGATGAAGGTAATTGGGATTGGAATACTGTAACACAAACATTAGGATATGACTTTGGTGGTAGTAAAGAAAAAGCGTTAGATTATTTTGTGGAAATATCAAATGATATTAATAACTTTAATTTAAACATAGTTTATTACTCACCTGAAAATGGGATATACGATATGGAAGACAATTTCCTATGGAATTATGATTATGAAATATCAGATATACCAAATGTAACCGATGAGGTTATTGACATCATGGACGAATATTTAACTCAAGAATAATATAAAGTTATAGGAGGGGAATTAGAGAAAAAATCCGTATCTTTACTGTATGGATAAATTAGTAGTATACATTTTCTTATGGTTATTCGTGGATGACAGAACTCGTATCAAGAGAGCGATTGATATCCTATTCGGCAATGAAATTACCAAGGTTGTTAAGGATGAGGTGGTAAACAAACCAAAACCCGTTAATAACAAGAGGGATGAGATTATGGATGCAATCAACTATCTTAAGGGTAAATCAAAGAAGACCAAGGACGACAGGGAGAAGATTCAGATGTTAGAGGTAATTCTTAAATCCGCACGGATTAACTAATCTGTTAGTGTATGATAAAAGTTATTTAACCCTTTATATTAGTTTATATTGGATTATTTTTTTTAAAAAAGAAAAATGAAACAAAATAACTTTAAACAAAATTTATCTGAGTTACCGACTCAACCAGATTTTATATTTATCATCACCGACCAAGAAAGAGCTACACAACATTTTCCTGACAATTGGGAAAAAGAAAATCTACCAACACTAACCTTTTTAAAAGAAAATGGATTTAGTTTTGAAAGAGCTTTTTGTAACAGTTGTATGTGTTCTCCTAGCCGTTCAACATTGTTCACAGGAACTTATCCTGCACAACATCAAGTAACACAAACATTAACATCAGGAGGTGTTTTTTCACCTGTAGAACCACAATTAAATAACCAAACACCAAATATAGGAAGAATATTAGATGGTATTGGTTATGATGTTCAATACAGAGGAAAATGGCATCTTAGTAAGGGCACCGATGGTGGTGACCCATTAGCAAAAGACATAGCACTATTTGGATTTAAAGGATGGGTTGGCCCTGATGCTGGAGAAGACGCGAAACCCGAAAATTTTGGTGGAGGATTTGCCAATCATGACGCCATGTATATCGAACAGACCATGGAATATCTTGAACAAGTTAAAGTTAGAAGAAAAAATGGTGACATGCAACCGTATTGTATAGTATTAAGTTTAGTTAATCCACATGATGTATTAGGATATCCGAATTCAGTACAGTATGGATATAATGAACCTGACTATACAGGAAGAGACATTCCAAATCTACCAACAACCGTGAATGAAAATCTAATAGAAAACGCAAAACCTATTGCCCAATTCCAAACAAACATTGCCGCAGATGGTTTATTAGGGGTATTAAAGAATGATGATATGAAGTTAGATTACTTAAACTTTTATGCTTTCTTACTTAAAAAGATTGATGGTGAGATAGGTAAAGTAATTGATGTTCTATATAATAAAGAAGATGGTATTAACTTGGCAAATGATGCCATTGTTATTAGATTGTCGGACCATGGAGAAATGGGGATGTCACATGGTGGAATGAGACAAAAAGCGTTCGTCGCTTATGATGAAGCAATCAGAATACCAATGGTGATATCAAACCCTGTTGTATTCCCATCAACACTGAAACATAAATCATCACATGAACTTGCTACGTTAATTGATATATTACCAACGTTATCTAATTTTGTTAATCTTCCTGTCCCATCTGATTGTAGAGGTGTAAACTTACTACCGATTATTGAGAATAACGAACCAGCACAAAATGAAATCCTATTTACCTTTGATGATACTAAATCAGGGTCAAACAATTTATCGTCATCAGTTAAAACTTGTAATAGATTAAGAACCATTCGTACTAAAGAATGGAAGTACACTTATTATTTTGACGCATTAAATAGTTACGAGACTCAGTATGAATTATATGACTTAGTTAATGATAGTGATGAAGCACATAATTTGGCGTACTCCAAAGATAAAAAGATTCAACTTATAAAAAAAGAATTACATCATAAGTTAAAACAATTAGAGATAGAGAAACTTAGGATTAATGATGGTGTTACATTCAGGTCAATGGCTTGGGTTGATACAAACGCTAACTTCCAAACATATGCTTACAATGGGTTAGAAGAGGAAGAAGATTTAAATTATCTTAACTAAAAATATGGAAAACAATATACATCCATCTTTAAAAAAGGCGATTAAACAGGAACAAACGACCAGTAATGATTCAACACCAATCATTTCAAATATTCAAGATGTTATAATATTAAAACCAACAATCCATGTTGACAATCGTGGTAGGTTATTTGAAATTTGTTCTAGAACAAATGGTTATGATATTTTTTGGGAAAAACCAATTGTATATTGTTATATGTTTAGTATTCGGGCGAATCAAGTTAAAGGTTGGGGACTACACGAATATAAGGATGACCGTTATACTTTAATTAGTGGTGAAGCATTGGTTGTATTATATGATGTTAGACCTGAATCAAAAACTTTTGAAAAGATTCAAAAAGTTTATTTGGGTGGACAGAGTAATCAATCATTAAAAATACCTACAGGTGTGTGGCATTGTATTATTAATATTGGAGAATCGGAGGCGTTTTTAATAAATCACCCGACAACGGTTTATAACCATAAATCACCCGATAAGTTATTATTACCTTGGAATACAACGGAAATACCGATTGACTTATCTAAATTATTTCCAAGTCAATTTACGTAAATGTCAAATTCTGTAATGGTGGTTATACCGACACATAATCACCCAACAACACTTAAATATTCAGTTGAGAGCGCACAAAACCAAACGGTTGATGATTTGGATATTGTAATCATTGGCGATGGTGTTACTGATGACACAAGAGATGTTATTAGTGATATAATTAAAACTGATAATAGAGTTAGATTTGAGGATGAGCCAAAAAGAATAAGTCGAAATGAAGTTGCAAGACATAGGATTGTTTCAGAATCAAAATCAGACATAGTTACTTATCTTGGGGATGATGACCTTCTACTATCTAAACATGTTGAGGTAATGAGAGATATGTTAGTTGATAGTGATTTTACACATCCATTACCTGTTTTAATACATCCAAATAATATGTTAACGGTTTCAAGGGTTAATTTAAAAGATAAAAAATGGGTTGACTATCACTTAAAACCTAAACAAAATGAAATTAGTTTAACTGGTGCCGCTCACACAATGGATTTATACCGAAAATTAAAGTTTGGTTGGAGACCTGCACCAAAAAATATTTGGAGTGACCTTTATATGTGGAGACAAATATTTTTAACACCAAATGTTAAATTATCAAGTTCCGAATTATCTACCATAATTAAACTACCATCATCATCAAGAAAGGAAATAGATATGTCAAATCGAAAATCAGAAATAGAACGTTGGTCTATTGTAATAAAAAACTCTGATTTTTTTAATTTATGGCAAAATAAAGTTAATAACTAAGATAAGACTATATTATCGATTTCTTTTGTTATTAGCTTTACCTATACAGTATCCAGCATAAAACCATAGGCAAAATCCTATAAGCGTTATTATAAAATTAAATGTTGTCATTAGTCTTGTTTGTTTAGTGAGTTAATTAATTCATCTTCTAATTCTTTCGAATAAAAACCTCTATCTACTCCTATTATAAATCCTTTATAAATTATATGCCTAATATCTTCCTCTGTGTATTTCTTATCAGCCATATCTTCTTGGCATTGAGTGTAGCCATGTATAAAACTACCTTTTAGTAAAGTATCACCATAATTTTTAAATGCTAACTGTTCTATTTCTTGTTTAGTCTTCATTGTCTTTAATTTTAGTAGTCAGGACAGGATTCGAACATGCAATATGCTACCATTTCTGGACTCGGCTTCCACGCCTCATTACGCTCCTGACTAACATCTTTTTCTGTTTGTTGTTGAGTTACAAAAGATAAACGTCACTCAATCTCACCCTCCTTATAAATCCTTCCTGTGCACAGAACAAGAAACTGGGGAGGTGTTGTTTCTACTTTTGGTAGTCGGTAGGAGAATCGAACTCCTATTGCCAGGATGAAAACCTGGAGTCCTAACCGTTAGACGAACCGACCTTGTTTCTACTTTTTGTAGACTATCGATTTGTTTTGTTGTAAACGGCTCCACCAATCGTCAAAGTCAACCCAATTCCAATACAAACAACTCGAGATGGATTCTTGTAAAATGGTTTGATTACACGTTGAGAGTTATATCCATTGGCAAACGTCCACTCAGAACCGTCAGGTATTAAAAAACCAATACTCATTGCAACACACCCTGCCACCATAACAATTGTACCAGGTTTTTCTGTTTTGTTTTGTTTTTTATATTGTGCATTCGCGGTTAGAGATGAACAAACTAATAATGTTAAAAGTATTTTTTTCATTTTATTTCTATTTGAGTTGTTAAAGATGAACAAGACATTACAAATATAGTAATTTAAATTTAATATCACATAATTAAAAAATATAATTATTAACGATTGTCATATTCCCACATTGTGGTTTAATACCTCTTTCACCCAAATTAAAGGAACACCATCTCCCGAGGATGTTGTGTTTACCTTACAATTCAGGACCTCTTCCACCTCAAGGAAAAGGAATGTTGTACCCACGTGTGTTGTGGTTACCTCATGATTCAGGACCTCTTCCACCCAAGAAGAAAGAACGGGGGTAAATTCGTCACTATCCATTGTAAAGATGGTGAAGAAATTAGAAAAGAAACCGTACTTCCATAGGAGTTGACCATTAGACTTATCGTACCTGAAATACCAACACTTATCTTCTCTATCAATAAACCATATAAAAGTTTTATAATGAATAATCTCCACACGAGATAAATCACTATACAGTTTATTAAATATAATTTCTTTTAATCTATCACTAATCATAATCTATTCAGTTATACCATTATTTAAAACATGTTTCACCACATCGTGAAGAGTTAAACTAATCTTTCTTGTTGTGGTTACCTTACAATTTTAGGACCTCTTCCACCTGCATTAAATGTTGGAAGTAATGCTGTTGAGTTGTGGTTACCTTACAATTTAGGACCTCTTCCACCTTCCGTCCCACGAATTCTCGAACCTTCTCGGTTGTGGTTACCTTACAATTTAGGACCTCTTCCACCTTAAAAATATGGCAAGTCCCTGCTCGAGGTGTTGTACTTACCTTACAATTTAGGACCTCTTCCACCCAAGAAGAAATAATGGGGCTGAATTCATTATCATCAGTGATAGAAAAGAACT
>Ga0209500_10001782_pt1 | contig 15844 bp, 10 predicted proteins | sample S_140212_EF_Meta_FD_187323 | JGI IMG/M metagenome (GOLD analysis project Ga0209500, IMG submission 187323) | Freshwater microbial communities from Lake Simoncouche, Canada to study carbon cycling - S_140212_EF_MetaG (SPAdes) (version 2) | ecosystem: Environmental > Aquatic > Freshwater > Lake ... | reverse complement strand
GATGGCGCTGGCCACCGAACGGGCGCAGGGATCGCAGTGGCTCCCGGCCCAGCAGGAGGGCCCGGCGACGGCCACGGTCCACCCCGCCGCCGCGGCCGGCTTCGCCGCGGGTGACCTGGCGAGGCTCGAGTCGGAGATCGCGGAGATCGTCGTCCGGCTGGCATTCGACCCGCGACAAAGGCCCGATGTGGTGCTCATGGAGAAGGGGGGATGGTTGAGCGCTGGCCGGTGTGCCAACGCGCTGATCCGTGGCGAGGAGACCGACGCCGGCGGCTGTGCGGTTTACCATGACACCCCCGTCCGACTCCTGCCGATGGTCCCTGACTGAAGCCCTCTTCCGCAGACGCCCCGTTCCCCGCCGAGGATCAGCCATGCCCTCCACCCCCTTCTCCGCCGCGGCGCTTCCGGTCGTGGCCCGCCTGTTCGGGTGTGCGGCATGGGCCCTGTGGGGCGTCGCGGCGGCCGGCGCGGAGCCGGCCCCGTTGACCGACGAGCGGATCCTCGACGACACGCGCGTCATCGGGATCTCGATCTCGCTTCCCGCCGCAGACTGGGAGGCCCTCCGGAACGAATCACGCGACGCGGGGAAGGTGTTCCGCGGCGACACCGGCAAACCGTTCACCTGGCGCCGGGCCGACATCGTCATCGATGGTGTTCCGATCGGTTCGGTCGGCATCCGCAAGAAGGGACTGTTCGGTTCGCTCGACAGCGCCACCCCCTCGCTCCTGGTCGACTTCAATCGCTTTGTCGATCAGGATCCGGTCGACGGCCTGGGACGGTTGACGCTCAACAACAACAAACAGGATCGCTCCCTCGTCAGCCAGTCCATCGCCTACCGGGTGTTCCGTGCGGCGGGACTGGCGGCGCCGCGCGTTGGCTTCGCAGCAGTCACCGTCAATGATGAACCGCTCGGGATCTATTCCAACGTCGAGTCGGTCCGCAAACCGTTCCTCCGCCGATCGTTTGGGGACGGCAGCGGCATGCTCGTCGAGGGGACGATCAACGACATCGTCCCCGAGTCACTCGACCGGCTCGAGGTGCAGGGGGCCAACCAGCCCCGTGACCGGGCCCGCCTGGAGGAGCTCGCCACGCTCCTGGCTTCCCCCGATCCGCTCGACCTCGACAAGCTCGGCGGGCTCGTCGACCTCGACGATTTCTTTACGTTCTGGGCGGTCGAAGCGCTCCTCAACGTCTGGGACGGCTACACCGCCAATCAAAACAACTACTTCGCTTATGCCTCCCCCACCGACGGGCTGTTCCGCTTCATCCCCTGGGGGGCGGATGCCACGCTCGGACAGGCCCCCGGCTTCGGTGGGCCGTTCGCGGGACGGCGCACGCCACCCCCGGTCGCCGCCCAGGCGGCTCTGCCCAACCGCCTCTACTTCACCCCGGGAATGGCCGACCGCTACCGCCACCGGCTCGAGGCCCTCCTCGCCGCGGTGTGGCGGGAGGAAGAACTGCTCGCCGAAGTCGACCGCCTCGAGCGTCTTCTCTCGCCCGTTCTCGGACCGCGACAGGCCGGCGCCCCGGAGGCGATGGAGTCGGTGCGAGATTCCATCCGCCGGCGCCGTGGGGAGCTCACAACGGCCTTCGAAACGTGGCCCGCCGCGGCACCCGCGACCTGGCGACGGCCGATGACCAGCACGCCGCTGGGAACGGCTACCGGATCGTTCGCTGCCACCTATCGCGAGGGGGCCGTCGATGATGTCCCGGCGCCCGAGCTTGACCTCTCCCTCGTCCTCGGCGGCGAGAGCGTCGTTCTGAAAGACGCCGAGGCCTCGGTATCGACCTTCATGTTCCCCGGATTCGGTGGGGGGGGGGCCCGCCGTGGGCCCTCCCCGCCCGCTGCGACCGGGGATACCCCCCCAGCGCCCCCCGGGCCTGCCGATGAATCCCCCATCAGTGTCGTGATCTCCGGGAAACGGGCCGACGACGGCAAGCCGATCGCCCTCAACCTGTTCCTCGACCGGCGCCTTGTCAGGGATTCCGCCGACCCGGTCTCCGTCAGCGGGATGGTGACAGAGGGGATCTCGGGGATCGGGATCCCCGGGCTGATGCCGATGCGGACGATCAGCGGCACGTTCACCCCCGTGGAACGGGGGCTAACGCCGGGGGAGCGGCTCGGCGGCACCTTCACCCTCGAGATCACACAGACGCGCGGCGGGCTCATGACCCAAGCACCGATGAAGAAGCCGGAGGGGGCGGGAGCGCGACCGGCCGACACGGAGCCCCCCGCTCCTTGAGCGGTGTCGGTGGGGGACAACGGGGCTTTATCGGCGAAGAGCCGTCGGTGGATCAAGTGACTCGCCGCTGAATGTGCTGGCCCCCCGAAAACATTGGCTTTGGGCGTGCTTTCCCCCGTGGTCTGGCGCTCCCGGCTGCCCCGGAGCCGGTTCGGTCAGGGATGACTTTTCCGCGGAAATCGAGCGAAAAAGTCCAGGCTTGGGGGGGAGGCGTCGACCTGCTACCCTCCGCCCCCCCCGATGCCACTCCGGAGTCAAAACCCGATGCGCGCTGAGAGCCTCTCCATGACGACTGACGGTCGAGCCCCGCTCCCACGGCGCCGCCTCGTAGGCCGTCTCGCCACAGGTCTCGCCACCCTCGCTGCCCTGTCGGGGGGCGGCGCGGAGGGCGGGGAAAGGATCCTCCTTCGCGTCGAAACGGAGGTGTTCGCCGACGATGACGAGGCCCCCGTGGCCCGCAGCCTGACGCTGTTCCGGAATGGGATTGCCTGGGACTTCCTCGAAGCCCTCCCGAAGAAACCCGACGAGGAGAACGCCGGTCCGGACGAACCGGCGGAGTTCGTTCTTCACGACCCGGCCCGGGAGCGGATCATTCTCGTTGATCCCGCCCGACACGTGCGGACCCAGATCGACCACCTGCAACTCGAACGGCTCCGGGCGTCGCTGGGCAGTTGGGCACGAAAGTCGGAGGATCCGTTGATGCGCTGGGCCGGGGGCCCGGAGTTCGGCGACAGCCTCGAGGAGACCTCGACGAAGATCCTTCTCGAAGGCCCGAGGGTCCGCTACGAGGTGACCTTCGAACCAGCCGGGAACGGGGCGATCGCCGAGGAATACCGGCGCTTCGCCGATGCCGCCGTTCTCATCAAGGCACTCGTTCATCCCGGTGGCATCCCCCCCTTCCCGAGGATTGCGATCAACCGCCGCGTCGCCGCCGCCGGGGGGATCCCCGTGGCGGTCCGCCTGGAGATCGAGTCGCGGATGGCCAGGCTCGGGCGGCAGCCGAATGTGCTCCGAGCGCAACACAAGGTCCTCGAATCCTGGCTCACCTCCGATCACAAGCGGGTGGCCGCGGCCGAGGAGCGACTGGCGGTGGCGGCACAGGTCGATCTGGCGACCTACGCCGGGAAAAAAGATGGCCCCGAAGGGGGTCCGATCGCCGCCGGCCCGGCGGCCCCGAAAAACCGCTGAATCGCCGGGGGTCTCGCCCCGTGTCCCCCGCGGGGGCTCTGCCCGGCGGCTTCCGCCCCTGCGGACGGCACAACACTCACCAACCAACACTCTGCCGTCCCCCCCAAGAAAGTCGACGGGGCCGGACGATGTTTCCCCTACCGCACACCTTACCTATTCCACGAAACCATCCCGCTCTGGCCGACCACAACGGCAGCGGTGACGGCCCCTGGGGCCGCGATGGTTGACAGACGTACAGTGATGATTGTAGAGTCGCCTCCATCACATCCAACAGCCCAGGAACGGAGTCTCCCATGCTGGTTCTTTCACGGAAGCAAAACGAACGGATTCGAGTCGGCGATTCGATCGTCGTGACCATCGTCCGCGTCAGTGGTGACAAAGTGCGGATCGGGATCGAAGCCCCCGCCAATGTTCGCGTCCTGCGGGACGAGCTCCACCTTGATGGCGGCCATCCCGGGATCGTGCCCGCCCTCGAGTCGGTAGCGACGGAGCGGGTCATCGAGTTGCGGCTCGCGACGGCTGGTTGACAGATTCAGGGCGCTGGGAGGGGATGGCCCATGAACAGACTTCCCGGTGCCCTTGCCAGGCATGAAAAGACCGGTGGCGCGGGACGGCGATGGCCACGCCGTCCCGCCGCCGCCGGCATCCTCCTCGTCTGCCTGCTGCTGGCGTCGTATTCCCTCCTTCATCTCCGCCCCGTCGGCATCGGTGGTCCCGTCCCCAGCGGGCCCGAGGGGGAGCGGGCCGCGGGGAGGATGATGTCCAAGGCCTCGTCCCTCGTAGCCGGGCTCGAACGTCCCGGGGATTGGGGCGAAGCCTTCTCCGAGGCCGAGGCGAATGCCTGGTTGTCGATCGACCTTCCCCGTCACGCCCCAGGGTTCTTGGTCGGGGGGTTCTCGGCGCCGAAGGTCCAGTTCCTCGAACGCCGGGCCGCGATCTCCTCGCTCGTCCGCTGGGGCCCACTCTCGGCGCAGCTGTGGGCGATCCTCGAGGTCACCGTGCGGAGCGACAACCTCGTCGCCGTTGGCGTCGATTCGGCCGGACTGGGGGCGGTGCCGCTCCCCCCGGGGGTGATTCTCCGGGCGATCGCCTCGCGGGCCGAAGCGGCCGGAGCCACGACGGAAATCCGCTTCCTCGACGGCGGTCCGGTGCTCCTGGTCCTCTTGCCGGGGACGACGAAGAAGACATCGGGCCAGCGGTCTGAGTACCATCTCGGGGGTGTCCGAATCACCCCGGGGGAGGTGGTGCTGGCAGGGACAACCCGCAGCCTTCCCCACCAGGAAGGATCCCCTCCATGACGACGTTGCGATTCCTCGGCTCCGCGGGGACGGTCTCCGGTTCGCGGCACCTCCTCGAGCACAATGGGAAGAGGATCCTCGTCGACTGCGGACTTTTCCAAGGGGAGAAGCGCCTCCGCGAGCGCAACTGGGATCGCTTTCCAGTCCCCCCCGACTCCATCGAGGCTGTTGTTCTGACCCACGGGCACATCGATCATTCGGGGTGGCTGCCACGGCTGACGCGGGAGGGATTCCGGGGGCCGATCCTCACCACCCGTGCCACGGCCGATCTTCTCGGGCTCCTTCTCTACGATTCCGCGAAGTGCCAGGAAGAGGACGCCGAATATGCAAACCGCAAGGGATACTCGAAGCACAGCCCCGCGCTCCCCCTCTACGACCAGCGGGATGTCGAGCGGACGCTCCGACTGGTGAAGCCGCTCGACCGCGAAAGTTGGTTCTCCCCGGCCAGGGGGATCCGCGCTCGCTTCCACGACGCCGGACACATGCTCGGGAGCTCGTTTGTGGAGATGGAGCTCGACCGCGCCGGGGATCCGCTCCGCTGCCTCTTCTCCGGCGACGTCGGCCGGTACGACGCCCCGCTCTACAACGATCCCGTTCCGCCCCCGCCCTGCGAGGTGCTCGTCTGCGAGAGCACCTACGGCGACCGTGACCATCCGGTGAGCCGGCCGCTGGACGAGCTGGAGGCGGTGACGAAGGAGGCGATTCTCCGCGGCGGGATGATGCTCGTGGCCTCGTTCGCCATCGGCCGCTGCCAGCAATTGGTCTATCTCCTCCGCACGCTCATGGCCGCGGGACGCCTCCCCGAGATCCCGGTGTGGATCGATTCACCGATGGCCGTGGAGGCGACCGAGGTCTTCCGCCGGCACGTGGCGGAGCACGACTTCACCGAGGCCCGAATGCAGGGGGTCTCCGATTCGCTCGCCTCACCCTGGGTGCGGATGGCGCGGACCGCCGAGGAATCGAAGGCGATCAACGCCCATGATGGGGCCGGGATCGTGATCGCCTCCAGCGGCATGATGAACGGAGGGCGGATCCTCCACCACCTCGCTCGTCGACTCCCCGACCCGCGCACGACGGTGCTCGTCGCCGGTTTCCAGGCTGCCGGCACGCGTGGGCGCACGCTCATCAACGGGGCCGAGTTCCTCACAATCCATGGCCGGGACATCCCGGTGCGGGCGGCCGTGCGCCGCGTCGACGCCCTCTCCGGTCACGGCGACCGACGCGAGATCGGCCGCTGGCTCTCGAGCATGAGAGCCCCGCGGCGCGTGTTCCTCGTTCACGGCGAGCCGCCGGCGGCGCGCGGGATGGCGGAGCATCTGAAAACGACGCTCGGTTGGGAATCGACCATCCCTGCGATCGGTGACAGTTTCGATCTCACCGTGCCGTGAGGCGGGCGGTCTTTCCGTGGCCTCCGTTCACCCCTCCGCCCCCTCCAAGCACGCTCCCCCCTATGGCCAAGCGACCGAAATCCCCCCCACAACACACTCCCCCCGCCGCCGTCGTGCCACCGTCGATCCCCACACCGATGAAGACCTGCAGCATCCTCCCCGACACAACGCTCGGTGACGATGTCGCGCTGGTGGCGGAGAACATGGAGGCGATCCTCGCCAGCCCGAGCTACAGCCTCGCGCAGCACGACCGCCTCCTCATGGACCGCCCCGAGTCCCGCGGCGTGCGGATGCTCCTGGAGCTCCACAAACCGGAGCTCGCCTTCCAGGAACACCGGATCCATTCGACGGTGATCGTCTTCGGGGGCACGCAGATCGTCGAGCGCGGTGCCGCCCAGCGCCGGCTCACCGAGGCACGACGAGCCGCGCAGGGCAATCCCGACTCCCCGAGGCTGAAGCGCGACGTAGAGCGGGCCGAGAAGCTCCTCTCCCGCAGCCGCTACTACGACGCGGCGCGGGAGTTCGCCAGGCTCGTGTCGATCGACAACCAGTGCGACGACGCCCGGGATTTCGTCATCGTTACCGGCGGCGGGCCGGGGATCATGGAAGCCGCCAACCGCGGGGCCTTCGACGTCGGCTGCCAGTCGATCGGGCTCAACATCAAGCTCCCTGCCGAGCAGCAGCCCAATCCCTTCATCACCCCCGACCTCTGCTTCCAGTTCAAGTACTTCGCGCTGCGGAAGTTTCACTTCATCCTCCGCGCGGCGGCCGTGGTCCTCTTCCCCGGCGGATTCGGCACCCTCGACGAGATGTTCGAGACCCTCACCCTCCGCCAGACCCACCGCATGCAGCCGCTGCCGATCATCCTCTTCGGCCGTGAGTACTGGTCGAAGATCATCGACTTCCGGCAGATGGCAGAGGAGGGGGTGATCTCCGACGACCACCTCGATCTCTTCTCCTGGGCCGAGACCCCCGAGGAGGCGTGGCAGCAGATCGTCGACTTCCACAACGCCAAGCCGAAAGGCTGACCGTCCGCGGGATCATCCCCGACTCGCCGGCAGAAAGACCCGGAACGTGCTCCCGACGCCGGGCGTGCTCTCGACAGCGACAGTCCCGCCATGGGCCTGGACGATGTGCTTGACAATCGAGAGACCGAGCCCGGTGCCGCCGAGCCTGCGGCTGCGCCCCTTGTCGACGCGGTAAAACCGCTCGAAGAGGCGTGGCAGATGCTCCGCCCCGATGCCCGAGCCCTGATCGCGGACAAGCCATTCCAGCATCCCGTCGGCCGTCGGCGCCACCGCCACCACGACCCTCCCCCCCGGCTCGCTGTATTTCAGAGCATTGTCGACGAGATTGATGAGCGCCTGCTCCAGCAGCGGAGCATTGACTTCCGCCCTGAGTGCCGGTGGCGAATCGACCTCGATGGTGATCGAACGTTCGTCGGCACGGGGCCCGCACTCGGCAACGACGGCCGCGAGCACGTCGGCCACCGGAACCTGCTCCAGCGGCAGGTCGCCCATCCCCTCGGCCTGCTCGATCCGGGACAGAGCGAGCAGATCGTCGATGATCGTCCCCAGCCTGTCCGATTGCCGGCAGATGATCTCGAGGAATCGACGCCGATCGGCGGGGTCGTCGACCCGCCCTTCGAGGAGCGTCTCCACGAACCCCTTGATCGAGGCGACGGGGGTCTTCAGTTCATGGGAGACGTTGGCGACGAAGTCGCGGCGGACGTTCTCGAGGTGGCGGATGTCGGTGATGTCGTTGAGCACGATCACGGCGCCCCCTTCCCCTGATGGGTCGTTCAACGGGGTGCCGCGGACACGGAGGGTGCGGTCGCGGGCCGCCCGCAGGACGAGATCATCCTCCACCGTTTCGCGGCAATCGATCGCCTGGAGGGCGAATTGCCGGAGATCGGCGTTCCGTACGACCTCCTGGATGGGACGACCGAGCACGGTGGCCGGATCGAGCCCGAGGAGATCTGCCGCCGCGCGGTTGATGCTCACGATCCGCTGGCTGGCATCGACCGCGAGCACCCCCTCGATCATGCTCCCCAGAACCGCCTCCTGCTGCGTCCCCTGGCGACCAATCGTCAGGCTTCGTTCCACGAGCTGGCCGCGGAGGATCTCGATGGCGCCGGCCAGAGCCGACACCTCGGCGACATCGGAGGCGGGGAGCGGGACCGCGATCGCCCCGGCGGCCAGTCGGGAGGCGGCACTGGCCAGATCCTCGAAGGGCCCGGCCGCACGGCGCGCGAGCAACCATCCCGCCAGCATCGCCACCGCGGCCCCGGCCAGAGCCCCCGTCACCAACCGCCTCTGGGCAGCCGCGAGCCCGGCGTCGGCCGCCGTCGTGTCGCCGTTGATGCGGATGATCGCCGTCGTTCTCCCTCCGCGCACGACAGGGCTGACGACCGACACGGTGCGCCTCGCGCTAGCGGCGTCGTAGCGCCCCGCGGTTGAACGTCGCCCAGCCAGCGCGTCGGCGAGCGTGGCCGCATCGAGCCCCTTTCCGTCGGCGTCGGAATCTATCGAATCTCCCCCTCCGATCGGCCGCCCCCGGACGTCGAACACCTCCACGGCGCCCCCCTCCGTGCCGCGGCCAAATGGCTCCAGCCATGCCCGGTCGCCGTCCGGGTCATCGGGCAGGGACGCGGACAGGTTCCGGGCCCTCTCGCTCATTCGCTCCATCTGCATCGCGTCGGCCAGGCGGGCCAACTCAACGGAGGCGATCCACTGGCTGACGACCAGCAACCCGACGACGAGGAGACTCCAGACTGCAAACCATCGCCAGGCGAGTCGGGAACGCGGCATCGGTGCGGCTGCCGGAGATCTTGCGTCGGGAGGATCGCTCCCGGGCCGAAGGGTTGCTCCGACGATCGGCCAACCGGGCCCCTCGGCCCGGCGCGGGGCCACGACGAAGGTCAATCAAGTGTCGCACAACCGGCAGGGCAACGGAAAGGAGGGAGGCCGATCAGGCGCGGAATCGGTATCCCACACCGCGCACGGTCTCGATGTACGACGCGTGTTCTCCGAGTTTCTTCCGTAGGCCCGCCACCTGGACGTCGACCGATCGCTCGGTGACGGGATAATCCTCCCCTTTGACCGCGTCGACGATCTGGGTGCGCGTGAAGGCCCACCCCGGTTTCTTGGCGAGGAAATGGAGGAGGGCGAACTCGGTGTACGTCAGATCGACCACGTCGCCGGCCAGATGGACCTCATGCCGGCCGGGATGGATGACAAGATCGTGGACCTCGACGGTCGATTCGAGATCCGCATGCCGCTCCGATTCGCGCCGCCGAAGCAGCGCCTTGACCCGCGCAGAGAGCACGCGGGGGCTGAAGGGCTTGGTGATGTAGTCGTCGGCGCCCCGCTCGAGTCCGGAGACCACATCGCGCTCCTCGCTCTTGGCGGTGAGCATCACGATAGGGATCTCGCGCGTCCGCGGATCAGCCTTGAGACGACGGCAGACCTCGAGACCGTCAAGGCCGGGGAGCATCAAGTCGAGCACCACCAGATCGGGAGGCTCGCGGCGAACAGCCTTGAGGGCCTCCTCACCATTGACGACCCCGAGGACGTCGTACCCGTCGCGGGCGAGGTTGAATCGCACCAGTTCGAGGAGATCCTCCTCGTCATCGACCACGAGGATCCGCGGCTGATTCGCCACCTGACCGCTCCGCCCTTTGAGTGGATGCTGCTTCACGCCGACACTACCGTGATCGGTGCCATCCCGGGCCTGCCCACGGGTCGCCATCCCTACCTCCGGTGCGCGGACTGACACGATTCCCACCGGTATCACCTCACCACTTCCGGGAGCCGTCGCCTGAAACCGCTGTCTTTCAAACCTTATCGTACGCACCGCGGGGCCGGGCCGTCGTTAGTTTTCCGTGAGAGCCCCGGCCGTCAGGAGAGGAGCAATTCGACATCCTCGGGCGTGAGCGTCGAGATCATGTTTTCATCGGCGCGGACGATCGATTCGGCAAGATCGCGTTTGCGGTCCTGGAGAGCGAGGATCTTCTCCTCGACGGTGTCGCGGGCGATGAGGCGATAGGCGAACACCCTCCGTGTCTGGCCGATGCGGTGGGCACGGTCGACGGCCTGGGCCTCGACGGCGGGGTTCCACCAGGGATCGAGGATGTAGATGTAGTCGGCCGCCGTGAGGTTGAGCCCCTGCCCGCCGGCCTTGAGGCTGACGAGGAACAGTCGGCAATCGGGATCGTCCTGGAAGTGGGCGACGCGGGCCTGGCGATCGGTCGTCTTCCCGTCGAGGTATTCGTAGGGGATCGAGCGGGCTTCGAGCTGCCTGCGGACGATCGCCAGAAAACTGGTGAACTGGCTGAAAACGAGGACCTTGTGCCCTTCGGCAAGGACCTCGTCGAGCTGCGCGAGGAGCGTATCGAGCTTGGCGGCCGGCTCGTCGATCCGGGCGGCATCGACGAGGCCGGGATGGCAGGCGGTCTGCCGCAGCCGGAGGAGCGCCTCGAGGACGGCGATCCGCGAGCGGCCGATTCCCATCCTGCCGATCCGCCCCGACAGCTCCTGGCGGTAGTGCTCGCGGAGCTCGTCGTAAACCCTGCGCTGGGTCTCGCCGAGCTCGCAGAAAATCGTCTGCTCCGTCTTCTCCGGGAGGTCGGAGAGGACCTGCGACTTGGTGCGGCGGAGGAGGAAGGGGCGCACCGCCCGGGCCACGACCTCCGCGGCGCTCCCTCCCCGGCCGCCGGAGAGAAACCGTTTGAGTCGGGCCGCGCTGCCGAGCTGGCCAGGATTGAGGAATTCGAAGATGCTCCACAGCTCACCGATGTGGTTCTCGACCGGCGTGCCGGTGAGCGCCAGGCGGTGACGGGCCCGGAGCAGGCGGCAGGCCTTCGCGGCCTGACTGCCGGCGTTCTTGATCGACTGCGCTTCGTCGAGGACGATGTAGTCAAACTCAACTTCCCGATGCCGCATGATGTCGCGGCGCAGCGTGCCGTACGTCGTGAGGACGAGATCAGCGTCAGCGAGCGACTCCGACCCCTCAGTCCGCTGGTTCCCGGTGTGGTTGACGACGCGGAGGGCGGGGCCGAACTTCGCCGCCTCCTCGATCCAGTTGAAGACCAGGCTCTTCGGAACGATGACGAGCGAGGGGCGGTGGGCCAGCCCACCGGCCGTCACGACCTCGCGGCGACGGACGAACATCGCCAGCACCTGGATCGTCTTGCCGAGACCCATGTCGTCGGCGAGGCAGCCGCCGAGCCCCATCCGTTCGAGGAACGTCAGCCAGCCGAGCCCTTCCCGCTGGTAATGGCGGAGCGTCCCCTTGAAGCCCTTCGGTTCGTTCTCGGCCTCCGGCCGCTCCCCCCGGGCCAGCTCGCTGCGGATCCGGTCGAACGCCTCGTCAACATGCGACTGCGGCTGACCGGCGAGGAGGGCGTCGAGGAGCGCTACCTGGATGCGGCCGTAGCGCAGCCGCCCGTCGTGCTTCTGGGCCAGTGCCACCATCGGCTCGAACTGGGCCGCGAAGCCGTCAGGAAGAATGCCGAGCGAGCCGTCGGGGAGTTCGACGGTGCGGTCGCCCCGAACCAGGGCCTCGAGGAGCGCCGGCATTTCGGCGGTCACGCCGCCAAAGTCGACAGACCCGGAAAGTTCGAACCAGTCGATCCCGCTGGTGACATTCCAAGCCACGCTCCCGGCGGGACGGTAGCGTCGCCCGGCGACCTCCACGGCCCATCCGGCAGCGGCAAGTTGAGGAACGGAGGAGTCGAGCCGGGCGCGGGGGATCTCGACGTGGTGCGTGACCGGTTCCCCCTCGACCTCGGCCCGGGCCGCCGTAGCCCCGAAGCGGGGGAGCATTGCCAGCGCCTCGCGTTCGGCCGCCCGGTTGCGGCGGACGAACACGCGCCGCTCGGCGTCAGCCGCCCCCCCCGCCGGATCGTCGGCCTCGATCAGCATCCCGCCGTATTCGAACCACACCCGTCCGGCGAGCTGAACCCTCGGCACCGACCGGCGTCGGCCGCGCCTGGCCGCGCCGTCGGGGTCGGCGTCGTCGTCGGTCGTGGTGACGGCCCGGGAGTCGTCGAGAACGAGCTTCGGCCGGGGCGTCCCCGACTCGATCCGCCAGCCGGTCCAGGAAGGGAGGAGGATCCGCGGCACGTCGGCCAGCGACGCCAGCCTTTCGATGAGGCCGTCGGACTGGGATCCGGCCAGCTCGATCGGGCCACGGCGCTCGAATTGATGGAGCCAGCCGGCCGCCTGGGAGTTGCCGGGGGATTCGCCCAGCGCGAGTCGGCAAATCCGGTCAGCGAAGACCACCAACCCGGCCCGGAGGATGGCCCGCGGCTCGCGGATGTCGCGCCGTTCGCTCCCGCGCACAAGCATGCCCCGAAGCGTCGCCTTTCCGGGGCGCGGAAGTGGGGCGGGACTGTCGCTCTCGGCCATCTCCCGGAGCGTCTCCCCCCGCAGGATCGGCGGGTCCTCCGGTTCGAGAACGAGGGCGAACTCCCACGCCCGGCCACCGTCCCACGCCAACGGCACGACGAGATCCGGATTGCGGCGCGGCTCTGGCTGAACGACGAGCCGGCCATGCTCGCAGAGCATCGCCACATGCTCGACCGCCGACTGGGCGCTGATGGCGATCCGCGACACCGTCCGCCGTTCGAGCGGTTCTGGAGTGGCGGCGTCGGCCAGCAGGACTGTCCCCACAAGCCGGGCGAGGATGGCCCGCTCCTGGGCGTCGACCTGATCCCAGTCGGAATCAGCCGACGGCCCGGGGCCGATGATCACCGGACGCGGGCGCCCGGTCGCATGCCCGGCGACGTCGAGCTGCATCCGGCAGGGGATGACCACCGCCGCCACCGCATCCGCGGAGGCAGCGAGGTCGAGAAGAAAGACGAGCGCCCCGGTCGACCGCCGAGAGTCAGCCACCGAAATGGCGCGAGTCCGCACGGCGGGTTCGACGAGCCGCCGGCGGTCCTCGAGATCGGTCGCCCAAGCCGGCAGCCTCACGGGGGGCTTCCGAGCCGCGATGACCGGATCGCCGTCACGTTCCCGCGCGACGTCGGCGGCCGGGTCGACGGCGTCGGCACCGTCCCCATCCGCCTCGATGACCGCGGCGAGATCCTCGTCGTCCCCTTCGACGTCATCGGCGGCGACGACGAGGAGGGTGATCGGTGTGTTGTCGTGGATGCCGGCGAGGAGACCGCGACGATCGACTTCAAGGAAGACCGCGGCGAGCACCGAACAGGGAAGGCCAGTCCGCCCGCGGGGGGAACTGACCCGGGCTTCGAGCGTCATTCCGCCGCGCCGGCTCGCCGAGAGCTCGAGTGATACCGAGTGGGTGCCCCCCCCGAGTCCCTCCCCCTGGAGCCCTTCGACCGTCCCACTCACCTGCCCGACACGCGGGCAGTGGACCTTCACGCCAACCGCCGACCGAGCGGTTTCGAGATCGGAGCTTTCGAACAGGTGGAAGAGTCGTTGTTCGAGCGTCGCCATGCAGCAGAAGTCCACCGGTGTGAGTCGGGATGCTGCGCGGATCGTCGTCCCGAGGGCGGTGGCGCGCAACACGCCTTTGTACCCTCTGGGGGAGGTTCGTGGGGAGGGGGAGATGCGGGCGCCCCGCTCCTGCCCAGGCCCTTTGCCCCTGGAGCACTCCGGCGGCGTGGAAAGTCACGGAAGACCGGCGGGGCATCGGATCAGCCCTGCGGTCCCGACTCCTTCACCGCGGCGATCAATTCGAGGACGTTCTCGACCGGCGTCTGCGGATGGACACCATGACCGAGGTTGAAGATGTGACCCGGGCGACCGGCCGCTGCGGCCAACACGTCCTGCGCCCGGCGGCGGACGGTCTCCCTATCGGTAAGGAGGATCGCCGGATCGAGGTTTCCTTGGATGGCACGGTCGTGGCCGATCGCCCGCCAGGCCTCGTCCAGACCGATCCGCCAGTCAACGCCGATCACCGTGCCCCCCGCCTCGGCTAGGAGCGGAAGAAGCATCGGATTCCCGGTGGCGAAGTGAACCACCGGAGCCCGCTCGAGCGCCGCTGCCATCGCCGTCCGGCTGTGGGGCAGGACGTAACGCCGGTAGTCGTCCGGGGAGAGACAGCCGACCCAGCTGTCGAAGAGCTGAACACACTGGGCCCCGGCGTCGAGTTGGGCGAGAAGATAGCGGCTTACCCCCCGCGCCAGCCTGTCCATGAGGTCGTGCCACGCCGCGGGCTCGCGGTACATCAGCGACTTGGTGTGGAGCCAAGCTTTGCTCGTTCCCCCCTCGATACAGTAGCCCGCGAGCGTGAACGGGGCCCCGGCGAAGCCGATCACCGGGAGATTCTCGTTGAGCCCGGCACGCGTCGCCCGGACGCAGTCGAAGACGTAGGCGAGGGGGTCGAGGTCTTCGAGCTCCCGGACCCGCGTCACATCCCCCGCCGTGCGGATCGGATTGTGGATCACCGGACCCTCGCCAGCGGCAAACTCCAGATCGAGCCCCATCGGCTCGAGGATCGGCAGGAGATCGCTGAAGATGATCGCCGCATCGACCCCCAGCCTGTCCACCGTCGAGAGCATCACCTCGGCCGCCAGGCTCGGCGTCTTGCACAGCTCCAGGAATCCGACGCGCCCCCGCACCTGGCGGTATTCGGGGAGGTAGCGCCCGGCTTGTCGCATCAGCCAAATCGGCGTCCGCGGCACCGGTTCCCGCCGACAGGCCCGGAGGAAGAGGGAATCGTCCCAGGGGCGGGGGGACGGGGGGGCAACGGGGGGCGGAGAAGTGGTCATTGGCGAAGTATAGCCAGGCGAGATGAGGGGAACCGGCACGGGGCCATCGGCGGCGGCCGGCGGTGAACTAGAATAGTGAGGTTCCCTACCCCCCGGGCCCCGCCGATGGCCGAAATCGTCTCCCGCATCTCGGTCGTCTGTTTCGCTGCCAGCTACGCCGTGGCGCTGGCGTGCGAGGGATCGCGCCTCCTCTTCCGCTCCGGTATCCGCGGGGCGGTGATGGTTGGGTTCGCGGCTGCCGGGGTCCTCGCCCACACGCTCTTCCTCGGCTGGCGGGCGGCGAACGAACCGGCCGTCCCGCTGTCGAGCGCCTACGACTGGTATCTCCTCGCCGCCTGGCTCCTCGCCTGCGGATCGCTCTGGCTGACGGTCGCCAACCCGCGGACGCCGACGGGGCTGTTCATGCTCCCCCTCGTTCTCTCACTCATCGGGGCGGCCGAGATGTCGAGCCGCGCTCCCTTCCCCCAGAGCCCCGCCACGCAGGTCTGGGGGGCGATCCACGGCAGCTTCAACCTCGCCGCGAGCGTCGCCGTCGCCTTCGGCGCGATTGCCGGGATGATGTGGCTCATCCAGGCCGGCCGACTGGCCCGCAAGCAGGCTCCGGCCCAGGGCTTCCGGATGCCGAGCCTGGAGAAGCTCGCTCGCTTCACTGGGCGTTCGGCGACGATCGCCGCTTGGGCGGCCGCTGCCGGCTTCGCCTCCGGCATCGTGCTCAACGCCGTCAACCGTCAGCAGGGGCTGCTCGAGTCGATCCCCTGGAACGACCCCGTCATCCTCCGGATGGGCGCCCTCGTGGCCTGGCTCGTCACCGCCGCCCTGCTCGAACGTGCCGCCTCCCGCCGCCCCGACGGACCGCGGACCATCGCCCTCCTCTCGCTGGTCAGCCTCGGCGTGCTCACGCTCTCGATCCTCTGGGGGTTGTTCGGCGCCAGCCGTCACGGCGTGCCTCCCCGGCAAACCGGGCCGCTCCCGATGCCAGCCCCCGAA
>Ga0209500_10001780_pt1 | contig 15851 bp, 15 predicted proteins | sample S_140212_EF_Meta_FD_187323 | JGI IMG/M metagenome (GOLD analysis project Ga0209500, IMG submission 187323) | Freshwater microbial communities from Lake Simoncouche, Canada to study carbon cycling - S_140212_EF_MetaG (SPAdes) (version 2) | ecosystem: Environmental > Aquatic > Freshwater > Lake ... | reverse complement strand
TGAAGGAAGAGCTCGAGAAACTCGGCGTCATCTTCTGCGGCCCGACCGAAGGCCTCCGCGACCATCCGGAAATCTTCCGTAAGTGGTTCGGCAAGGTCATCCCGATCGGCGACAACAAGTTCTCCGCACTCAACTCCGCGGTCTTCTCCGGCGGATCCTTCATCTACATCCCCAAAGGCGTGAAGGTGGCCCAGCCCCTGCAGGCCTACTTCCGCATCAACGCCGAGAACTTCGGTCAGTTCGAACGCACGCTCATCATCGCCGACGAAGGCGCTGAAGTCACCTACATGGAAGGCTGCACGGCCCCCAAGTTTGAAACTGCCACGCTGCACTCCGCTGTCGTTGAGCTCGTCGCCCTCAAGGGCGCGAAGATTCAGTATATCACCGTCCAGAACTGGTCCGCCAATGTCTTCAACCTCGTGACGAAGCGCGGCGTGGCCGAAGAAGACGCCGAAGTCCGCTGGATCGACTGCAACATCGGTTCCCGCCTGACGATGAAGTACCCTGGTGTGGTGCTGCGCGGCAAACGTGCCCGTGGCGAAGTGCTCTCGATCGCCTTGGCCAACGACGGCCAGCACCAAGACACCGGCGCGAAGATGATCCACGCGGCCGATGACACGACCTCGAACATCATCGCGAAGTCGATCTCCGTCGGCCAAGGCCGTTCGACCTACCGCGGCCTAGTCCATATCCCGAAGACCCTCTCGAATTGCCGTAATAACACCGAGTGCGACGCCTTGCTCATCAACGAGCATAGCCGCACCGACACCTATCCCGCGATCTCCGTACGCGGCCGCAAGAACTACGTCCAACACGAGGCCAGCGTCTCGAAGGTCTCATCCGAGCAGATCTTCTACATGATGCAGCGCGGCCTTTCCGAAGGCGAAGCGATGTCCCTCGCGGTGAACGGCTTCGTGAACGACCTCGTGAAGGAATTCCCGATGGAGTACTCCGTCGAGCTGAAGCGTCTCATCGAACTGCAGATGGAAGGATCTGTCGGATGAGCGTCGTCGCCTCCGCCCCCGCCGGCGTCCTCGACGTCGGCCTGCAGTCTGCCGAGACCACCCAGTTTCGCGCGCAGGACTGGTTCGCCGTCCTCCGTCAGCAGGGTTGGCACACGTTCCAGTCTTTGCCGATGCCCACGCGCGACAACGAGAAGTGGCGCTTCTCCGACGCACGCACGCTCTCGCTCGACGGCTACGCCCCCGCACCAGCCCCGACGGTTGCCCAGGCAACTGACCTCATCGCACGTTCGCGTCTGATCAACGACGCCGCCGGTCTCATCGTCCACGTCGATGGACATTGCGTCCTGAAGCCGACGCTCTCCGCTGATCTCGTCGCCCAAGGCGTCGTCTTCGAATCCCTCGAGGACGCCGTCCGCAACCGCCCCGCGCTGCTCCAAGAACACCTCCAAAAGCACCCTGTGCTGCTCGGGGGAGACAAGTTCGCCGCACTCCATCGTGCCTGGCTCCGCTCCGGCTACGTCCTCCACCTCCCCAAGGGAGTCGAAGTGAAGCAACCCTTCGTCTCGGTCACTTGGACGCTCACCGACGGCGTCGCGGTCTTCCCGCATGCGCTCATCATTGCCGGCGAACGCGCCGTGGCCGACATCCACGACTTTCACCTCTCCGCCAAAGCCGATCAGCGTGCCCTCGCCATCTCTGCCGCCGATATCCATGCCGGCACGGGCTCCCAGGTTCGCCGCCTCGCCGTGCAGGCCTGGGGTTCCGCCACGCAGTCCTTCCAGATCGAAAACACCTGTGGTGGTCGCGACGCGCTCATCAGCTCCGTCAACGCCGCCGTCGGCTCCCGTCGCGCGCGCCTCGAGAACTGCGTGCGCATCGACGGCCCTGGCGCTGACGTCCGCCTGTATGGCATCTCCGTCGCCACGGGCGAACAGGAGTTCGACCAGCGCACGCTACAGATCCACGCCGCGGGCCACGCGAAGTCCGACCTACTCTTCAAGAACGCCCTGCTCGGCAAAGCGCGCACGATCTTCTCGGGACTCATTAAGGTCGCCCCAGATGCCCAGCGCACCGACGCATTCCAGACCAACCGTAACCTCTTGCTCTCCCCAGACGCCGAGGCGGACTCCCTGCCTGGCCTCGAAATCGAAGCCAACGACGTGAAGTGCTCGCACGGCGCGACGACCGGCCAGATTGACCCTGCCGAGCTCTTCTACCTGCGCGCCCGCGGCATCCCGCTGGCCGTAGCCCAGGAACTCCTTGCGCAGGGCTTCCTCGAGGAAATCCTCGCCAAGGTCGGACACGAAGAAGCCGCGGCGGCGGTGCGCGAAATGCTCCGCCTCAAATTCCACCAAGCCTGAACATGAGCGACGATACCACCGGCCAGCGCCACACGCCCAGCCCCCACGATCGCGTCCTAGCGCGCGACGTCCAGGCGACCGTGATTCCCGCGGGCGAACCCGCAGTACTGCCCGCCGGCACCAAGGTCACCATCACGCACCGCCTCGGCGGCAACTTCACCGTCGTCTGCGACACCGGCATGTTCCGGATCAAGGGCTCGGATGCCGACTCGCTCGGCGAAGAAGTCCCGTCCGACACCACCGAGAATGAAGGCAAGACGGACGCCTATGGGTCCGTCGGCACCGCCGAACATGCTGGCCACACCGGCAAGCCTTCCGACGAAGCCGTCTGGGAAAGCCTCAAGAAAGTCTTCGATCCGGAAATCCCCGTGAACATCGTCGACCTCGGCCTCGTGTATTCGCTCAAGGTCGAGCCGCTGGATAATTCTCCTGACCGTCATAGCGTTGTCGTCTCCATGACGCTCACCGCACCCGGTTGCGGCATGGGCCCCGTCATCGCCGAAGACGCGCGTAACCGGGTGCTCGGAGTCCCAGGCATCAACCAGGCCCGCGTCGACATCGTCTGGGATCCGCCGTGGACCCAGACCATGATCTCCGAAGACGGGAAGATGCAGCTCGGGTTGATCTAAATAGGGCTAGGGCCAGAGCTAGGGCTAAAAAATACTCATAACATCGTCCGCCGCCCGGCGGACGTTTTGTTTTCCAACATTACCTAGCCCTACCCCTAGCCCCAGCCCTGGCCCCAAGCTCCTCCCCGCTTGCCCTCCCTCATATTTTCCTAACCCTGCGGGAACCCCACCCACTCCCCAAGGTCACCCTACCATGGCTCCTACCCCTATCCGCCTCCTTTCCCTGCTTAGCGCCGCCTTGCTGGCCGCCCTGCCCGCTGCCCGTGCCGCCGACGGCCTGCCGGAGGACGTACGCTTCCAGACCGAGACGCTGCTCACCGGGCTCCCGCAGCCGATGCACCTCGAGTTCGGGCCCGACGGCCGCATCTGGTTCAACGAGTACCTCGGTGCGCTTAAGATCTACAACCCGAAGACGAAGCGCGTCACGCTCGTGGCCGAGATGGAAATCTTCAAGGCCCAGGAGAACGGCTTCCTCGCCTTCGCCCTCGACCCGAAGTTCGCCCAGAATGGCTGGATCTACCTCATCTACTCCCCGGTCGGTTTCGAAGGCCAGTATGTCTCCCGCTTCGACGTGAAGGATGACAAGCTCGTCGCGGGCAGCGAGAGGGTCATCCTGAAGTACGAAGAGCAGCGCCTGCAGTGCTGCCACCACGGATCTTCGCTGAGGTTTGGTCCGGACGGCTGTCTGTATTTCTCGACCGGCGACAACACCAGTCCCTTCGGCGACAGCAAGGGCTACGGTCCGCTCGACCAGCGCCCGGGCAAGGAACCTTGGGATGGCCAGCGCACTTCCGCCAACACGAACACGCTCGTTGGCAAGGTGAACCGTATCCGCGTCAACCCGGACGCAACGTACAGCATCCCCGAAGGCAACCTCTTCAAGCCCGGCACACCCAAGACTCGCCCGGAAATCTTCGCGATGGGAACCCGCAACCCTTGGCGCATGAACATCGACCCGAAGACGGGCTTCGTCTACTGGGGCGAAGTCGGCCCGGACGCCCGTAACGACGGACCCCGCGGCTCGCGCGGTTATGACGAAATCAACCAGGCCAAGAAGGCTGGCAACTTCGGCTACCCACTCTTCGTCGGCAACAACTCCCCCTACGCCGAATACGATTACGCGACGGACACCGTCGGCAAACTCTTCGACCCGAAGGCACCCCTGAACAAGAGCCGCAACAACACCGGTCTCGTCGAGCTTCCGCCCGCCGTGCCGGCCTTCATCTATTGGCCCTACGCCGTCTCGGAACAGTGGCCCGAACTCGGCGAGGGCGGCCGCACCGCTTGTGCGGGCCCGGTCTTCTACTGGCAGGAGTCCTTCGAAAAGACCAATGGCTTCCCGAAGCACTTCGATCACTCCCTGCTCTTCTGGGATTGGCAACGTCCGTTCATCAAGTGGGCGCGCCTCGACGCCAACTCCGACCTCAAGGGCCTGGAAGCCTTCGCTCCTACGACCTTCGTGGCCGCCAACACCGATGAGCAACGCAAGAAGCAGCAGGCGCTCATCGACAACGGCGCCACGATCCTCCGACGCCCGGTCGACGCCGCCTTCGGCCCCGACGGATGCCTCTACCTGCTCGACTACGGCGACACTTGGGGCGTCAACCCCGACTCGGCGTTGCTAAAGATCTCCTACGTGCGCGGCAATCTGCAGCCGATCGCCAAGCTCGCCATCTCCACTCCGGCCGGCCCGGCGCCGCTGAAGACCACGCTCTCCGCGAAGGGCTCGCGCGATCTCGATGGCGGTAAGCTCAGCTATTCCTGGAAGCTTCAGCCTGGCGACAAGAAGCTCGGTGAGGGCGAAGAGCTTACCGTGGCGCTCGAAACCGCCGGCAACTTCAGCATCGAACTCACCGTGAGCGACGGACAGGGCGGCTCCACGACGCGCGCCACGCCCATCGTCGTCGGCAATACTATCCCAGTGGTAAATTTCATCGCACCGCAGAGCGGCGACTTCTTCACGCCCGGCAAGCCACTCAGCTATAAGGTGACCGTGCAGGATGCCGAGGACGGGTCCTCCGACGCTAAGGCCGCCGAATTCGGTGCCCGCACGCTGGTGACTTCCGCGTTCCTCCCCGCCGACGGCAAGGCTGTCGCCGTCGATCCGGGCCTCGCGCTGATGCGCCAGAGTGACTGCTTCAACTGCCATGCGATGGAGACCCCGCTGGTCGGCCCTCCCTTCGTGGCCATCGCCGACAAGTATCGAAAGCAGGCCGGCGCCGACGATCTCTTGAACAAGAAGGTGCGGCTCGGCGGCAGTGGCGTCTGGGGCCAGGTCCCAATGCTCGCCCACCCGCAGCACACTGAGGACGAGGTCGCCATCATGCTTCGCTGGATGCTGGCGCTCGAGAAGGGTAAAGGCGGTCCGACACTCACCCGCGGACTCGAAGGCCAGCTGACCGCACCCAAGGACAATAAGCCCGGCACTTTATTGCTCGAAGCCATCTACACCGACATCGGGGCCGGCGTCGCCGGTCCGCTCTCGGGGAAGGCCGCTGTCTCACTTCGCCACCGCCGCCTTGAAGCCGAGTCGGGCGAGATCACCAACGCCAAGAACACTGGCAAGGCCGTCTGGTCCACGAATCACGGCACCACGATCAAGTTCGCCGACCTGAACCTCGCCGACACCAAGAACGTGAAGGTCAACGCCTCCGCCGGAGGCGGCACCAAAGGTAGCCAAATCGAGGTTCGCCTTGATTCGGCCACCGGAGCGATCGTCGCTACCATCGATATCGTCTACTCCGGCGACTGGAATAAGTTCGTCGAGAGCAAGGCTAAGCTGACCCCCACGCCCGGACGCCATGACGTCTACCTCATCTTGACCAACCCCAAGAAGGGCGGCGGCCTCATGAACGTCGACTGGGTGGAATTCGGCCAATAAGAAGCATCGTTCCGGGTGGCAGGTGGCGACCTCAGGTTGCGGGTGGCGGGAATATTGACCCTGGCACCTGCCACCCGGGGCAGCCACCTGCCACCCGAATCTTATCTCGCCTGACTAGGGGCGGTCGCCAAAGTTACGTTCCCCTTTTATTTCCGCCACGTGTCCGACGAATCCGAAGACAAACAAGATAAGCCGCTCGACCCGTTCGACCCCGAGGTCATCGCCCGCGCCAACCGCGCGATCCTGGTCGGCCTACAGCGCCCGGACGATACTCCCGCCGAAGCTCAGGCGCTGCTCGCCGAGCTCCACGAGCTCGTGAGCAACGTTGGCGTCGAAATCCGCGGATCGATCATTGCCAAGCTGCGCGAAGAGAACCCCCGCACGCTCGTTGGATCCGGCAAGCTCGAGGAGATCGCCCAGTTGGCCCGCGACAAGGAATGTGGCCTGATCATCTTCGACGACGAACTCACGCCCGCCCAGCAGCGCAACTGGGAGAAGGATGCCAAACTGCGTGCCATCGACCGCCAGGAGATCATCCTGGATATCTTCATCACCCGCGCGAAGACGCGCGAGGCCGTCCTCCAGGTCGAGCTCGCCGCGCTGCAGCAGATGCTGCCGCGCCTCAAGCGACTCTGGTCCCACCTCGACCGCCAGCGCGGCGGTGGCACCATGCAGCGCGACGCCGGTGAAACTCAGCTGGAAATGGACCAGCGCAAGATCCGCGACAAGATTGCCAAGGTCCGCCGCGACCTCGCAGAGGTCGTCGCCCAGCGCGCCACACAGCGCAAGCAGCGTAAACGCGTCCCGCTCCCAACCTTCTCGATTGTCGGCTACACCAACGCCGGAAAGTCCTCGCTCCTCAACAAACTCACCGGCTCCGAAGTGCTCGCGGCGAACAAGCTCTTCGCCACGCTCGACCCGACCACGCGCCGCCTCGCCCTGCCTTCCGGTCGCGCGTTGCTGCTGACGGACACCGTCGGCTTCGTGCGCCGCCTCCCGCACCGCCTCGTGGAAGCGTTCAAGGCCACGCTCGAAGAAGCCGTGCAGGCCGACTTCCTCGTCCACGTCATCGACCTCGGCTCGCCGGAGCGCGACAAACATGCCGAGACCACCCTGCAGGTCCTCACCGAAATCGGTGCCGGCGATCGCCCGGTGATCACCGTGCTCAACAAGGCCGACCTCTGCGACGAAGTCGAACGGGCCCAAGCCTTGGCCGCCTACCCCGACGCCAAGCTGGTCAGCACCAAGACCGGCGAAGGCCTCCCCGCACTCCTCCTGCGGCTCGAGGAGTGCGCCGCCAGCCGGGATGAGCACATGACCCTACTCATCCCCCACGACCAGTACGCCATGCTCTCCAAGCTGCACGCCGGGGCCACCATCCTCAATTCTAAGGCCCTTCCTGAAGGAACCCGGGTGGAAGTCTACGTCCCCACCCGCCTGCAGGAGACCTGCCGGGCCTGGGCGATCAAGGAGTAGGCCATTTTTTGCTCCCAAGCAGGCAACTTTTCACTTTGGATGGTGTTACCTTAATACACCCATGCGCACCCTCGCCCTCATCACCCTCCTCACCGCGACTTCGGCTTTTGCCGCCGTCGACCACGAGAAAGCCTTCAAGGCTGACATCGCCCCAATCCTCGAAAAGAGCTGCGTCGGTTGCCACGGCAAGGACAAGACCAAGAAGCCGAAGGGTGGCTTCGACGCCACCTCCCTCGAGTCCATCGTCAAGGGCGGCAAGGAATCCGGAGCTGGCATCACCTGGGGCGACGCCTCCAAGAGCTCCCTCTACAAGTCTGCCGAACTCGGCGTCAGCAACCCGGATGACGACCTCGCCATGCCCCCGAAGAAAAAGAAGGATCGCGTGGCCCTCACCAAGGAGCAGCTCGCCAAGCTCAAGGCCTTCATCGAAGCCAAGTAAGCCCCACGGCTTGCTCTTAAAAAAAGCCCGCGGCAACCCGCGGGCTTTTTTGTACCCGAACCATTTTCGCGCTGCGCTGTCTAATCAAGATAACCTCCACGCTTGGGTTTGACCACGCAGTCCAAAGCCTGAACATAACACCGCACCGATGACCCCCATGCACCCCTTGACTAAGTACGCTCGCCTCTGGATTGCACTCGCACCCAACCTGCTGCTCGTGGCACTCGCGTGGTTTTGGCCCCACGACGGCGAAGACCGTGGACCAGCGCTACTGTCCATCGCCGGTCACCAACACTTCATCCTCCTGCACTTCCCGGTCGCAATCCTGATGCTTGTGCCGTTCTTCGAGATTTGGGATCGCCACGCCGAAGCGAGCCTACTCATCCGCCGACTCAGCCTGCTCGGTGCCGTCAGCATCTGGGCCACCTGCGTCTTCGGCCTGCTGGAAGCCCGCTTCAATGGCGGAGAGTACGCCGGGCTCGATCAACACCTCTGGCTAGGCATTGCCGCCTCCTTCGTTGCCGCTGGTGCTTGGCTCCTTATCCTCCAAAGCTGGCGCGTCCGGGTCATGGCCCAGATTTCCGCTGTGGTCGTCATGACCATCGCCGCCCACATCGGCGGAGCCAAGGTCCACGGCGACCTATTCAAACCTAATAAGGAGTCCCAGAAGGCCGCGGAACCCAAGGCCGTGGCAGACCGCCCTCACGTTACTCTCGGTTGAACATCGCGACGGGGTGCCACTGGCCCGCAATCGCAACAGTTTCTTCCACGCTACCCCGACAACCATCACGCCACCATCGATGCTCATCTCCCTGCTACTCTCCGCTAGCACGCTCATTGCCGCGACTCCGTTCACGCCGAAAAAACCAGAGCCGATCAAGCCGCTCACCGCAGCACAGAAGGCTGACTACGCGAAACTGATTCAGCCCATGTTCGATACGCACTGCATCTCTTGCCACGGCCCGAAGAAAGAGAAAGGGAAGCTCCGCCTCGATACCCTCGAAGCGACGCTCAAGGGCGGCAAGAACCCAACCTTTGTCATCGGCAAGCCCGACAGCAGCATGTTGCTCTCCCGTGTCTTCCTTGATCGTACCGCCGGAGACGTGATGCCGCCTAAGGCCGAGAAACCGATGACCGAAAAACAGAAGGAGGTCCTTTACGCCTTCGTCGAAGGGCAACCCATCCCCGAGGAGCTCGCCAAGGCAGCCCAGGCCGACACCAAGGCAGCTCTCGCCGCGGCCAAAACCGCCGCTTCGGAGCTAAAATCGGCCCCGAAGGCCAAGAAGTAAGTTTTCTTTTGCCCACCCCCCTCACCCCGCCCTTTATCCCAGATACCCCCATGAAACTCCGTTCCCTCCTCACGCTGGCACTGCTCGCCGGTGTCGTCTCCCCGCTCATCGCTGATCAAAAACCTCTTCGCGTCCTCGTCGTCGCCGGCGGTTGCTGCCACGACTATGCCAACCAGAAGGAAATCCTGAAGAAGGGCATCGAAGCCCGTCTCAACGCCACCGTCGAAGTCGCCTATGACGCGACCAAGTCCGTCAAGCCGGTCTTCGAGATCTACAAGAACGCCGATTGGGCCAAGAACTACGACGTCGTCGTCCACGATGAGTGCGCCGCGGGCATCGATGACCGCCCGTATGTCGCCAACATCGTCAACGCCCACAAGAATGGCCTCCCGGCCGTGAACCTCCATTGCGCGATGCACAGCTACCGCTGGGGCAAGTTCGGTGAGCCCGTCAAAGCCGGCGCCGATAACGCCAGCTGGTACGAAATGCTCGGCCTGCAGTCCACCGGCCACGGCCCGCAGCAGCCCATCGGCATCGTCTTCACCGATAAGGAAAACCCGATCGTGAAGGGCCTGGCCGATTGGACCACCGTCAACGAAGAGCTCTACAATAATATTCAGGTGCTCACCGGTAAGGCTCTCGCCACTGGGACCCAGAAGATCCCGGAAAAGAAGGACAAGGCCGGCAAGGTCACCCCCGCCAAGGATGTCACCAGCATCGTTGTCTGGACCAACGAATTCGGCCCGAACAAGACCCGCATCTTCAGCACCACGATCGGACACAATAACGCCACCGTCGAAGACGCCCGCTACCTCGATCTCGTGACCCGCGGCCTGCTCTGGTCCGTCGGTAAGCTCGAAGCCGACGGCAAGGCCTCGGCTGGCTTCGGCAAGTAAGCCACAAGGCTACGCAACAAAAGCCCCGGGCCTCCGGGGCTTTTTTGTGCCCATACGGGCTCCCTAACCCGATACAGCTATGTCGTGACGCGGTCCCGACCCTACCAATCGCCTTCCCTCCTCTGCGACTCGTCTCTAAACCTATCCCTACCCCCACCCCTTTAAAAACCTATGCGCCTCCTCGCTCTCCTCGCCTTCACCGCTTCGGTTTACGCCGCCGAAGCGCTCCCACTCTGGAATGGCGAGGCGCCCGAAGGCGACGGCAAGTTCTCCGACTCCTCCAAGGCGAAGCTCACCGTACACCTGCCAGAGAAGCCTAACGGCGCCGCGATCGTCATCTGCCCGGGTGGCGGCTATGGAGGTTTAGTGCTCGGAGGAGAAGGCCACGGCATCGCGGCTTGGCTTAATAAGCAAGGCATCGCCGGCATCGTCTTGGAATACCGTCTGCCTAAGGGCCGCCCTTACGTTCCGCTGCTCGACGCCCAGCAGGCGATCCGCACCGTCCGCGCGAACACCGAGAAGTGGAAAATCGACCCGAAGAAAGTCGGCATCATCGGCTTCTCCGCCGGCGGCCACCTCGCCTCGACCGCCACCGTACACTTTGAAACGATCGAAACGCGCGCTCCTAACGCCGTCACTGGCCAGAGCAGTCGTCCTGACTTCTCAATTCTGATCTACCCTGTCATCAGCATGGAAGAAGGCGTCCATCGCGGGTCGAAGAAGAACCTCATGGGCGAGACGCCCGCCGCTGGCCTATCGGATTACTTCTCGAGCCAGAGACACATGAAGGCAGGCACCCCGCCGGCGTTCCTCGCCCACGCCATCGATGATAAGGTCGTCCCCATCGAGAACAGTCGTATGTTCTACGAGGCCCAGAAGAAGGCCGGCCTGCCCGCGCGTCTCGTCGAGCTCTCTAACGGCGGCCACGGCCTCAACGGCTACAAAGGCCCGTCCTGGGATAAGTGGCAGGCCGAATCCCTGCTTTGGCTGAAGGAAATCAAGGTCCTCGAGTGACCGCTGATTACGGACTTCAAATCTAGCGCCCCATCTCCCATAAAGCCCCTCACCTCATGAAAACCCTCCTCCTCGCCCTGCTCGCCACCGGCTCCCTCTTTGCCGGCGAAAAGGCCACCCTCACGCTGGCTGACTTCACCGACCTCAATGGCGGCGCCCCCGCCGGCGGCTGGAAGACCGAAGAAGGCGGCGTCATCCACCTCTCCGCCCAGAAGGGCACGGGTGCTCTGATCTCGAAGAAGGAATATACGAACTTCGAACTGACCTGGGAATGGCGCCTCGAAGCCAAGGGCAATAACGGCATCAAGTACTGGGTCACGAACATCAAGGACGCCAAGGGCAAAGGCGAGTGGCTCGGGATCGAGTATCAGATGATCGACGACAACGGTCACCCGGACGGACTCAAGGGCGGCAGCCATAACACAGGCTCAATCTACGACCTCATCGACTCCGCCAAGGACAAGGCCCTCAAGCCGATCGGAGAGTGGAATCAAAGCCGCGTCGTGATTAAGGATGGCAAGATCGAGCACTTCCTCAACGGCAAGCCGTGCTCCTCGGCTGACACGAAGTCCGACGAGTGGAAGGCCGCCGTCGCCAAGAGCAAATTCAAGAACAAGAAGGATTTTGGCCCTGGCCACGGCAAGCTAATGCTCACCGAGCACGGCGACCCCTGCTGGTTCCGCAACTTGGTCATCACCGAGCTCTGAGCCTCGCTCAGACGGAAAACAAAGGGCGCCCGGTGGGCGCCCTTTTTCGTGCCGGCTTATGAGCCTAGTTTGATCCGCAGTCCGTCGTAACAGAGGCCGACCTTCGGATGCGTCTTGTGGAGTTGCGCTGTAGTCGTCTCGTAGTTGATCTGAAACGTCATGTGCGTGATCAAAGCCCGCTTGGCATGCAGGTCGTGCGCGGCCTGGCAGGCTTCGTCGACCGTCATGTGCGTCGGATGCGGATTAGGACGAAGGCCGTCGAGGATCGCTAGGTCGGCATGGTCACCAAGCTCCAGGGACTTCTCCGTCATCGCGCGACAATCGGTGTAATAGGCGAACTTCATACCCGTCGAGGGTTCCTCGAAGACGAGGCCCAGCGTGGATTCGTTGCCATGCGGCAAAAGAGTCGAACGGATGATGCCGCCGCCCGGGAGCACGAGCTTCGAGGGCATCAGGTCAAGTGCCAGCGAGACATAACCCGAAGCCTGCGGCTTGCCGACGGCATAAGGGAAGATGGCCTTGATGCGTTCGAGGCCGACCTCGGTCGAGAAGACCGGAATAGCCACCCCACCCTTGTTCGTACAGAACTGACGAAGGTCGTCCATGCCGAGGACGTGGTCGGCGTGTCCGTGAGTCAGGATGAACGTGTCGACTTCACGGACGTCGTACTTTAGGCACTGCGTCCGGAACTCTGGCGAAGCGTCGACCTGGACGTGATGTCCCTCGATGACCACATGGACGCTCGTCCGGGCGCGCCAGTTGCGCGGGTCCTTCAGGTCAAGACCTGGGTTGTCATGGGCGGGCAACGGACAGCCCTGCGACGTGCCGCAGCCCATGATGAGGATTTCCATGCGGCCCAAAGTGAATGGACCTGAGAAAAAGACAAGCGGTCAACCCAGCAACGTCTTCATCATCCGCGCCCGGTGGGGGCCACTGATGGTGTCGTGCAAGGTATGTCGGTCGAGCACGACATAAAATTCGCGGAGCGCCTGTCCAACGATACCCTTCAGCTGACAACTGCCGTTGATCGGGCAGGTGTTTGTGGCCGGGTCGAAGCATTCGAGGATCGCAGGCTGCTCTTCTGTCTCCCGGACCAAGCGACCAATCCGAATTTCCTGGGGCGTCCGGGCTAACGTGATGCCGCCATTCCGACCGCGCCGGGTCTCAAGGTAACCCAATTGGGCCAGACGTTGTACCACCTTGGCTAGGTGATGCCGGGAAATCCCGTAGGCCTTCGTCACTTCATCCAGTTGAAAAGACTCCCCCTTGAGAGCCCCATACATGAGCACCCGGAGGGAGTAATCACTGAAAAGACTGAGCTTCATCAGGCCGCCCCAGCCTGCCCCCTCCGAAAGCCGAGTCAAGGGCCCCATTAGGCGCTTGCTTTAAACAAGTATTATTAATACTTGTTTAAGTCCATACACCCAATGCGTACTCCCTCCCTCCTCCTCGCGCTCATCGCGGCGCTACTTCTGACCGGCTGCGGACAGAAAGTCGCCGTCACCTATGTCTATGAAGACGTCACGTACACCTTCGCCGACGAGTCCGCTCGCGCCAAGTTTCAAGCCGAACGCGAAAAGAGTCTTTATCACCGTCTGGGCGGCAAGGCCGCCGTCGATGCAGCGGTCGACAAGTTCTATGTCCGCGTCCTGGCCGATAAGCGAATCAACCACTTCTTCGAAGACGTCAATATGACGACCCAGCACCGGAAGCAGAAGGCTTTCCTCTCCGCCGCCTTCGGCAGCCCGGTCGCCTGGAAGGGCAAAGATATGCGCCGCGCCCATGAAGACATGAAATTGACGGAGGCCCACTTCAACGCCGTCGCCGAAGACCTGCAGAAGACGCTCGAGGAAATGAAAGTCCCGCAGCCCCTGATTGGCGAGGTGATGACTATCGCGGCCAGCACCAAGGACGCCGTCCTGAACCGCAAACCAGCCAGCAAGTAAGCTGGCCCGCGCCAGGAAAGCCGCGACGCCCTAGGGTTCGCGGCTTTTTTGCGCCTTCATACCCAGCCGGACCCGCCCGGCACCCGAATCACCGTTCCTCACTCTTGCCACCCGCCGTCCCGTCCGTTCTCCTCCCCTTCTCGTGTTCGCCAACCTCACAGACAAACTCACCAAGGCCCTCCGCGACCTCCGAGGGCTCTCGAAGCTCTCTGAAGAGAACATCTCCCCGGCCCTGAATGAGGTGCGCTCGGCGTTGATGTCCGCGGACGTCAATTTCAAGGTCGCCAAGGATTTCACCGAACGCGTCAAGGTCGCCTGCCTCGGCCAGGCCGTCATCGAGTCCGTCAATCCAGGTCAGATGGCCGTTAAGATCGTGTCGGACGAGCTAACGAAGCTCCTCGGTGAAGGCGAACGCCTGATCGACCCCCGCCGCCCCCTGCGCGTGCTCCTCGTCGGCCTTCAGGGCTCCGGCAAGACCACCAGCGCCGCCAAGCTCGCCAAGCACCTCGTGAAGAAGGAAGGTATCCGCAAGCCCTCCCTCGTCGCGGCCGACTTGCGCCGCCCAGCGGCCATCGACCAACTCGAGACCCTCGCCAAGAACGAAGGCTTCGACTTCCGCTCCGACCGCACCGCGACCGATGTGGCCGCGATGGTAGGCCGCCTCGTCAAGGAAGCCGAAGCCGCCGCCGCTGACCTCGTCATCGTCGACACCGCCGGCCGCCTGCAAATCGATGGCGACCTGATGGAAGAAGTCCGCCGTGTCCGCGAGGCCTTCCAGCCGCACGAGGTCTTCCTCGTCGCCGACGCCGCCCTCGGCCAGCAAGCCGTCGACGTGGCCGCCAAATTCCACGAATCCACCCCTCTCACCGGCATCATCCTGACCAAGCTCGACGGCGACGCCCGCGGCGGCGCCGCGCTGTCGATGAAGACGGTCACGGGCGTCCCGATCCGCTACATGGGTACGGGCGAAAAGTCCTCGGACTTCGACACATTCCACCCCGATCGCATGGCCCAGCGCATCCTGGGCATGGGCGACGTCGTCTCGCTCGTCGAAAAGGCCCAGGAGGTCGTCGACCACAAGGAAGCTGAACGCCTGGCCGAGAAGATGAAGAAGTCCGACTTCGACCTCGAAGACTTCCTCTCGCAGATGTCGCAAATGAAGAAGATGGGCCCGCTCGGTGACATCATGAAGATGATGCCCGGGATGGGCAACGTGCAGGTCGGCGCCAAGGAAGAGAAGCACCTCGCCAAGACCGAGGCCATCGTGCTCTCGATGACCAAGAAGGAACGTCGTAATCCCGACATCCTCAATGGCTCCCGTCGTCTGCGTATCGCCAAAGGCTCCGGCACCCAAGTCAGCGACGTCAACGCGCTGATCAAGCAATTCTCCCAAATGCGCGACATGATGCGCATGATGAAGGGCGGCAAGGGCAAGGAACTCATGCGTCGCATGGGCCAGATGGGCGGCGGTCGCGGCGGCATGCCTGGTGGTGGCGGCTTCCCTGGCGGCGGTTTCCCTGGAATGCGCTGAACGCCATGTCCAAGATGATTCCCTTCGACCCGGCCCTCCTCTCCCGTCCGGGCTGGATCTTCGACTGCGACGGCACCCTCGCGGCCTCCATGTGGATCCACCACCGCAGTTGGACCCACATCGTGGGTAAGCAGCTCGGTCGCCCGTTCGACTTCCCCTGGCCCCTATTCTGCTCGATGGGCGGCATGTCCGCCGTAGATACCTGTAAGCGCCTGAAGGCTGAATACGGCTTCGACCTAAACGTCGAGCAACTGCTCGCCGACGGCCATGAATTCCTTGAGGAGCACCTCGCCAAGGACGTCACCGCCCGCGCCGAAGTCGTTGCGATTGTCCACCACGTCCGCGGCCTTGGCCACAAGACCGCCGTCGCTTCGGCCGGCCGCCGCGACCACGTCTACACCACGCTTAAGCAGATCGACATCACGCACCTCTTCGACGCCATCATCACCGCCGAAGACGCAGTGCGCTCCAAGCCGCACCCTGACCTCTTTCTCGCCGCAGCGGACCGACTCGGCCTGAAGCCCGCCGACTGCGTCGTCATCGAAGACAGCCCGCGCGGCAAGGAAGCCGCCGACGCGGCAGGGATGCCGTGCATCCTCGTCGATCCTGCCTGATGTGAGGTAGGGGCAGCACCGCGTGCTGCCCTAGCGGAATCGGTTTAACTAGGGCACGACGCGGTCGTGCCCCTACCTAGAAACAGGCACAAAAAAGGACGGC
>Ga0209500_10001778_pt1 | contig 15853 bp, 9 predicted proteins | sample S_140212_EF_Meta_FD_187323 | JGI IMG/M metagenome (GOLD analysis project Ga0209500, IMG submission 187323) | Freshwater microbial communities from Lake Simoncouche, Canada to study carbon cycling - S_140212_EF_MetaG (SPAdes) (version 2) | ecosystem: Environmental > Aquatic > Freshwater > Lake ... | reverse complement strand
TAATTTATGAGCCGCTCAATCGCTATGAAACGAATCTGGTGAACACCGTGGCGGTCGGTGTCGAACTGATGAACTCGCTGCAGACGGAAAATGTGCGGCTGCTGGCAGATCTGTTTCACATGAACATTGAAGAGTCTGATCTGGCTGCGGCGCTGGTCCAGGGGGGGAAGTGGATCGGACATATTCATTTCGTGGACTCGAATCGCCGTCCTGCCGGGTTTGGTCACATCGATTACCCGCGGGTTGTTGCGGCACTCAAGGCGATTGACTACAGCGGTTATCTCTCGGCCGAAGCACTGGCCTGGCCCGATTCGCGGGCCGCAGCTGAGCAAACGATCAAGCAGTACCAAAAACTGGTTCAGGTCGACAATTGACCGACAGCAATTGACCGACAGCGGTCGAGTGGTCAAATTGCGGATCCGTCATAGAATCCTGTGGGTTTTATCTTTGTTGGTTGTTTGTGGCGTCTGTTGTCATGTTGTCAAAAATCCGTCACTTACTCGAATTGATCCGATTCAGCCATACGGTTTTTGCGCTGCCGTTTGCCCTGTTGTCTGCAGCACTCGCCTGGCGAATGCCCGATAGCCCCTTTTCGGTGACTCAATTGCTGGGAATTGTGCTCTGCATGGTTTTTGCCCGCTCGGCTGCCATGTCATTCAATCGGATTGTCGATCGTCGGTTTGATGCCGAAAACCCGCGCACCCAAAAACGACACCTCCCTGCAGGGCTGCTGAGCCTCAAAGCGGTCATCCTCTTTACGATCCTGAGCTCAGCCGGTTTTATGGCGGCGACGCTAATTTTTCTTCCCAACCCCTGGCCAATTCGGTTATCGATTCCCGTGTTGCTCTTCCTACTGGGTTATTCGTATGCCAAGCGGTTTACGATCTGGTGTCACTATTGGCTGTCGGCAGCCCTGATGATGTCACCCGTGGCCGCCTGGATCGCGATTCGGGGCGAGGTGACACTGGTTCCTGCGTTACTCTCTGCGGTGATCTTCTTCTGGGTCGGAGGATTCGACATTCTCTACGCTTGCCAGGATGCCGATTACGATCGCGAGCGGAACCTGTTCAGCATCCCTTCGCGGTGGGGGATTCCGACTGCATTGCGATTTGCTTTTTTCAGTCACCTGCTGACAATTCTGAGTCTGTTTTCGCTCTGGTATCTCGCCGAATTAGGTCCCGTATTTCTGCTGGGAAGCATCGCGGTCGCGGGACTCCTGCTATACGAACACGCACTCGTTTCCCCAACAGATCTGACGCGTGTGAATGTCGCCTTCTTCAATGTGAATGCGGTGGTCAGTCTGGGGCTACTGGTGATGGGACTGGCGGATCTCTGGTGGATTTCGCTGACGCGTCATTGATTCCCGCCAGCCCGCGTTCACCGTTCCGCCCAATCCTAATCCCGCTTCTGCTTCGGCAATTTTTATGGCCCCGTAGGGGAAACGGATCCCGTGGCGGCGGTAATGACCATTTCGACCCGGTAGCCCGGCGCCAGTCCCACCTGAACACAGGCGCGGGCGGGAGCATGTCCCTGCGGCACCCAACTGTCCCAAAGCTCGTTCAAGACCACTCCATCGGCAAGATCTGCCAGATAGATCAGCACCTGCAGCAGACGCGTTCGGTCACTGCCAAACAGAGCGAGTCGGGATTCGATTTGCGCGAGAATTTGACGAATCTGCCCGCGAGCATCCTGCTGGGGATCCTCTGCCACTTCCACAAAATAAGCGGTTCCTTGATGAATCACGGCGTCGGACCAGCGGCGGGTTACCCCAATTCGTTCGATCGGTGTCATGTGTTGTTCCTTAAAAAACTCCAGAAATCGAGCACGCTGAATTCGGTCTGCCGACCTTAGACCGCGATTTCTCCCGCAGGATTTCTTGATTGTCCGGATAATTTGAGTCGAGAGAGACGATAAGGAATCCTGAGATTCGGGATTTAATGTCTCGGAATCCGCGCGGACGATGTATAATCTGTGTGTCCGGTTTTTCCCAATCGATTGATTCTATTGGTGAAGACTTTGACAGGAATGACCTTTTTCCTCAAGGCGGCGATCATGCCGGTCTCGATCGTGAATTTGAATCCCGCTGCGGATGACTCGAACGGTCAGCCAGAACTGGTCGACGCACCGGTGGTGGACGTTCCGGTTTGGCTGGCGAAACGTCGGGCTCAAGGCTCAGCCAGCGTTGCGACGAAACCGTTAACTCAAACCGTCGAAACTCCACCGATAAACGGACAGCCATCTGTCCGCTCAGTAGCACGATCAAACCCCCGCCCCCCCATTTTGGTGCCACCAGAAAGCGGGAACCCAACGACGGTCCTCAACGGTCGGACTGAGTCGTGGTTGACGCAACAGGGAATCATCGGAATGATGGTCTCTTTGCTGTTGCATGCGGTGGTGTTGCTGGTTCTGGCCTGCTTCCTGGTTTCGCAGGTGTCTCACAGCGAGATGGTCAGCATCTGGGGAATGACCGGCGAGACCGACGAATTTGGTGCGGACTTGATCCTGAATTCGGTGCTGCCAGGGGACGAGGGGGAATCGGCACCCATCGAGACGACCGATGCCTCGCAAATTCTCGACGCGATGGGGGTCCAGGGAGATCTCTCAGAATCCATGCGCGTTGGATTGGGTGGAAAAGGAAATGGCGAAGGAGAATCGGGGGACGGCGCTTCGGTGGGGGTTGCGGCATTGAAGATCCCCGGTTATGCCCAAACCAAGGGGAGTTTCAGTACATGGGCGAATCCTCGCGATCCCAAGCCGGGTGAAGCCTATGAAATTGTGATTCAAATCCAATTACCCGAAAAAATCGCGAAGTACCGTGGCTCGGACATTTCCGGAAATGTGATCGGAACAGACAGCTACCGGCAGGTCATCCGTGTGAAGAACCCGAACGAGCTGATACCGATTGAAGACGGCATGGTGCAGATTCGGATTCATGTCCCCGGCGGTGGCCGCTTGGTCCGGGACACCATTCGGGTAGAATCCAAGATGCTGCGTGAAAAGCAAACGTTTGAAATCGAGTTCTAAACCGGACGTGATGGAAAGCCCTTGCCCCACTTTAAGTTGCAGTCGGGGCCTCACAGCCGGCAGAATCTCCTCTCGGTGCCCCTGTGTCTCAGTGGTGAATCCTGTCGTTATAATCAGCCAGACCGGCCTAACAACTCGCAAGAAAATCAGATTTACCACAGAGACACAGAGGCACCGAGAAGGCGAAAAACGGCTAATTCGTTAATATCTGTCCCTGTCACGAGTCAGATCATTGACTTCACCCCCGATCAATCCGAATTCGGTGAAACCCACCGCAACTAATCGCAGCCTGGGGCCATAAAAGCCGACTCGACCTCTTTTCTGTGTCTCAGCGGTAAACCCTCTCTTTACAACCAGCCAGATCGGCCTAATAACTCGCCCAGAACGAACGAGCACAGGTTGGCCAGCACGATGGTCCCCATGTCTCGGATGACGGATTTGCGATCAACCTGGGCTGGCTGCTCGTATGCGAACCAGAACAGCAGGCATTCGGAGACGGGGGCATAAACTTCCGCGACCGCCAGATACTGCCAGCGGTGGAACCCCTGATTCATCAGCGGGAACAAAACCAGAATCACGATCGGATAGGAAAAGGCCGTGAGCCAGAACCCGGCAATGATCCGATCGCGGAAGCGGTGGAAACCTGACAACCCCAGCAACAGGATCGGTGTCTCGATCAAAACGGTCAACAAATATCCGACCGGAAAGAAGGTCCACAGAGGGGCAACAGACATCGTGGTACTTTTTCTTTCCTCTGTAAATCCTGGCGACGAGTTTTTACAGCAGACGCAGCAAAAAGGGGATCTCGGCCAGTACATGGAGCATAGCAACCGTGAAATAGATGTCTCGAGTCAGTGGGTAATCGAGGAAAAATCCAGCCCACAATGCCAAGACCAGCATCGCCCCGATCACGAGGAACATCGAGAGCCCCCATTTCCAGCGCGGCGAACGTTTGGCTAACGGAACGTTCTGTATCCGCCACGGTGCCGATTCGAGACTGACCAGCGGAATCATCGCAATCCACACACCATAATGCAGCACTTCCAGAAACACGTGTGTCGCCACCAGCAGTCGACTCGAAATCCCGCTCAACAGCTCCGCCCCGGCGTGCGCTGCAATCCGCGAGGTCAGCAAATCGTTGCCGGGGAGGGATGGCGAATCATACAGTTGCCACCACAAAACTCCCAGTAACACCGGTACCATCAGCAGGCAAGATCGGTATGCGGACCGCCATTCGGCCCGATGAGTTCTCAGTTCACGATCCAGAAACCATAGCGCTAGCAGCGGATGCAGATAAACCAGACCGAGATCCCAGGTGAGCGGCCAGATCCAGGTCAGCGTGATCAGAAACAAACCGACCGGAACCGTCCAGTTCCAGTCCCGACGAGGGTTCTGCTGACTGCGCCAGTGAACGAGTGTCAAAACCCAGACGACCAACGTCGTATTCCAACTGGCTACTGCAAACAGGAACGTTGTCGGCGACCAATTTGCCCATTGGCCGATCCACGAAATCGAGGCGAAACTGGCTGTCAATCCGATGACTCCGGCAATCCCGGTGAGAAAATAACGACGTAACGGCCCCCATTTCGGCGGCATCCGCGTCATCAGATAGCGGGCTTCGATCCAGTTATGCGGACCGGCAAATAAAAAGACCGCAACAATCGAAACACCGACCGGAAACCAGCCCGCCAACAGACACGCGATTCCCGCCACAGACAGCAAGGCCACCACGAAGGCGCGTTGCGATTGGGGGGGCGTATGAGGAACAGAATCACCTGCGGAGGAATTCACCGCGAACGAAAACATCCGGAATCCCCCCGTTAAATCAGGTTTTCACAGTAGATTCAGCAAAGTGAATATTCAACACAGTGAATGTTCAACAGCGAGTCCCGACTCGCAACCCAGCGATTTCATATCGTTGATTGAGATTTTCGTTTGAGCAAGACCAGACTACCGATTGCGATTGCCAAACCTGATCCGGCAGCGATCGTGAATCCGATCGCAGGGTTCGCTACTAAACTGAACGAGCGATTTTCGGCGCTCGGAGGATTTGGAAGACTTACCTCTGCCGATTTTTCCGGATTCGGCCGATGTTCTTCACTCAATTTCATGGAACGGATTTCTTCAATCTGTCTCATCGCCTCTTCTTCAATTTGTTTCGCCGATTCTTGTTCAACCTGTTTGATTTTTTGTTCGGCTCCAGGATTTACCAACGGTTCGGGTCTCACCCGTGGCGGCATAATCAGATCGGCCATGAGGGGGCTGCCACCTGAAGCCAGAACGAAACCAGCCAAAATCGTCGTAATCTTGATCGTGACAGAGAGTGTGACCAAAAATCCGGTCTTCAACATTTCAAGTTCCTGAGAATTACGGAAAAATTCCGTTCCCATCCCCGCTATACAAAAACCCTCGGGCGGAGGGCCCGAGGGTTTTTAGAGACAAGCACGAGAACAACATTAATTTCCTTGAACGGCACCACCTCCGGCACCACCGCCAGGTCGTCCTCGGCGTGGTTGACTCGCACCAGGTGGCGCCGAACCGGAACCCATTCCTCCGGGCATCATCATGCTTCCCATATTGGAACCTCCCGCTGCACCCATGGGCCCACGACGGGGATTGGATCGCTGTTTAAATTGCTGTTCATCATCCACAGCAGTCCCGGGTTGAGTCACCGCTGAGGTCGATTCTCTGGACTTGATCACTTTGTGTTCCAGCTCTTCTCGCAGTCGCCAGTGCCGTAACGAATCTTTATCGCTGTCAGTCATTGGCTGACCAAGGGTTTTCAATTCCCCCAGTGCCGTAACAACCAGAACTTCTTCCATCAGCCCTAAACGAGCGTTGCTGCGTCCCTTGTCAGGTGACAATCTCAGGTCTGGGTGCTGATCGGGTGTCACATCCGCATCCGCCTCGACATCGAGAAGTGCGTCTTGAGTCATAAACTCGTGCTCACCCTTTTCCATCGTCCCGGCAACCAGATCCGGGATGGTGGTCGACTTCTTCTTTTCACCAATGAATCCACCAATCGCGGTCAGATTCAGCACATCATTGAAGACGGCTCCAAGGGTAGTGTCCCACTCGTACATCGATAGTAACGCGACAGGTCGGGTCGAGGATTTCACCTTCTCTTCCTGATAGGGTTCTCGTTCCACATCCTTCAGGAAATAGCCTACCTTGTTTCGCACCACGTCCGGATTCGAAATATTGCTCCAAGGTGTTTCCCGTTCTTCACCTTTGGCAATTTCAATATCACCCAATTCGTCGGCAGGACGTTCAAAGTTGGGATTTCGCAGTACCAACTTAACTCGGTATCGGTAAGCCATACCGAATTCGACATCAAAATCGAAATAGCGGAACAGCAGGTATTTTCGGCGGGCCACCAACCGGTCGATCGCCGTCGATCCTTGCATGCCACGTCCCATTCCTGCTGCGCCCATTCCTGCTGGTCCCATTCTTCCCCCAGGTCCCATTCTTCCTCCGGGTCCCATCATCATACTACTCATTGCTCCATCCGTATCGGGGACTCTGCCCCCCATCGCTCCACCCATCCCCCCCATACCCATACTTCCCATTCCAGGCCCGGCCGCTCCCTTAGACCCCTTCATCATCTGTTCCATCATCCCGCGGCTCTCGGGATTGGAATTCACCTGATTGACCATCTTATTGAAGTCTCGTTGCTTCGCGGCCAAGCCACGACGACGGGGTTGTGATGAATCCGTCAAGTTCGCGCTTTCAAACGTTTCATTGACCTTCTCCAGTAACTTGGCTTCTTCTTCAATCGCTTCGGGGCTGAGTTCTTCATTCTTGATCAGCGGATGTGTCGCATACTCTTTCCAGATCCCCAGCAAGTTCATCGGGAGATCCATGGTGATGACCGAGTCTCGCAATGCCGTAGGGACAGGATCCTCGGCATCCAGATCCGAGCATTCCCCTAAAACTTCGAGTGCACTTTCAATATTCACCGTGACCCAGGGACTCTCTTTCCAGGGATCAGGGCGCGCTAAGGCGGTTTGACGTTCGAGGACAAAATCGGTGATTTCGAGCAGATCGAGTGCCTCTTCCTGAGTGACATGCAGTGCGTTCCGGTAATTTTCGATTTGTTTTTGAATCGGAAACACACCACGAACCGCCATCACGCGGTGACCCCGAACGGTGACTCCCGATCCAGCACCTGCCATTCCGGAACCCATCATTCCACCGGGACCCATCATCCCGCCAGAACCCATCGTCCCACCGGGGCCCATTCTCGAGGCACCCAACATACCAGCTCCCATGGCTCCCATTGCGCCGGGATTCATCCCTGCCATCGCCCCCGGTCCCATCGCCCCCATGGCACCCGGCCCCATCGCCCCCGAAGCACCAGGCCGATTTTTCCCCGCCGCACCACCTAAACTGGGGGTTTTATTCGTATTGCCAGACTTGGTCGAACCACCTGCAGGAGGACCGATCATGGCAGGAGCCCGCCCGCCGGTCTGGGGTCCATCACCATCAAACGCACCCCGGCCCGTATTGGGTCCGGTTCCGGCACCTGATCGCAGCTCAAACTCATCACCGCTCTGAGTTAATTCCATTCCCGCTTCGGACTCGGCCCCCTCGGTCGCCGAACCATTTTCCATCATCTTCCGGGCTTCATCCGAGAGAACGCTGAGCGGTACAAAAGCGGATTTGACGATCAGGTTTTGAACCGTTTCAAAAAGGGGCTCACGTTTCGGTTCATCCTTTTTGTATAAAGGATGAAATAACCATTGAGAAAAGTCGTATCGAGCCACTGCCGGCATCGTGAAGAGCTGGTTCGATTTCTCGGAAAAATCGATGACTTTAAAGGACTCTTCCTTATCCTTAGGCCAGGGATTATTCGAAGTGATCTTCGACTTTGCCGCCTCGGCACTCCCCTTCAGCGCATCCGGTGTGGTCTTGCTATAGCGACCCCATGACGTTCCTGGCCCCAGGATCCCCAGTATGATCAGGGCAAACAGACCGAATGCGAGTTTTTCGCCGTGGTCAATCAGCAACGCTTTGATATTCAATTTTTTCATGATCAGGTTCCTCCGTCAGTTCGACGTCAGAGAAAATCAGTGTTTCAGCTACAAATGATTCGCACAAACTCGTTACTTCAGATTGGTATCGGATTTCGGTTCATCGCCGAGCTTCTGATCCTCTTCGGTTTTTGCTTCGATTTTTGCCGCAGGAGAATCGGGGCTCTCGTCTGCTGGATTGACCGGATCACTGGTCGCGTCCGACGGTTCCTCGGCATTCATGTCGGGTGACGCCGCTGCTGAACCTTCTTCGGTCACGGCGGATTCTTCGGCAGATGAGTCACGAGTCGTCGCATCGTTGTTCGCGTCGTTCACTGTTCCCGCTTCCGCTTCCAGATTCGCAGGAACAGTCCCTTCAGACTCGGCCGGCTTGACTTCCGCAGCTGGCTCGTCTGCCTTGCGATACATCGTAAAGATACCGCACAGAGTGACCTGGGCCATATACGGGTCGCGAAGTGTGTTTTCCAGCAACGCTTCTGCAAGCACCGCCTGCTGCGATTTGTTCCCGCTGGCTCCCCCCCCGCCGAGTGTATTTCCGCCAGTGAAACCGGAAAAGTCGTCACCACCCGCTCCGGCGCCTGCTCCGGCTCCCCCCAGACCTGATGCTGCGGCCATGGCCGCTTTGCCACCCATCATACTGGCTGCACCGAGCGACGGGCCGCTGTCGTCGACTCGTGCCCCCGCAAAGCCCATGCTGGATCGTCCCCCCGCCATGCCACCACCGCCACCGGCACCACTGCTCATATCATCTTCATGCAGGCGACTCATGTGAACCCGCACAATTTCGACCGGCCAAACCGTTTTATCGTTTGCGGTTAATTCGGCAATCAACTGGGGGATCCGACGATGGTCCATTTTGACCGAGAGATAGAAACCTCGGGTTCGATAAGGGCGGCTGGGATCGTCTGTCACAAACCGCTTGATGGCAGCTTCCGCTCCCGCAGCGGGTGCCCCCCCCCCGTCACTATCGCCACCCATACCACCACCCATGGCCCCCATCATCAATGAGCCTTTGAACGCGGCGGAACCTCCGCTGCCTCCACCAGCTCCTGCTGGAGCGCCACTTCCATCATCGCCAAACTCTTCACGGACATCAAAATCCGTAGAAACGGCAGTGATCCCACCCCCTGCTCCCCCGGCTCCCCCGGCACCACCCCGACCACTCATCATCATTCCCGCACCACCGAAGCCAGCACCTTCTCCGTCACCTCCGGCAGCCGCAGCCCCGCCCCCGCCACTGGGCGGCTTTGCCCCGCCGCCGCGGAGTTCGAGTTTGTCGATCTGGTGTACACAGGCTTCCATGCGGGTCGCATCCGGGCCACCATTCACCTCGGCAATCGATTGGAACAATCCTTCGAGCAGCCACAAATCCTCCATGATGTCCCAGATCACTTCCGACTTCGGTGCCGAAACAATCCAAGGCTTCTGTTTCATCAATTTGAACATACTCTCGACAGGAAATTGCACGACGCCACTGCCGTCGAAGTCCATGGGATTCAGCATTTTCCAGACTTTACGAACTTCGTCAGGGTACAAATCTCGAAAGACTTCACGGTCCTCGCTGGTAAATTTGCCGAGATAAGGGACCTGCTGATCCAGCCCCTGGGGGACGGTCATTTTCGCCTGCTGGCGTTTCCAGAGACTTAACTGGGTTGTTTTAACTCCGCTATCCTGAAGAGCGTTCACACCGGCCAGTCGTTTGGACCAGGATTCGTTCGGAACCTCCCCTTTCGGGACACTATTTTCCGCCGCTTCAATTTTGGTTTTCCGCTCGGTAATGGCCTGCAACATTTTCGCAGTGGCCATCCACCAACCGGTAAAGGTCATCAGAATTCCGACACCCAGCAGGATCCAGAATTTTTGCTTCAAAATCGGTTCGAGACGTTCCATGAGATCACCTCCGCCTGTAAAAATCGGTCTGACGAATTCATCTACTGAAGAGTGAACGACCGTTGTCGTTCGGAAAAAACCAAACGGTCACGGATTCGGGTTACCAGATTCTGCAGGAGCCCCTTCACCTGGTTTTGGCAATTCGACTGGCCACGGCTTGCGATCGGTAAGCGGGGTCGGTTTCCAGGCAAAGACCACTTTAAATACAGTTCGCTGCAGCTGGACTGTCTTATCGGCCCCCGCCTCGCCCCCCTGTGCGGGCCTGATCCCACCAGCAGCAACTCCAGGGAAGCCTTCATCGTCACCGGATCCCCTACCACCACCCAACGTCCGACCTGGACCCATTCCAAACGGATTTCCCCGACTCGATCCTCCACTCGGTCCCGACTTGCGGCCCGGAGTAAACAAGATCGGCGTCGGAGCTGTCACTTCCGGCAGCGTGGCATGGGTAATCCCAATCAGTCGGACCGGAGTTTCCACAGGAGGCCCCCCGGTGGAACTTTCCCGCTTCACTGCCCAGCTCTGCAAATTCTTCAGGAACTTTTCGGCCACATACGTGGCCCCTTTCCCCTTCGGATTCTTATCTTCATGGTGATAATGCACACCATTCAACGTAAACACATATCCCGCCCCCGAAGGTGCGACCGATCGGTCGTTGATTTCATACTCGGGCTTGGCGATCAATAATGCCGACTTGGCCCCCGCCTCCAGATCTTTGTCTTCTCGTGAATAAAGTTTCGCCGGACCGTCAGCCAGCGTCATCACCGGCTCATTGAACCAGGACCCCAGATCGTCATATTTTTTTGTCGTAATGGACCGGATCGAAATCCGATCCATCTTCGCCAGTTCGCTCTCGTCGCGCCGATTGTCTGTGTCTCGCGGCAGACATTCATCAATCGCCTTATAAACTTCCAGCCAGTAATCGCGTGAGTTCAACGCGGTCACCAGAACCTCGCCATTCGCTTGTAACGTCTTGTTCTTGCCAACTTCTCCCTCGTATTCCGACTTCAACTTGGAGGCGAGCTTACTCACTTCTTCCGCGGCCGTTTCCGCCTCACCAAACCGGGCCGTACTGACCGACGAAAAAACATTGCCGAAACCTGCTGCCGAGGTTGCCAGACCCAGCAACACGGTGGCGGCAGTCGCGACCGCCCACGGTTTTTTACGACGAATTTTTCGCGCCACCGCAATTTCCGGAGGAAGGAGCGTCGTGTGGATATCCGTCAACTTCAAACACTGCAGAGCCAACCCGTACGGAACACAGAAGGTCAGCAGATTCTCTTGGAACAGCGGTGCATTCAGGACATTGTCCCCGACCAACGCCTGGAATGTGTCGACCCGTTCGACCTCGTACTGCAGATTCTGTTGCAGGTATTTCTGCAAGCCAGCCAGCCGGAACCCGTTCCCGACCCCGATCAGTCGTGTAATCTTGGCATTCCGATTGACGCTCGAGAAAAATCCAATCGATCGCTGAATTTCCGAGACATAATCGTTAAACACGGGACGAAGTGCCTGGAACACCGCGCGAGGATCGGGGGCTTTGGTCGCGTTACACTTGAGATGCTCGGCCTTTGCAAACGTTAACTTCATTTCTTTGGTAAGCGCTCGAGTGAAGTGATTCCCACCCACCGGCATATTGCGAATCCAGATTTTCTTTCCATTGGTCACCATCAAAGTCGTGGCATCCGAACCCATATCGACCACAACCGAATAGTCGTCACTCGGCTCACGCGGCTCGTTCTTGCGGTATCCGAGTCGGTCGTAGCACAGAAAATTATACAGTGACAGCGGAGCGATCTGGATGAGTTCGACTTCGACCTTCCGTTCCAGAAACGGTTGCAGGTGATGCTCGACCTGCTCACGCTTCATCGCGAACAAGCCAACTTCCCCATCCAGCAGATAACCACTTTCTTCAATCCCCCCTCCCAGCGCCTGAAAGTCCCAGATCACTTCCTCCAGCGGAAAGGGAATCTGCTGCCGCGCTTCGTATTTGACGATTTCAGCAACTTTACTTTGCTCGACGGGAGGCAACTGGATGAACTTGGCCAATGCGTTCTGACCGGGAAGGCTGATTGCCACCAGATCCGACCCGATCGGGTTTCGCGAAAGAAACGTATCCAGTGCCTGACGGATCAAATCATCGGGAACGGCATCGGGCTGATTCAGCAGTTTGGCATGCGGAACATAATCGTAGGCGACCGCAACAACTTGCTGAGCGTTATCAGCATAGCGCAGCTTGATCGCCTTCAGTCCCGCCTGACCAATCTCAATCCCCCATGCTGACCGGGTTTCTGCCATGATTTTGTCTTTCTCACAGGGGGTTGACCAACCGTCGATCTCACTGATTCAAACCGCAAGCAACTCAATCCAATCAACATACAAACAATCCGGCAACCACCAACGGGTCGGAGATTGCCGATTCCGTCAAAGTTCCGAGGCGAATAATCACAAAATCAACGGAAAACCTGCATGCAGGTCAAACTGCCGAGTTGGCAAACGAAGCTCGCAAACGGTCTAAAGCAAAAAACAGCCTCAAGGAATACTGACGATTTGCAGCAAAGTCAACCAGAAGAACGGGATCAATCGGCGATGTGTCATTGTCGGACCATCAGATTTCTTAATGTGACGGCTTCCGAGTCTGTTGCTGCAGATCCAACTTTGTCATTCCTGCCGTATTTTTGACGGGAAATACGGCGGAAAAGTTCCCGAAAAAAGGGAAACCAAAAAGATTCGGCGATTCCCCCCCCCAGCAGAGATTTTCCAGCAGAGATTTTCGGGGAATCGGCGATCAGAATACAAATTCCACACTCATTCGCTCATCGCTCTCTGAAAACCACCGAATTCCCCACGACATCGTGAGGATTGAACGGATCAAGCCGCCCCGTATTGACTGCGAATCCCCCCAACGCATCGATTCCACCCCCGATTAACACATCACCCCTCACACTGCCTCATGTGTCGCCTACTCTCTTGTATCTTCCGTCCCTCGAACCGAATCGTCACGTACCTACCTGTTGCTGACCGAGACCGATATCATCTGGGCGGGCGGTGTCGCTCATTGGGTTTTTGCAAAAATGGAACGAAGAGATTGTCGATGCTCTCTCCTGATATTCATATCCTGATCCCTTGTCACAGTTTGGAAGATTTTCCAACGGAACAAACTGATTTGCCGGCAGCCAGCCTGCTGAATGCGTTTGCCGTCGCCTACCACCCTGCCCTGCTGGCCTGGGCGGGCGAAATTCCCCGGTGGCGTCGGGCAGATGATCCGCCGCTTCCCCGCCGCGGACAACTGGTCATCATTCCGACTGTCTCCGAGGGATGGATGGCGCACTCGTGGGCCGATGATGCCCGACTGGCAGGTGCCACCGTTGTCTCGGGGTTGTCAGACCGCCACGAGATGCTCGCCGCCGCACTGAAAGCGCTCGAGGTGGATTTAAACGAGTCCACCGAGCTGGGGGATCCTGCAGCCTATTCCGCAAACCCTGATGAAACGAGTGATGCCGGGCGTTCCTCATCATCTCCGAACCCTGGCAGAGATGGAGGCGTTTCAGGAGCGGTCGTGACTTCATCGAACAGCGACGGAAACGCCCCTCATCTTGTGGCCAAGCCCCTCTTGCCAGAATCATCCTCGTCGGAACAGGGCGAAATCTCGGCCGAAGAGACCCTGGACCCCGATTTAGTCGCCGACTTTTTCTCGCTGGGAACCTGCTGGCTTTTAATTGAATTATTGACACGGCGAATGAGGCAGTTCGGAAATCTCGATGACTCACGCTTCTTCCAGCGCGCTCAAGCGGGTGCCAAAGCGGCCTTGGCCGAGGATCGAGAGACCGCAGAAACCCATCTTCGTGCCTGCTTTGAAATGCTGCTCGAAGCCCGCGAACGTTTTTATCCGGTCGAATGCTATCTGCTCGATCTCTGCCTAGCGGTTCCCGAGATGGACTACGAAAAACTGATTCCCGATTCGAAACAGAGCGTCCCCTGGAGTCTGCTGGTTTCCACTGACGACATGCAGCAAATGTGCGATAAAACCCCCGAACTGAAACCGGCACTTTCCGAGGCCTGGAAAAGTGGGCGAATCAGTATCGTCGGGGGCGAAGACCGTGAAGCCTCGCTGCCGCTGCTGCCACTCGAAAGCCTGCTGTATCACTTCCGGCAGGGGCGCTCCACCTGGCAGCAGTTGCTCGACAAGACACCGACGGTCTGGGGTCGACGTCGATTCGGATTGACCGCGCTGCTGCCTCAAATCCTGGTCAAATTTGGCTTTCAAGCGGCATTACATGTGGTGCTGGATGACGGAATTTACCCAGATGCCGAATACACAAAACTTCGCTGGCGCGGTGTCGACGGCACGCTGATTGATGCCCTTAGCCGAATTCCCTTGGCTGCCGAAGGAGCAGCCAGCTACCTCCGTTTTCCGGTTCGAATGGCCGAATCGATGGATCATGATCAGGTCGCTGGCTTGATTCTGGCCCGTTGGCCGGAAATTGAAGCCCCCTGGTTTGAAGACCTGCGTCGCACGCAGAAATACGCCCCCTGCCTCGGTCGGTTCGTCACCCTGGACCGCTTTTTTGAGCAGACCGAGATTCCCGGTCAACTGAGCGTTTACAAGTCCAACGAGTACTTTTCGCCGTACCTCATCCAGCATGTCGCCCGGCGTGAAAATCGACCCATCAGCCGCTATGCCGATCATGCCCTACAGCGCCGCAGATTTGATGCGGCGAACTGGTATCACGCCACCGCTGATGTACTTGTCTCAAAACCGGTTGTATCGAGTCCCTTTGGCGCCGTTGAACAACGTCTGGAGACCCCCAGTCCAGACCCCGATCCGTCTCTGCAGGCGGAATTATCGCAACAAGAACAGCAATCTTCCGCGCGACTTGCCGCGGTGATCATGCATGGCGCGGGTCCCGGTTCCGGCTTTTTAGTCCTCAATCCGCTCTCGTTTGCCCGGCGGGTCGTTGTTCCGCTCCCCGGCATTGCCACGCCACCGACCATCTCCGGCGGAGTGAAAGCGGTCGAATTCGATGCCGCCAACCCCGCCCGAACCGCCTGTGTCGTCGACCTTCCCGGCAGTGGTTACGCCTGGATTCCCACGAATCTAACGGGGGGATTGCCGCAACCCCCCAAGCAACCACTAGCCGAGAAATGGCTGCTGCGAAACGACCTTTTCGAAGTCGCCCTCAACGAACGAACGGGGGGGATTGCCCACATTCGGTTTCACGAGCAACGGGCAAAACGCCTCAGCCAGCAACTCTCTTACCGTTTTCCTCGCGAACGAACCCTTCCTGCAGGTCCAGTCCCTGGCCCTGCAATCAAATCGCAATACGCCGAGATGATTTGCCTGGGCCACGAAATTCTCTGTAGCGGCACCGCCTGTGGCGAGATCGTCACGTTTGGTGAGATTCGGGATCAGGTCCGCCAGGAAAAACTGGCCACATTTCGTCAGACCATTCGTGTCTGGCGGGCTTGTCCGACGCTGGAGATTGAGATTGAACTGAGCGACATCAAGCCGATCGAAGGGGATCCGTGGAATAACTACTTTGCCTCCCGATTTGCCTGGAATGACGGAACGGCCGCAGTCACACGCAGCATCTGCCACACCGCGCAAGACTTCATCGGCGAACGCTTCGAGACGTCGGATTACATTGAAATTGCCTCCGAGTCCGAACGATTAACGATCGTTCCGCACGGGTTGCCCTTCCATCGGAAGACAGGGGACCGAATGGTCGATTCGCTGCTCCTCGTTGCGGGGGAAACCGAACGAAAATTTCGCTTCAGCATTGTGGTCGACGCACCCTATCCGCTGGAAGCGGCCTGGAATGCCACGACACCCGTCGTGGTCGTACCCACGAAAACCGGGCCACCACGAGCGGGAATGACAGGGTGGTTTTTCCATGTGGATGCCC
>Ga0209500_10001777_pt1 | contig 15857 bp, 18 predicted proteins | sample S_140212_EF_Meta_FD_187323 | JGI IMG/M metagenome (GOLD analysis project Ga0209500, IMG submission 187323) | Freshwater microbial communities from Lake Simoncouche, Canada to study carbon cycling - S_140212_EF_MetaG (SPAdes) (version 2) | ecosystem: Environmental > Aquatic > Freshwater > Lake ... | reverse complement strand
GGACATGCTCACGGTGTTTCTGATCCTGGACATAACCATTTATTTCCTGGTGATGACCAACTTGTATTTGCAAATGGTGTTGCTGGTTGGCCAGCTAGAGTAGTCGCGGAATTTCAATATGATGCAGTAAGTACCAATGAGACCAACGCTTCTAATATGTACCTTACTTCCGATAGTGGTACTGGAATTGGAATTAATGGTAATGGTACTGGCATAACTATTGCCAATAATGGTACTGCCGGAGCATCAATGGACTTTGCAGTTCAATATATTGATGTTATAATTTGTAGTAAGAATTAAATAAAAATATTGACCACTAAATATCAAAAGGATTTAGTGTTATAATATTATGCCTACTTATGTTAGAAGTGCTGGTGCCTGGTTGGCAGTATCTGGTTCTATTGCAGATTCCAGCATACCATCAGGATCATTGATGTTGTTCCAACAAACAACAGCACCAACTGGATGGACAAAACAAACCACTCATAATGATAAGGCACTAAGAGTTGTAAGTGGATCTGCAAGTTCTGGTGGTTCTACTGCATTTACAAGTGTATTTACAAGTAGAGGTGTCCCACTTCCAGAGCACTCTCACGGTGTTGCTGATCCTGGACACGCTCATAATATATACACTGGTAGAAATGATAACCCAAATTATCACGAACGAGGTAATCAGAGAGGTCACATAGGTAATGGTTGGACTCAATATGATAATCTTGGTGGTTGGGTCATTGGTTCAGGCACTGGCATAAGTATTGCCAATGCTGGTACTGCCGGAGCATCAATGGACTTTGCGGTTCAATATGTAGATTTGATTATTGCTTCTAAAAATTAATTGTGTTATAATATTATTTTTAATTAACTATGGCAAAAATGAAACCAGGGGATTTTTGTCCTCTTATTAAAAAAGATTGTATAGGAATTAAGTGTTCTTGGTACACTCAAATGCGAGGAGTGAATCCTAATACTGGAGAACCAGTAGATGAATGGGGATGTGCCGTAACTTGGATGCCTATAATGGCAGTAGAAATTGCACAAAAATCTAATCAAACTGGTGCTGCTGTTGAAAGTTTTAGAAATGAAGTTGTAAAAGGTAATCAACAAAATCAAAAACTTTATGTTCAGGCACTTCAACAAGGAGTTGTGCCATCACAAATTACTCCACTCAACTCACCCCTAAATATTTTGGAAGAAGTCAAAGAAAAATGATTGTAATTATTGACGTTTTACGTAGAACTATTAGAGTTGGAGACGAAGAACTTAGTGTTACACCACAAGATTATACTTGGATACCATCAGATGTAACTAATGTTAGATGGTATGGAACTGAAGGGCAAATTCAATATGCTGCTAATGAGGATGGAAATGTTCTAGTAGAATCCATTAAGGATCTTGGGATTTATGAACAAGCAATTGAGGTGTTTAATAATGAAAAACAAAGAATTGCTGATGAAAAAGAAGCAGCAGAAGAAGCAGCAAGAGATTATTGGGAAGAATTGAGAGATTTAAGAGATTTCAAACTCTCCGAATGTGACTGGACACAAATTGCAGATGTTCCTTTAACAGAAGAACAAAAAACTGCTTGGGCAACTTATCGTCAGGCACTTAGGGACTTACCAGCAAACACAGAAGATCCAAAGAATCCAGTTTGGCCAACGGCACCGACCTCTTGACACCCCACCCCTGATGCCCTATAATATCAGGGTAATCAACACAAGACCAAATGCCTGCCAATACCGAAGAGTTTCTGTCCCGTTGCGTCGTAGATACTCTGGCACGTAAGTTCTATCTTTATTCTAGTGAAGGTGGAGAGAAACTCGTAGAATGTGAGACCATTGACCAGTTTATGAATGTACTGGAAATAGTCCGCAGTCAAGTAAGTGATGATTGCCTTGTATATACTAATCCCCTTTGACAAATGGAAAAGTTTACAGTAGAAGAATTTCAACAAAGGTTCGACGAACTTATGGAAAGAGTTGAAAATGGAGAACATTTGAGTATTGTCAACGAAAACGGGCAGGAAGCAGTAATGATGCCCGTCGATGACGAACTCATACGAATACATACGGATCACGAAGAAGGTTGTTAATTCAAGGCAACTTGTAGGTTTTATATGTTGCTTCAAGACAACTTTATGCGAGTGAGACTTGGTAGTCAGAGGAATCTTATAAGTTCTTTCCGCCAGATTAGCGGCTTTGACCTGGTTCGAATCCAGGCACTCGTATTACTATTCGTTATTTGCGAATAGCATATGCTCGTTTGGCCCTCTGGTGAAGGCGATCTGCTCATAACAGATAGAAGGCGAAGGTTCGATCCCCGCAACGAGCACTTGACTATTATGATTCTTAGAGTTATAATAGTCTCATATACGCCTGTGTATCCCAGCGGAAGAGGAAATCGACTTAAAATCGATCAAGCGTGAGTTCGAATCTCACCACAGGTATAAAAATAAATACAAGATATTGAAACACTCAAATGTCTTATCAAATCAGTCAAGCATATTGTTGGTACAATAATGGCACGATGATTGTTAAGATGTACTTTATCAATCAAATTCCATTTACATTCGATGAACTACCTGATGGTCATCTGTACGATAAAGACCTGTGTAGATTAGCAGATAAGCAAAGAACATTTGAACCAGAAGATTTATTTAAGAACTCTTTCTACTTGATAGACGAAGAGGCACACCCATTATTATTTGAGATGGATTTAGAGAACCCACAAGACCTACCAGAAGACATTATGGAGTTTGATGAAGAAGATAAATATTGATGCTTGTCTGTGGTTATTCAAGCGGAAGAGGGGCAGAAATGCCTCTTTTCTTGTATAAATAGATATAACCACAGTCAAAGCAGATGGAATACTACACTTACGCATATTTGCGTGAAGACGGAACACCTTATTATATTGGTAAAGGCAAAGCAGGTAGAATTAATAATACTTTGCATACTATTCATCTTCCAGTAAAAGAAGAAAGAAGAATATTCTTAAAGAAAAATCTTACAGATGAAGAAGCAAGGAAGCACGAGATTTATATGATTGCTGTCTTAGGTAGAAAAGATTTGGGAACAGGCATTTTAAGAAATATGACCGATGGTGGTGAAGGTTGTGCCGGTCGTGTTTTAAGTGAAGAAACAAAAAAGAAGTTGAGTGATAGTCATAAAGGAAGAAAGAAAAGTGAGGCACACCGAAAAGCATTAAGTGAAGCAGCAAAGAAAAGAGTAGTAAGTGATAAATGGAGAGCAAGTGTAAGTGCTGCAAAGATTGGAAAATATACAAAAGAAAAAAACCACTCTTGGGGTAAAAAATGGTGGAATAATGGAGTAGAATGTAAGTTTTCTAAAGAATGTCCTGGTGAAGATTTTAGTTTAGGAAGATTAATAAATAAAGCATATAAGAAAGTAGGAAGAGGACAGGACTTTGCCCCTTAACAAATTAGATAATTTCATTAAGAATACTGAAGGTCGTATTCTTTATGTTTCCCCAAGTGACCTTGATTCCACAGATAGTATCACTAATCAAGGTAATTCACTTGCACAACCCTTTAAGACATTACAGAGAGCACTTTTAGAAGCAGCAAGATTCTCATATCAGTTAGGAAATAGTAATGATGATGTAGAGAAGACTACAATTCTCTTGATGCCTGGACAGCACACAATTGATAATAGACCTGGTTATGCAGTTTATAATAGTGGTGGAACGGCAACAGCAGTAGCACCTAGTGGAGCAACATCGGCAGCTGCTGATGTATTATCACTTACACTTGACTCCAACTTTGATTTAACACAATCGGACAATGTTCTTTATAGATTTAATAGTGTAAATGGTGGTGTTGTTGTACCCAGAGGTACTTCAGTTGTTGGTCTTGACTTAAGAAAGACCAAACTACGTCCAAAGTATGTACCTAATCCAACAGATTCTAATGTTGCTAATTCTGCAATCTTTAGAATTACCGGTGCCTGCTACTTCTGGCAGTTCTGCTTCTTTGATGGTGATACTGCAGGAACTGTTTATACCGATCCAGCAGACTTCTCTACCAATAATCAATCAGTACCATTATTCTCTCACCACAAACTCACCTGCTTTGAGTATGCCGATGGTGTGAATAATGTGGGTTCATATGGTCTTACCGACCTTGATATGTATTATGCAAAACTCTCTAATGCATTTAATGATGCATCAGGTAGATCTATTGTTGAAAAGTATCCTGCTAACCCTGATGGATTTAATAAGCAAAGACCTGAATGGGAAATTGTAGGTGCATTTGCTGCCGATCCTATTTCAATTTCTAGTATTGAATCAGGTTCTGGTGGAACTCCAAACCCAACAGTTACTGTTAGAACTACAATAGCACATAAACTTAGTGCAGGAACTCCAATTAAGATTAAAGGAGTTGTACCAGAAGATTATAATATCTCAACAAAAGTTCAGAGTATTAGTGGTACTGACCCAACAATATTCACATATGAACTGCCAAGTTACAGAGCAAACTTACCTACACCAGGAATTGCAGCTTCTGCAACAGTAACAATTGAAACTGATACTGTATCTGGTGCATCACCTTATATCTTTAATATCTCTCTGCGTTCTGTTTATGGTATGAACGGAATGCACGCTGATGGTAGCAAGGCATCAGGTTTCCGTTCAATGGTTGTTGCACAATTTACTGGTGTATCACTGCAGAAAGATGATCGTGCATTTGTAAAATATAATTCAACATCCAGAGCATATGAGGGACTTTCTACTACTAAAGTTGCAGGAGCATCTCTTTCTTCTCAATCTTCCTCTACAAATATCGATAGTGTTTATCATTTAGAACCAACGGCAATTTATAGAAATGGTTGGGAATCTAGTCATATTAAGGCAAGTAATGATGCCTTTATTCAGGTTGTATCTGTCTTTGCGATTGGTTTCAATAAGCACTTTGATGCTCAAACTGGTGCAGACTTTAGTATTACAAACTCCAACTCAAACTTTGGACAAATTGCAATTAGTGCTAGTGGATTTAAGAAAGAAGCATTTCTTAAGGATGACAAAGCATTCATTACTTCTATTATTGCTCCAAGAGCAATTGTGGAGGCAGAAGAAAACATCGATTGGATTTCATTAGATGTTGGTGTCACAACTTCTGTTGGAATCAATACGCATCTCTATCTCTATGGATTCACTTCTGCCGATGATGTTCCACCAACTCTCACACAAGGATATCGTGTTGGAGCACAAGTAAACGATAAGTTATATTTTGTCGGAGCTGGTGTTACATATTCTGCAAATATTTTAATGTCGGATGGAGTTACAAGTAGTGTAAAACAATACTCCTCATCTGCACCATCATCAAATGTTTTTACACTTCCAACTCACAATCTTAGTACTGGAGAAAAGGTTATTATTCTGAGTGATGATGGTGACCTACCAGAAAATATTGTAGATAATACTGTTTATTATGCGATTAGACAATCATCAACTCAAATTAAACTAGCATCTTCTGCATCCAATGCGACTAGTGGTATTGGAGTTAGTGTTTATGGTGGCACTAATCTTAAGATTCTAAGTAGAGTATCTGATAAGGTTGCCGGAGATATTGGACATCCAGTACAATTTGATACTACAAATAAGCAATGGTATATTATTACCAATGCAAGTAGTGGTATCTATAATGCACTGAATACATTAGGTGTTGCAGGATTAAGTGCAAGAACTGAACCTTCCTACGTCAAGAGAATTGCAGATGATAGAAGTTTAGATGAAAAAATTTATAAGATTAGAGTTGTAATTCCAAAAGAATCTGTTAATTCAAAAAACCCAGAAAATGGATTCATCATTCAGGAATCTAGCAGCACTGGTTATCGTAATAATAATGATTATGCAATCTCGACTCTCTCATCGTCCGATTACGATTATAATAGAAATCCAAGATTTATTGCAAATTGTACCAGAAGTTCTAGTACAGTAACAATTATCTCAGAACTTCCACACAATCTACAGGTTGGGGATAGTGTTATCATTAAAAACGTAACCGACAGTACTAATACTGCCGGTACCGATAATCTTGGTTACAACGGAACCTTTACGGTTGCATCTGTTGCCGATGATATGACATTTACATACACAACAACTGCAACTCCTGGAACCACGTTTACAAATACTACTATTAATAGAACAACCACACTTCCAAGATTCCAAAGAAATAATTTACAATCCAATCTTTATGTTTATAGAAATGAAATAATTTCAGAATATATTCAAAATATTCAAGATGGTATCTATCACATCTATGCCTTAGCAGCAGACAAAGCAGTTCCAACGGAGTTTACAAATCTTAAGTATAGTCAAAATGTTGTTGACTTGTATCCACAGTTGGATAGAGACAACATTAATGATAATCCAACTTCTGCCAAGTCATTTGCGAAGAGATCTTTTATTGGTGAAGTTGTAACAAATGATCTTAAGAGGAGTATTACAAAAGAAGCAACTGATACTTTACTTACAACTATTGGTGTAGGTCTTGGAGTATCCATAGTTTCTAGTTCTACTTCAAGTGCTACAATTACTTTTGATAGGGAACACGGATTTGCCGGTGTTGTAACTTATAGTACTCTAACTTCCGGTGCTAATTATACTCCTACATCTGGAATTGCGACATATCAGAATGTCAAACTTCTAAATGGTTCTTCGACTGGAACCTGGCAGGGTGCAACCGCAAGAGTTGTTGTATCCGGTGGAGCAGTAATTTCTGCAGACATTGTTTCTTCTGGTTCTGGTTATTCTGCCGGTGGATTGTACTTTGATTCTACCGTAGTTGGTACTGGTAATGGAAATGCCAGATTTACTGTCGTTACGGCTGGTATCACAACAGGAATTGGAAATGTGGTTCAATTTACTGGTGCAGGTACAACTTCTGATGGATATTATAGAATTACATCTGTTCCTGCCAAGAATCAAATTGCGATTGCCAAGACTGCAGGAGACCCAGTTATTACAGCAGATCAGTATGCACTTTTAGTTGCACCTTCGGTTCAAGTTTCTTCATCACCTTATACTTCTATAACTGGTATTACCACATTTACTTGCTCTGCTCCTCACGGATTAGTTGCAGGAAATAGATTCAGAGTGATTGACTCAAGTAATAATAATCTTGGAGACTATATTGTAAATGCAAAAGTTGGAATTAATACTTTCACTGCAATTACAAACAAATCAGTATCTGCATCGTATATTCTCAAGCACGGACTTTCGGCAAATGAGGCAACCTCAGATGTTTCTGCGGAAAATTTGGGCACAAGAAGTGTTGCACTTTTTGATGAAGAGACTTTAACAGTAGTTTCATTTACATCTTCCACTCAAATTAGAGTTTCAAGTCCTGTAAGTGCTTCTGCAATTACAAAGAGATTCCCAATTGGATCTTATATTCAGATCGATGATGAGATTATGAGAATTGTAAGTAGCACTCTTGGTGGTACTTTTAGTGATGAACTTACTGTAATTCGTGGTTCTTTAGGGACGATACAATCAACTCACGATAATGGATCATTGATTACAAAGATCAAACCAATTTCGATTGAATTCAGAAGACCTTCCATTTTAAGAGCATCGGGTCATACATTTGAGTATCTTGGATATGGGCCTGGTAACTATTCAACAGGTTTACCACAAGTTCAAGTTACATCTCTGACTGAAAGAGAAGAGTTCCTAGTCCAATCACAAGAAAGATCTGGTGGTGTCGTTGTTTATACTGGTATGAACAACAATGGAGATGTATTTAATGGCAATACTAAAACGTCTTCATCCAGTGGACAAATTGTATCATTCGATATTCCAAAACCAACGATTACTGGAGAAGATCCAAATCGTTTAAGTGTTGTATATGATGAAGTTACAATTAAAGAGAGACTTGTTGTTGAAGGTGGAAACTCTAATACAGTTCTTTCACAATTCAATGGCCCAGTTACCTTCAATAAAGAAGTTAAGATTAAAGATGCGACTAATATTACAGGACAACTTAAACTTACTAACAATTCACCATCAACAACTACTGCAACCGGAGCACTGGTTGTAAGTGGTGGTACTGGTATTGCCCAAAATCTAAATGTTGGTGGGACACTTAATGTTGCTGGTGCCACTACTTTGAGTTCTACTCTTAGTGTTACCGGAGCACTGAATCTTACTGGTAATTTAAATATCAATACCAATAAGTTTAATGTTACGGCAACAACCGGAAATACCACAATTGATGGATCATTAACGGTAAACTCTGTAAGTGGTGTTACTGCTACAAAGTTTATAAAGAGTGGTGCAACTACAACCAACTTCCTTAAGGCAGGTGGTGATGATGCCGCACTGACTGGTTTAGAAGTTACTACTGCTCTTGGATATATTCCAACAAATATATCAAGTGTAGCTAGTGACTTTCCAGTTGGTAATTCATTTGTTTGCGACCAACTTGCATTTAACGGAAGTCTTACCGACTTTACACTTAGAATTAATGGAAATGCTTTTATTCCTGCCGGAAATAGTGCGAATGTATTGGTATCATTAAATAATATAATCCAAAAACCAGGAACTGATTTTATTATCGTTCAATCTCCCCCTGGAACAAATACAAGTACTATTCGTTTCACAACAGCACCTGCAAGTGGAACAAGTCACTTTATTATTGCTCTTGGTGGGCAAGGTTCTCTACTTTCTAATGTTGATTGGGATGTTAAGGGGCAAATTCTTGCAGCAAAATCTAACAATACTGCGGAATTGATCAGTGTCGGTGCTAATAATACTATATTAACTGCTGATAGTACTGCAACATCTGGTGTTGCCTGGAAATCCACATTTACTGGCAATGTAACTGGCAATGTAACTGGTAATGTAACTGGTAATGTGACTGGTAATGTGACTGGTGATGTAACTGGTAATGTAACTGGCAATGCTGGCACAGTAACCAATGGTGTTTATACCAGTGGTGATCAAACTATTAATGGTACTAAGACCTTTAGTAGCACAATTTCTGCAAATATAACTGGTAATGCTGGTTCCGTAAGCAATGGTGTTTATACCAATAATTTTCCTAATAATTTTAGTGGCACTGGATATCAAGAATTCCCAGGAGGATTTATCATACAATGGGGAAGATCTGGAAGTATTGGAGGTAATGGTGGAAGTCAATATCAAACATTTGCAAGAACATTTCCTAACGCAGTATTTTCTATTCAGGCAACTCCATCTGATAATGTTGCTGTAGCAGGAAATAAACGAGATCATTGGACTACTTATGATCATTCAACAAGTGGATTTACAATAGGCAATTGGTTTGAAACCGCAAATTGTGCTTTTAGTTGGGTTGCATTTGGTTATTGATTAAATACTAATATAAGGAGAGTTTCATAAATAACTAAAAAAGTACTCATAAAATGGCAAGTTATAATAAGTCATTCAATTTTAGGAATGGAGTCCAAGTTGATAATGATAACTTTATTGTAAATGCTAATGGTCTGGTAGGAATTGGAACATCAATTCCCAGAGAGTTTTTGGATGTTTATGGAACAGCAAAGTTCACTGGATTAGTCACAGCAACTAACTTATATGTAAGTGGAGTTGCAACATTCTCTAATTTAAAAGTTGGAAACGTAAATATATCTTCCGGTATTATAACAGCATCTTCAGGTATTGTAACTTATTATGGTAATGGTGGAAATCTTCTTAATATACCAACATCACAATGGATAAATGTAAATAGTGGATTTGGTTACACTAGCATTTATGCTGCCGGTAATGTTGGCGTAGCAACCACAAATCCAGTTTATACTTTCCAAGTTGGAGGTAATCCAACCACATCAAATGGTGTAGGATTTAATTCCACAGGAGATGTTTATATAAGTGGTATTGTTACAGCAGCAACTGCAACCATAACTGGTACAACTACATTAAACAATCTAACTTCCACGGCATCCACAACTACATCATTAAGAGTTTCTGGGACAGGTGCTCTTGCTACTTTAAATGCTGTCAGTGGTGTTGTTACTGCTATTTCTGGTACAAATCTTACTTATAGTGGTATAGGCACCTTTGGTACAATAAATGCTTCTGTGGGTGTTGTTACCACTCTTTCAGGAACAACTCTTACTTATGGTACTGCTGGAATTACTACATTAAATTCGACTATTACTGGAAGTATTACTAATTTAACCAATACCAATTTAACTTCCACTGCATCAACCATTACTTTCTTAACCAATACCAATTTAAAGACAACTGGTATTGCTACTATTCAAACGTTAAATACTGTTAATGGAAGTATTTCATATCTTACGGGAGAAAGTATTTCAGTTAATGCTAATATACGCAGTGATACTTTAAATGCTAATAGTGGTGTTGTTACTGCCATTTCAGGCACGAATCTTACTTATAGTGGTACAGGCACTATTGCTACTTTAAATGCCCCTATAGGTGTTGTTACTACTTTATCGGGTACAACTCTTAATTATGGTGGCACAGGTACTTTTGGAGGATTAACATCTCCAAGTGGAACTATTAATAATTTAAATTCAACAAACGTCAATGTTTCTGGTATTACAACATCTTCTGGTGGTTTTGTAGGTAATCTAACTGGAATTGCTTCTTCTGCCACTCAATTAGTTACACCAAGAAATTTTAGTATTACTGGAAATTTTGTAACAGCACCTGCCATATCTTTTAATGGCACAGGAAATGTTGCATTTGCCGCAACTATTACTCCAAATTCAATTGCATTAGGTACATATACTAATGGTAATTATGTAAAATCAATTTCTGGTACTACTGATCAAATTTTTATATCCGGATCTCCAACTCCCGGTGGGCAACCTCAAATTGGATTATCCAATAATGTCAGGATTTTTGGTGATTTATATGTAGAAAATAATGTCGGTATTGGAACTACTATACCGGCATATGACCTTAATATTACCGCAGGGGATGGTTTTGGTGTAGGAATAACTAAATCTGGAGATATTACTGCAACTGGAATTGTTTCTACATCTAAACTCTATGTTTCGGGTGTTACAACTTCTATTGGTGGATTTATAGGAAATATAACTGGAAATGTAACTGGAAATGTAAATTCTACTGGAGTTTCAACATTTTCTGGTGGAATTATAGGAAATCTAACCGGAAATGTTACTGGAATTGCATCAACGGCATTAAGTCTTAGTGGAACTCCAAACATCAGTGTTGGTGTAATTACTGCAACTAAGTTAGTTATTGGTACTGCTGGAACAACGATTACTACCAATAATAATAGTGTTGGCATAGGAACAACAAATCCAAAAGGTATCTTAGAACTTGTTTCTACAACAAGTGCTTTCTATCTTCCAAGAATGACAACAACACAAAGAGATGCAATGGTTGGTATTTCTAGTGGTGCCGTAATCTTTAATACTGCTGTTAAAGAGTTTCAGGGATACACAGGAACTGCTTGGGTCACTATTGGTGTCTAAGAGCTTGACATAATCTTCTAATACTGCTAAACTACCTTTGTTAGGGTTGGAGACAAGGCTCTAGGACACTTTAAGAACCGTCTACTGGGTAGCACCAGGGACGGTTTTCTGCTATAATAGTCTCATACGCAATGGAGAACGTGTTTCAACTTCGTCCCCACCAGCAAGATGCTCTGGATGCTCTGCAACAGCATTCTAAGGGCATCTGTGTGTTTCCCACAGGAGCAGGTAAAACCAACGTAGGTATCTTTGATGCAATCAATCAGTTTCTGTCTGAAACTCCTAATACCATTGTAGTGGTTGCTCCCCGTATTCTGTTGGCAGAGCAGTTGTCTAGTGAGTATTTGGAGTTTATCACTAATGCTGCTGTGATGCACGTTCATAGTGGTGAGACTCATCACTATTCTTCCACCAAACCCAGTGATATTGCCTGGTTTGCGAATACCATTCCTGGTCACAAACTGATCTTCACCACCTATAACTCTCTGCAGCAACTGCAACGTGCAGAAATCAAGGTTGATACGATTTACTTTGATGAGGCACATAACTCCATTCAACGTCACTTCTTTCCTGCCGTAGAGTATTTCTCACAGGAAGCAGATCGTTGCTACTTCTTTACTGCTACCCCAAAATACAGCAATGTAACTGGCAAACCTGGTATGAATGACACTGAGATCTACGGTAACATCATCTCTAAGGTTCCTGCTCCTCAATTGGTGCAGAACGGTTACATCATTCCCCCTAAGGTGATTGCTACTCAAATGCGTCTCTCTGTCAAGGGTGAGGATATTGCTCAACGTGACTCTGAGTATCTGCTTCAGACCATTCAGAACAATCCAGTGGATAAGATTCTGGTCTGTGCCAAGGCAACCAAGCACATTATTGGTCTGCTGTCTGAGACTGACTTTGCCGAACAACTGGCAGAGGAAGGTTATTCTGTGATGCACATCACTTCCAAGCACGGTGCATTTATTGATGGTGAGAAGGTCAACCGTGAGGTGTTCTTTGACACTCTCAACGATTGGGGCAAGGATGCAGACAAGAAGTTTGTGGTTCTTCATCACTCTATTCTGGCAGAAGGTATCAACATCAGTGCTCTGGAAGCAGTCGTCTTTATGCGTTCTATGGACATCGTAGGCATCGGTCAGACTGTGGGTCGGACACTGCGTCTGCACCCCCAGGATGCTGCTGGGATCCGTTCTGGTGCCCTTGTAGCAGGTGATCTGCCCTCCTACACCAAATCCTATGGTCTGGTGATCTGCCCGACCTTTGACAAGGCATCTGTGGGCACTGCCCAGAAGGTTCAGAACGTCGTGGACATCATCTTCAACCAGGGGGAAGTTGCCTTCTCGACAATTAACAGATAATCTAATGGGCAGCAACTTGTGTCTTGGCGGATTATAGTTGCGTAAGTCCCACTTTTATTCTATAATAACTAAATAAGTATAAGTCCGCCAAGACGCAAATGTATCATTACACGTATTACTCATATGAACCTTGGGGTCGTGGGTATATTGGTAGTAGAAGTTGTAAATGCCTTCCCAATGAGGATATAAAATATTTTGGATCATATATTGATAAATCATTCAATCCTTCTATAAAAATTATTATAAGAGATGATTATCATAGTCGTGAAGATGCTATAATAGATGAAATTATACTACACAATTTTTATAATGTTTCTCATAATAAACACTTTGCAAATAAATCAAAGCAAACATCATTAAAATTTGATACTACTGGCATTGTTCCTTGGAATAAAGGAGTTGCGTGTAGTGAAGAAACCAAGAAAAAAATAAAAGAAAAAGTAAAAGGTAGAATACCTTGGAATAAGGGAAAAAAAGGAGTACAAACATTTAGTAATGAAAGAAATAAAAAGATAAGTGAAAGATTAAAAAATGAATTTGCAAATGGTCGCAAGCAATGGAATACTGGAAAAGGTATGAGTGATGAAGAAAAACGTGAGAAGCATAATGAATCTGTAAAGGCACATTACCAAAGAAATATAGAAAGATTAAGGGAAGAAAAAAGAAAAAAATATTCCTTAAATATTGAAAATGAAAGGGCAAGAAGACGGGAAAATTATCATAAAAACAAAAACAAAAATGACACTTGATAAACTGTCCACTGCCTTGACTCAGGGGCACTAAATGCCTTATAATACACTCATAACCAAAGAGGTTTCCTCCAATGAAATGCAAAGTTGAACTCTACGTTGCTGGCAAAGTGTTCTATGAACTCGTTGAAGCACGTGATTACCAGGATGCAAAACGTACTGCACTGGCACGTAACCCATCTGCAAAAGTGATTAGTGTGAATGCTGCATGAATCTACCATTCATTCCTAACTACGGACTGCTGAACAATACATCTTCCGATCCTGCTGGTTATGTCACCAAGGACGGAATGTGGGCAGCAGTCCCTTTTGGTAAGCAGTTTATGATTATTCACAACGGAGAACAGATTCATGTTTCCGGAACTCTTACAACTGCAAAGTCTTACATCAACAAACAGATTAAAGTATCTAAGACTAAACAGGGTACATCATCCCTGGAAGCATTCTTGTAAACTTGGTTAAATAGTAAAATATGAATCTGGTACATGACTGCTTACTACTTTTGGTTTGGGATCTTTATCTTCCTCTTCTACCTTGTAGCAACGGATGATAGTGTAGCATATTCTGTCACTTTAGTCTCTAAACTGGTAAGATTCCAATACGAAAAGACTAAGTGGTGGTTGCTTTATAATCCTGCCAATCCAATTGTAAAGTGGTTGATGTGGAGAAATGCTTTAAGAATGGCTAAGGAACTTGAAAAAGAGTTCAATAAGTGATATAATTACTAATGTGTTTAGTCACAAACATTATGTCAAGAACTTTTAGAAAAACAGAAGGATGGCACAACGGAGCAATTAGGTTTCCGCACACAGAAAACGAAAGAAAGCAGCTAGATGGAGTGCTGCACGATCCAGAACTTATGGAACTTCCAGTTTCTAAGGTAAATCATATGAGAGCACGTGAGCATGAACTGCCGTCTGCCTGGGATGATATCACAATCAGTGCCTATTATGAAAAGTAAGTTCCAATAAACAGACACTTTACAAATCGTCCACTGACCCTTGACTTTTCCAGTCAGGGGTCTTATAGTATGTGTATAAATCAAATCACCCGATGACTTACAACGCAACCGTCAAGTTCTGCTACATCAACGACACCGAAGTATCTCACAATAAGTATTTTCCTGAAATCATTGATAAGCAAACAATCACGATTGAAGCACCCGCACAAGACTTGAATACTCATCAGTATTTTGAACTCTTCAAGGGATTTCTTCGTGCCGTTGGGTTTGATGACTACGGCATTATGGATGGTGCTTGCCGTATTGCATTTAATGATTGCAATAGGGAAGATGATATGAAGAAACTTGCTAATGAGTATGATATCATTCTTACAGAAGATTTTGTTGCAAAAGTTGAGGAGATTGAAAGGAAAAAAGATGAAGAGATTGCAGAGTTGAAAGCAAAACTTGCCGATATTCTTCCAGAGCAGTATGGGAAGGTGGATTATCCAAGGGATGATGAGAGTAGTTTGAATGCACTTTCATCTTATAAGTCTTGGGGTAAGTTAGTTCCTGGATCTGATGAGGCATATGCAGAAGGATGTAAGTGTCCGATCCTTGATAATCAAGAGATGCCTGAAGGTAAAAAGTGGGTGAGTGCTGAGTGTCCCCTTCACGGAAGTTAAAATGACTTACGACGAACTCTTTGAGATTGTAACCAAGGTTATTGCTTCTCCTCACACTGCCATCACAGAACACGACAAACGCCGTGCTATTCAGGTATTTATTGGATTTGATGATTACCTGATTGATGCTCTGCCTGGTTATTGTGAGGAAGGTTGTGAGATTGACTTTGGAAGTTATGCTGATAAAATCCTTGATGAACTGGAGGGAAAATGAGACTTAGAGAAAGTAAATGGGAAGACTTCCTTGATGGATTTGGTAATATCCTGTATATTCTTGATTGCTATGATGCTGGGGATAAATGGGGATATGGTGAGTTCTGGGAAGCACTATCTTATGGTTGGATGGCAGAATACATCTATCCTTATGATGATTGGTATAATCCATCATACTCAAATGAAAGACGATTGAGGTTGGCAGAAAAACCACCACAACGCAAAGTGCAATTGATATCTTCTCAATATAATGGAGGATATCTTGCTTATGATGATAATGGATTTACCGTCTGTATTCAACCAGACAGAGAGAAGGCAGATAAGTGCCTTGAGTATTATAAATCAAAATACCCTGATGTAATCATTTATGGGAGTTGGGATGAACCAAATGACTGAACTTAATCCACTTAAATGGCAGGAAATCTTTTCACAACT
>Ga0209500_10001769_pt1 | contig 15920 bp, 15 predicted proteins | sample S_140212_EF_Meta_FD_187323 | JGI IMG/M metagenome (GOLD analysis project Ga0209500, IMG submission 187323) | Freshwater microbial communities from Lake Simoncouche, Canada to study carbon cycling - S_140212_EF_MetaG (SPAdes) (version 2) | ecosystem: Environmental > Aquatic > Freshwater > Lake ... | reverse complement strand
ATGTCAGAAAAAAAGCCTCCGGTTACCGGGGCATGGCTTGAAGACCATGCACCCGGTGATCGGCGCTTTGTAAAAATCGGTGATGTTGGACTTGAAGATGGCGAAGTACTCACAGATGTAACAATCGCCTATCAAAGCTGGGGCGAGTTAAATGAAAATAAAGATAATGCGATTTTAGTAAATCATGCAATGACAGGTTGGTCAGATGTCACCGGCTGGTGGCCATCCATGGTGGGGCCAGGATTGCCTTTTGATACGGATAAGTATTTTGTCGTGTGTCCCAATGTTATTGGTGGGTGTCAGGGATCAACAGGAGCATCTTCGATTGCCCCAGATGGCAAGAGATATGGCTCTCGTTTTCCATCACTGACTATTCGCGACATGGTCAATGCTGAAATTCAATTGAGTGATGCGCTAGGAATTGATAAATATCGCTTAGCCGTTGGGCCATCCTTAGGGGGAATGCGTTCACTGGAGTGGGCGGTGCAGCTGCCAGAGCGTGTTGGTGCCATCTGCACGATTGGTTCATCAGCAGTTGCCACCGGAGATCAGATTGGCACGTGGTCCATTGAAATACGGGCAATAAAGAGTGATCCCAACTTCAACAACGGTGATTACTACGAACAAGAGGTTGGTCCGATTGAAGGAATGGGAATAGCTAGGCGCATTGCCCATCTGACCTATAGAACTGAAGCTGAGATGGATATCCGCTTTGGTAGAGAGCTCCAAGGAGATGACACCGGGCGCTATGCCGTGGAGTCATACCTTGATCATCAGGCCGATAAGTTGGCCCATCGCTTTGATGCCAATACCTATATCGCCCTGACTGAGGCGATGATTTCCCATGACATTGGCCGAGGACGCGGTGGAGTAGTTGCCGCCCTTGAATCAATCACTATTCCAGTCGTTGCCGTCGCTATCGACACTGATCGCCTCTTTCCCATGCGCCTGCAGGCTGAGATCGCCGACTTTGCACCTCACGCCGCCCCATTAGCCACGATTTCATCGCCATTTGGCCACGATGGCTTCCTGGTGGAAGTCGAATCTGTTGGAAATGTCATTAGGCAGGCCCTGGATTTAGCTAAATAGGGGTCGAATTATCGCTTTTGGATGTGCATTTACCCCTGTGGACAAATTATAATATAGCCATCGCATCAGCGCGCTCGCTGAGAAAATCAAAGGATAATTGTGGCTGTATTTAGTGCGCTCAAAAACAAGGTGTTAAAGAAAGCTTCTGCAAAAAAAGCTGCACCTGCGAAGAAAACCGCTGCTAAAAAAGTGGCTCCTGCAAAAAAGAGCACGCCAGTAAAGAAAGCTACAGCAAAAAAGAGCGCACCTGCTAAAAAGGGCGTTGCTAAAAAGGCAGCACCAGCGAAAAAGGCAGCACCAGCAAAGATTGCATCGAAGAAAGATTTAACGGCAAAAGATGTTCAAGCAATTGTTGACGCTAAAAGAGCCGTATTGCGCCAGCATGAAGTTCTAGCAGAGCTAGAAAAGCGCGGCGTCACATCGATTAACCGTATTCCAAAGAAGACCGATAAAGATTTAGTAGATGAAGCCCGTGCATTAGCAACGGATGTGCCAATTATTGTTGAAAAACTACGCAAAGCTGGCCTAGGTGCCCCTTCACGTATTTTGAAGAAGAGCGAATACGCACTGATTGAATCAAAGGTTGCTCCAGTTGGTGCACCAAAGATTGATGCTAAGACTGGTAAGGCTATTAAGGTAAAAATCGATGGCGAAGAAGTAGAGCTAGAAGAAGTAGAGCTAGAAGATGTTGAGGTTTTGATCAAGGAAGCTGTCGAAATTATTGATGGCGAAGAAGAAGATAAGAGCAACCAACCACGTGTTGTTAATTTAGCTGAAGATACTTCTGGAAATGAAGAAAATGCCTTCACGTTAAAGGCCTCTGAAGAAGATGACGCCCCTGCCCAGACAGTGATGACCGCTGGTGCCACAGCTGATCCTGTGAAGGATTACCTCAAGCAAATTGGCCGCGTTGCACTGCTGAACGCAGAGTTAGAAGTAGAGCTTGCTACACGCGTAGAAGCAGGGCTTTTTGCTGAAGCAAAGATTAAAGATGAAAAGAAGATTGAAAAGAAGTTAAAGCGCGAACTTGAATGGCTTGTTGAAGATGGAAAGCGGGCGAAGAATCACTTGTTAGAGGCAAACCTTCGTCTGGTTGTCTCTCTTGCAAAGCGCTACACCGGTCGTGGAATGCTTTTCCTTGACCTCATTCAAGAAGGTAACTTAGGTTTGATTCGCGCCGTTGAGAAGTTTGACTACACAAAGGGCTATAAGTTCTCTACCTATGCCACATGGTGGATTCGCCAGGCAATTACCCGTGCAATGGCTGACCAGGCCCGCACGATCCGTATTCCTGTGCACATGGTGGAAGTTATTAATAAGTTGGCACGTGTTCAGCGCCAGATGCTTCAAGATCTTGGCCGCGAACCGACCCCAGAAGAGTTAGCAAAAGAGCTGGATATGACACCTGAAAAGGTTGTCGAAGTTCAAAAGTATGGCCGCGAACCTATTTCACTTCACACCCCACTAGGTGAAGAAGGCGATAGTGAGTTCGGTGATTTAATTGAAGACTCTGAAGCTGTTGTTCCAGCCGATGCGGTGTCATTTACATTGCTACAAGAGCAGTTGCACTCAGTTCTAGATACGCTCTCAGAGCGCGAAGCTGGTGTAGTTGCAATGCGATTTGGTTTAACTGATGGTCAACCAAAGACTTTGGATGAAATTGGAAAGGTTTATGGCGTTACTCGTGAGCGTATTCGCCAGATTGAATCCAAGACAATGTCAAAGCTACGTCACCCATCACGCAGCCAGGTCTTGCGCGACTACCTCGACTAATCCATGACCAACGCACGCATCTTTATTAACCCAGTAAGTGGTTCAATTAAGATTATTGGCGCAGTTGATTTCGTTGACCGTGAAGGCAACATTCTTGAAACTAAAGAGAATGTGAAGTTTTGTGGCTGCGGATTATCAAAAGATAAACCTAACTGCGATGGGTCACACAGAGATAAGGCTAAGAAAGATTAAAGAGCTGGAGCCTCGACGAGCTTTTCGCTCTCATCGATAATCTTTGCAGCAACAACCTTGAGCTTTTCGGCATATTCCTTGCCATGGTGGGCACAGAACGTTAGTTCTCCGCCATTTAGAAGCACAGCGCGAACATAAGCCTGAGCGCCGCATCGATCGCAACGGTCAAGGGCGTTAAGAGGTACTGATTGGAGCATCAATTGTTCTGACATATCTCTCTCCGTTCGTGCGTTGTGTCTCACTTCCTATGGAACATCAAACCATGTCTGGATATTCCCCGCTCGTTAAAAGTAAATTATTTTCGTTAAATTGTTGTTAATTTGCTGTGGAAATATCGATATTTCCAGTATCGCCAGGCTTTTCGGCGCGCTTACGGGTGATACGGGGCAGTGGGCGATAACCTTTCGCCCCGTGGCCGATAAAGATATTGCGACAAATGTGCAGGATAGCTATACCGCAAAAGATTTAGCGGTTCTTGAAGGCTTAGATGCCGTTCGCAAGCGCCCAGGTATGTATATCGGCTCCACAGATTCACGTGGACTTATGCATTGCTTGTGGGAAATCATTGATAACTCAGTAGATGAGTCACTTGCTGGACACTGTAAGAAAATTGAAATTAATCTTGAATCAGATGGCTCGGTGGAAGTCCATGATGATGGTCGCGGAATTCCTGTTGATAAAGAACCTAAGACTGGTTTAACTGGTGTGGAAGTTGTTTTAACAAAACTGCATGCTGGTGGAAAATTCGGCGGCGGCTCATATGCAGCATCCGGTGGTTTGCACGGTGTGGGTGCATCTGTTGTGAACGCACTTGCTTCTCGCCTAGATGCTGAGGTTGATCGTGATGGCAAGATTTACTGGATGTCATTCCAACGCGGAGTCGCAGGAATATTTGATGGCGATGGACCAAAAGCGATGGACCAAAAGCTGCCTTTGAACCAAAATCAGGGTTACGTGTTATTGGAAAGATTTCTAGCAAAATCACGGGAACGCGCATTAAGTGGTGGAGTGATCGCCAAATTTTCCTTAAAGAAGCAGAGCTGGATTTAGAAGAGGTTTATGCACGCGCTCGTCAGACTTCTTACCTGGTTCCAGGCTTAACGCTCATTGTTAATGACAATCGCACAAAAACAAAAACAACAGAGACTTTCTTCCATAAGAGTGGAATCACCGAATACTGTAATTTCCTGCAACCTGATGAAGCTGTAGGCGATGTCATCCGCATCTATGGCACTGGCCATTATCAAGAAACTGTGCCTGTCCTAGATGACAAGGGTCATATGGTTTCAACTGAAGTAGAGCGCGATATGGAAGTTGATATCGCAATGAAGTGGGGCAATGGCTTTGAAACTACCCAGCGCTCTTTCGTCAACATCATTGCCACACCTAAGGGTGGAACCCACGTACTGGGCTTTGAACGCGCGCTCATTAAGGTCGTTAATGAGGCACTGCGCTCGACCAAAACACTTGCCAATAAAGAGATTGATGTTATTAAAGATGATGTGATTGAAGGTCTCACTGCCGTTGTCACCGTGCGCATGTCTGAACCACAGTTTGAAGGCCAGACCAAGGAAGTTCTAGGAACAGCTGCTGCCACGCGAATTGTTTCTGCAGTTGTTGCTGAGAAGATGAAAGAGTATTTCAATACTTCAAAGCGCATTGATAAAGCCAATGGGCGTTTAGTACTTGAAAAGATTGCAGCAGCTTCTCGCACACGTATTAGTGCCCGTGCTCATAAGGACCTGCAGCGCCGCAAGAACGCTTTGGAGTCATCATCTCTTCCAACGAAGTTATCTGATTGTCGATCAGAGGATGTGACACGCACAGAGCTCTTTATCGTGGAAGGTGACTCAGCCCTTGGCACAACCAAGGCAGCACGTAACTCTGAGTTCCAAGCGATTTTGCCGATTCGTGGAAAGATTCTTAACGTTCAGAAAGCATCACTTTCACAGATGCTTGAAGATAAAGAGTGCGGATCAATCATCCAAGTTATTGGTGCAGGCTCTGGCAAGTCATTTGAGCTAGATGAAGCCCGTTATGGCCGCGTTATCTTGATGTCAGATGCAGATGTTGATGGAGCGCACATTCGCTGCTTGTTACTTACTTTGATGTATCGATACATGCGCCCGCTCATTGATGCTGGCCGGGTATTTGCTGCCATCCCACCTCTGCACCGCATTGAAGTAATGGGCGGGGGAGGAAAGAAGGGTGAATACATCTACACCTATAGCGATGATGAGATGAAGAAAATTACTGCAGATTTAAAGAAGAGCGGCAAGCGCTGGAAAGAGCCTATTCAGCGCTATAAAGGTCTGGGCGAAATGGATGCAGATCAGCTGCGCGAAACAACCATGGATCCAGATGCCCGCACACTTCGCCGCATCACGGTCTCTGACGCGTCCGCTGCAGAGGCGATGTTTGAACTATTGATGGGTAGTGATGTTGCTCCACGCAAGGAGTTCATTGCTAACGCTGAGATTGATCGCGAACATATCGACGCTTAGTCGATAGAAACTAAGTCGAAATACTCTTCTTTCCACAGATCTTCATCACCATCTGGCAACAAGATAACGCGCTCAGGCTTGAGTGATTGCACTGCGCCCTCATCGTGAGAAACCATGATGACTGAGCCTTGATACTCAGCTAGCGCTCCAAGGATTTCAGCGCGAGATGCTGGATCTAAGTTATTTGTTGGCTCATCTAGGAGCAACACATTTGCGGCAGAAACAACTAGAACAGCAAGTGCCAGACGAGTTCGTTCACCGCCCGATAAGACCTTGACGGGTTTGTGAACATCATCGCCAATGAAAAGGAATGAACCGAGCGTGTTTCGTGCTTCTGGTTCACGCAGATCTGGGGTTGCAGACATCATGTTCTCAAGAACGGTGCGCTCAAAATCTAGTGATTCATGTTCCTGGGCGTAGTAACCGATTTTTAAGCCATGGCCTTGTTCAACTTTGCCTGTGTCAGATTCAATTTCTCCGGCCAGAATTCTAAGAAGAGTTGTTTTACCTGCACCGTTAAGTCCAAGGATTACAACGCGAGAACCCTTATCAATCACACATGAAACATCGGTAAAGATTTCAAGTGAGCCGTAAGACTTTGAAAGCTCTTCTCCCGATAGGGGAGTCTTGCCGCATGGGGCCGGGGTTGGGAAGCGAAGTCGTGCAACTTTGTCATTGACTCGAACATCCTCTAAACCACTGCGAAGCTTTTCAGCACGACGTAACATGCCCTGGGCCGCTGTTGCCTTCGATGCCTTTGCCCGCATCTTCTCGCCCTGCTTCTGCAAAATCTCTGCACGCTTTTCAGCGTTAGCGCGCTCCTTTTTACGGCGGTGCTCATCTTGCTCGCGCTGTAATAAGTACGCCTTCCAGCCCAAGTTATATACATCGATAACATTTCGGTTAGCATCGAGATAGAAAACTTTGTTAACAACGGTTTCAATCAAGTTCACATCGTGGGAAATAATGACTAGGCCGCCTGAGTATTTAGCTAAAAAATCACGCAGCCACACAATAGAGTCAGCATCTAAGTGGTTTGTTGGCTCATCGAGCAATAGCGTTTCAGCCCCGCTAAAGAGGATGCGAGCTAACTCAATACGGCGACGTTGACCACCAGAGAGTGTGGAGAGCTCATGTGCAAAGACGGCCTCTGTCACACCAAGGGAAGTTGCAATAGCTTCTGCTTCAGCAGTTGCGGCATAACCACCGGCAGCACTGAATTCATGTTCAACGCGGGTGTAGCGATCCATTGCTTTTTCTAACGCTTCACCTTCGGCCGTTGCCATCTCTTCTTCAACAGCGCGCATGCGATGTGAAATCTGATCTAGATCACGGGCCGAGAGAATACGTTCTATTACTGTGCCAGGTTCATCGCCAGTGCGCGGATCTTGTGGCAGGTAACCTATTTTGCCGGTGCGATTAACGGCGCCACCTGCAGGCATAGTTTCACCTGCTAATACTTTTGCCAGAGTTGATTTGCCAGCACCGTTTCGACCAACAAAACCAATGCGGTCACCGCTATTGATGCGCACAGTTACGCCCTTAACGAGCAGGCGGGCACCTGCTCGAAGTTCTAGCGCTTGGGTTGAAATCACGCCGTAGTTTAACGCTTAGGGCTTAGGCAGCGCCAATTCGAGTTTTTCTGGCGGTTGCATATGACTTACCAACAGCAGTTAACTCATCTGAAACCTGTGCTTTGATCGCATCTTCACTTTTTAGCAGTTTTGTCAGTTCAGCAATCGTTGCTTTTAACTCTTTTTGCTCGGTTTCAAGTTCTAGCTTGCTCATTTTAGTTAAACGACGAAGTGGCATATCCAAGATATAGGTAGTTTGCTCATCGTTTAACTTAAAGTCCTTCATTAACTTCTCTTTAGCAGCAGCTGCATCATCGCTGCCACGGATAATCTTGATGACTTTGTCGATATCGATAATCGCCTTTAAAAGTCCATCAACAAGAGTTAAACGCCCCTCTGCTTTTGCTTTGCGGAACTCACTACGACGACGCACAACTTCAATGCGGTGTTCAACAAAGACTTTAAGTAGCTCTTTTAGTCCAAGGGTCTGTGGCTTGCCCTTGACTAATGCCACGGCATTGATAGAGAAAGCATCTTCCATGGGGGTTAAGGCATAGAGCTGTTCTAGAACTGCCTCTGGTTCAAAGCCATTCTTGATCTCAATAACTACGTTGGTGCCAGTCTGGCCATCAGTTAAGTCGATGATGTCGCTAATGCCGGCGATCTTTTTAGCTTTAACAAGGGCTGCGATGCGCTCAACAACTTTTTCAGGCCCGATAGTAAAGGGAAGTTCTTTAATAACAATTCCCATTTTGCGAGAGGAGACCTTTTCAATCTCAACGCTGGCGCGGACTTTAAAGGAGCCTTTACCGGTTGCATATGCCTCGCGCACACCATCTAAACCAACGAGTTCACCGCCCGTTGGAAAATCTGGACCAGGAACGAATTTCATTAGCTGCTTGACTGTGGCAGATGGATTTTCAATCAAAAACTTAGTTGCAGCGATAACTTCGCCCAGATTATGTGGAGCCATGTTGGTGGCCATACCCACAGCGATTCCAGAACCACCGTTAACGAGCAAGTTGGGATATGCAGCAGGAAGCACAAGAGGCTCTGATAACTGGCCGTCATAATTTGGACCAAAGTCAACGGTGTTTTCATCGGCCTCTGCAACCATTGCCATTGCAGCAGATGCAAGGCGGGCCTCGGTATAGCGCATTGCTGCAGGGCCCGCATCCAGTGAACCAAAGTTTCCATGGCCATCGATAAGTGGCAAGCGCATAGAAAAAGATTGCGCCATACGAACAAGTGCGTCATAAATTGCGCCATCGCCGTGAGGGTGCAACTTACCCATTACTTCACCCACTACACGCGCACTCTTAACATGTCCGCGCTCTGGGCGAAGACCCATATCTGCCATCTGATGCAAGATGCGGCGGTGAACTGGCTTTAAACCATCACGTGCATCGGGAAGTGCACGTGAATAAATTACTGAGTATGCATACTCGAGAAATGATTCTGAAACTTCTTTAGATACATCGATATCAACGATCTTGCCTGGGTATTCACCAGGTTTTGGACCGAGGGGTTTCTTACCCTTTGCCGCAGTTTTCGCGGGAGTCTTCGCAGTTGCCATTGGAGCATTGTGCCAAGAGAGTTGCTTAATCTAGGGGAGGGCGCGCCCCAACAGTTGCTACACACTTTGCGGCCAACGCAGTTCCGGCAGAAAGGGCTGCTTCTAAATCATTTGTTTCTAGCCACTTTGGAATAAATCCAGCGGCAAATGAATCTCCAGCACCTGTTGTGTCGACCACATTGGTAGTGACGGCTGACACCTTTGCAACTATGTCACCATGAACTGCCATTGCGCCACGAGAACCTAATTTGATGACGACAAGAGGTGTGTAAGCAGTTAAATTCTTTTCTGCCGTTTCAACATCTTTAGCATCACCAAGATAAAGAGCCTCTTCAGAGTTGAGCAGAATTCCATCCATAAGTTTGACCCAGGACAAAACTTCATCGCGAGAAACAATCTTCATCGCCCCCGTTGTTGTTGGATCAAAATAGATTGGCTTTCCGGCAGCTTTTATCTTTGCAATCATTGAAAGGACCGCCTCGCGGCTGCGAAAATCTAATAATGCATAACCACTCACATACACACCATCGACATCAGCTAGCGGAGGAAGATCACTTACTTCAAGATCTGCATTAGCCCCGTTATCTGGAAACATGGTGCGCTCTCCATTGGAGTCAACCAAGATAACGACCACACCGGTGGGACGTCCTGAGTGCATCAAATTCATGTGTTCTACGCCGTATTTATCTAAATCAGAGATAAGGGCAAAACCAACAGGATCATTGCCAACACGGGCAACTAGCTGAGCTTTGGAGTGGGTGCGAGTAATCCAGGTTGCAACATTTGCTGCTTGTCCGCCTGGGTGGCTTGAAATTCTGCTGGCAGTGTCATTGCCATAGTTAATGGGCTCTTTTAGCTGGGAAATAACATCGAGGGCTAAATCGCCAATACATAAAATTTTCTTCATTTAAGCGCCATCGCAATATCTGCAGCTAACGCGCAGTTTGATTTAATGATTTCAGTATTAATGGCAAGTGATTCACCTTTGCTGGCGGTGTGGAAATGCTCAAGTAAATATGGTGTTACATACTTGCCATCTATTCCATCACGGGCAGCATTTGCAAGACCTGATGCCAAGATCTCATCATGGCGGGCCTTATCCATCTGCTTTTCAACTGGGTTAGTAACAATCAATGCTTGGTTTGAAGTTGAAACCTGAGTGCGAGCATTAATGATTGCTGCAATCTCTTGGGCAGAATCAACGCGGTGTTCAATCTCGAAGCCAGAGTCGGTGAGATAGAAACCTGGGAAGCGGTTGGTTTTATAGCCCACGATGGCAATAGCTAGAGTCTCAAGGCGCTCTAGGGTGGCATGAACATCCAGGATTGATTTGACTCCAGCACAGACAACGGTCATATCTAACTGTGAGAGCGCAGTTAAATCTGCTGATTCATCAAATGATTCATTGGCACCTCTATGAACCCCACCTAAACCACCAGTTGCAAATACTTTGATTCCGGCAATTGCTGCGATGTGAGCTGTGGCTGCAACTGTTGTGGCCGCGCTTTTCCCCTGAGCAATAATGATTGCTAAATCTCGGCTCGATGCTTTGGAAATATCATCGCGATTGGCTACTGCATCTAATTCATTGGCTTCAAGACCGATATGAACAACGCCATCAAGGAGTGCGATAGTGGCTGGGACAGCGCCGCGCTGTCGAATAATGCGTTCGCACTCTTGGGCAACCGCCAAATTGGATGGCCGTGGTAATCCATGGCTAATAATCGTAGATTCGAGTGCAACGATAGGCGTGGCCGCTGCAATTGCAGCCGAAACTTCGGCTGAATACTTAATTGCACTCTTCATGGGTCAACCTTAGCCGATGTAATGAGAAGATATGAACGTGCATTTGTCCCAGATAACTCCATCGATCTTTACATCCCTGGGGCTTTCCACTTCCGAAGACCTGTTAGCGATTGGGCCTTCACCCAGTGGGCGAGAACTTCTCTTTCTTATCGATGGTTTTGGCGCAGATGTCATTGAAAAATACGGTGATGCCATGCCCACTATCGCCCGCCTGACTAAGTTTTCAACAATAGAAACTTCATTTCCATCAACTACTGCAACTTCGCTTGCAACTTTGACAACAGGAGTTTTGCCTGGCGTGCACGGAATGTTGGGATATACCGTGCAAGTTCCACGAAGTGGTGGTCGAATTCTCAATGCACTTAAATGGGATGAGCGCGTTGATCCTATTAACTGGCAGCCAGTTCCTACTTTATTTGAGCGCGCAGTTGCTGAAAATATTAATGTCACACATGTTGCAGCAAAGCGCTATGAGAACTCAGGGTTCACTCGTGCTGTGTTTCGAGGTGCTAACTACAAAGGTGCAAATGTTGCAGCAGATTTAATTGCAGAGACAAAAGCTGCGCTGCAAAAGACTCCATCTTTTGTTTATCTCTATGTCAATGATTTAGATGCAGCTGGACATAGTGATGGTGTAGGAAGTGATAAGTGGTTAGCGGCGCTTTCAATGATTGATCAGATGTTTTCAAATCTAATGAAAGAGATGCCACATGGCACCCGCATTTGGCTCACTTCAGATCACGGAATGGTCAATGCCAGCGAAAAGATTGTTATTGGTCAAGATAATCCCTTACTGGAAGGTGTGGCCGTTATTGGCGGAGAACCTAGAGCCAGACATCTCTATTTATCTCCAGAAAATGAGAGCATTGCGGCCCGCAGTGAATTAGCTAGTAGATGGAAAGAGTTTTTAGGTTCCAAGGCAACGGTTCTAACCCGCGAAGAAGTTATTGCCACAAACCTTTTTGGTAGTGAAGTAAGTGCTGATGCATTAGATCGCATGGGTGAAGTTATTGCCATTGCTCAAGGTGGCGTTGTTTTACTTGATCCAGAACGGGCCGAAAAAGAAGGCGCAATGGTTGGCCACCATGGCGGGGATAGCGAGATTGAAACTCAGGTGGGGTTGTTAACTACAGTTTTGAGTTAATTACTGATCTTCGGTTGGTTTGATTCCGAACATAATTTCATCCCAACTTGGAACCTTTGCTCGTGCAACAACACCATCACGTGCTGCCTCATCATCTGGCAGTTCACGAATAACAGCTAATCGTGGAACTTCTGGCATAGGGGTGATGTCTTCACGCAAAGAAGGGTGATTGGCATCTGAGTAAACAAGTCCAGGAGTTGGCATCTGGCGTGCTGCTGGCTCATCACCCATCATCCAGCGCGCATTTTCATCCATGGAAGTCAGTACTCGACGAGTGGTGTCAAAGTTCCATTGCGCAATTCCCACACCGCTGGTGTTTGGATAATGCAGTTCAACTGTCCAAGTTCCATCTTCATGGCGCCATGTGGTCCACGAGAGATCTGAAAGATCGATATTGCGCGGTGCAAGACGAGAAACAACTACACCTAATAAGTTAACTGGATCGCGGCTTCCTTCTTTGCGAACAGAGACTTGTTGAGCTTGGTCAATGATGTAGATGCGCTCTTGCAAGATTGGACCAGAGAAGCGTTCGATTTTTTCAAGTGGAATATTATTTTCGCGAGCTAACTCTTCTGCTAACTCACCAGCACGCAAGCGACGCTGAATCTCTTTGATAGAAATTGTGTCAGCTTCTTGCTCTGGAACTGCAGAGAGACGGGGTTGATTAACTGTGGCGCGCAAAGTGTCGCTAATGCGAACAGTGAACTCATTTCCATCATTATCATGGAGGGACAAGTGAGTACCTTCCTCACTCTTGCCATTTAATCGAAGCTCAGTCACGGTTCAGAGAGTAATGGATGAGCCCCTTATAAACGCGAAAGTAGGGCAGTGTGGCTAATAAAGCTGCACACATAAATCCCAGAGGCACCCAGAGCGCGCTTTGTGCCCCGTAGGTATCGATGACCCATCCGCCAAGGGCGCTAGAGATTGCACCACCTAATGGCATGCCTGCCACCACCCATGTAAAAGATTCAGTGATCTGTTCACTAGGTACCGCATCCTGCACAACACCGTAGGCATTTACAATCAATGGCGCGATAGCAAAGCCGTTAAAGAAGAGCGCAACGGCTAGCCCGAATATTGAATCCACAAATACAAATGGAATTGATAGAACAGTCAGAGCTGTTAAAAAGATGAGAAAGCGTCCCACGTATGGAGTTTTCCATTTTATTAAGCCGTTAATTATGGCCATGACTGCGCTGCCAGATGCCCATAAGCCCAGCAACAAACCAGAGTGTGATTTTTGCCCTTGGCTTTCAGCAAAGCCAACAACAGTAATTGCAATTGCACCAAAGAATCCACCGGTGAAAGTTGTGGCAAGTGCAATTGCCTGAACGATGGGAATCCCAATCACTGGGGGATGTGGATCCTTTGTGCGAACTGGTGATGGCGGCGGCTCAGTTGCCCGTTGCATGGCAAAGAGTGGTAATCCAATAGACATCAAAATCATTCCAGCGATTAATCCGGCGGCAGGTGCAATCGAAGTTGCACATGCCGTGGCAGTAATAGGACCAACGATAAAAACAATCTCATCCATCAAAGCTTCATAGGAGTAAGCAGTGTTGACCACGTGCTTATCTGCTTCATCTTCGGCAGTTGTTGATTTATCTGGACTTAAGACATGTAGCCAACGGCGGCGCACCAGGCCGCCAGTGTTGATTGCAGCAAGTTCAGCCAAAATAATGGAGGCAAACCAGCTCCAGACAGGTGCTTCATTCATCACGAGTGCAATAAAGAGTGAGAGGCCAAGGATTTTTAAGGGGACAACTCGCAGCAACATCTTTCGTTGCCCGATGCGATCTGCAAGCCTGGACCAAAATGGTGTTGCAATAGAGATAGTAATTGAGGCAACCGCGCTCAGCGCCCCAGCTAGTGCATAGGAATCACTAACGGCAACAACAATAAATATCAGCGCTAATGAATCCATTGATATCGGCATTCGGCCGATGAGGGCTGGAATTGAAAATTTCATCGCTCCCGGAGTGCGAAACAGGGTTGTATATGCCGAGAACATGTCGCTCATCCTATGACACGGTTAAGATAGGTGCGTGAGCATAAATGATGAACTCTTAGCGCTGGCCTTGGATATCGCAGCGAAAGCTGGCCGTTTATTGCTTGATCGCCCAGCTTCTTGGGAGTTAACTTCTAAATCAACGGCGATAGATATTGCAACACAGATGGATATTGCTAGCGAAAAACTTATCGTTAACGCCATTCTTGCTGCGCGCCCAGATGATGGAATCATCGGTGAAGAAGGCGCAGACAGGGTGAGTAAATCTGGTTACACCTGGGTGCTTGATCCAGTAGATGGAACTGTTAATTACTTCTATGGCCTGCCTGGTTGGAATATCAGTATTGCCGTTAAAGATGCGCAGGGGACAGTGGCAGGAGTGGTGCATGCACCGACTATTGATGCAACCTGGCATGCAACCCGTGGTGGCGGTGCGTTCTTAAATAACCTGCCGATTTCATGTAATGAACCGATTGAATTAAACCGAGCATTAGTTGCTACAGGTTTTGCCTATGACGTGAAAGATCGCATTAATCAATTAGAACTTCTTAATACCTTGGTTCCAAAGATCCGTGATGTTCGCCGGATGGGCGCAGCAGCAACTGATCTGTGTTGTGTGGCAACAGGAATGGTGGATGGCTACTTAGAAACTGGATTAAAGGAGTGGGATTTAGCAGCAGGCGCCTTGATTGCCACGGAGGCCGGGGCAGTTGTGACCACACATTCATGGCGGGGGATGGAGTTAACCGTGGCAGGCGGTGCCCACCTGCATAGCGCGCTCATGCGGGAGATTCCCGCCTAGATCTACCCGATTTAGGCTCAAGGGCCCTTCTGTGGCAAGATACGCAGTCTGCACCTGCCAAAGCCGGTGCTTAATAGATAAAGATAAAAAAGGACGAAATTCATGAACATTCTTGACGCCGTAGATGCAGCATCGCTGCGCAAAGACATCCCACAGTTTCGTGCCGGTGATGAGCTCAAGATTCACGTTCGTGTTATCGAAGGTAGCAAGAGCCGTCTTCAGGTATTCCAAGGAATCGTTATCCGTCGCCAAGGCGATGGCGTTCGTGAAACATTTACAGTTCGTAAAGTTTCTTACGGCGTTGGCGTAGAGCGCACATTCCCAGTCCACACTCCAGTTATTGAAAAGATTGAATTAGTAAAGAAGGGCGAAGTTCGTCGCGCCAAGCTTTACTACCTACGCGATCTTCGCGGTAAGGCTGCAAAGATTCGCGAAAAGCGCGATGGCGTTGAAGGTTACGGTGATGGAATTCTTTCAACACCAGAACCAATTGCAGCTGTAGTTGCAGCAGCTGCTGTTGTTGAGGAAGTTGTTGAAGCGCCAGTAGCAGTGGCTCCTGTTGTTGAAGAAGTTGTAGAGGCGCCAACTGCTGAAGCAGTTGTAGAGGCACCAGTTGCTGAAGCATCACCAACTGCTGAATAATCACTTCAATGCGTCGTAAGGGTTCCCTCCTTCGGGAGCTCCCAATCCTTGTTGTAGTTGCTCTCGTTGTCTCCCTATTTATAAAGACTTTTCTAGTGCAGTTTTTCTATATTCCCTCTGGCTCTATGGAAAACACGCTACAGATTAAAGACCGCGTTGCAGTGAACAAAGTGCCTTTCCTTTCGCGCAATATCGCCCGTGGTGATGTCGTTGTTTTCCGCGATCCTGCTGGTTGGTTACCTGAAATTACAGATTATTCAACAAATAAATATGTTGCCAAGGTAAAGACAGGATTAGTTGCAGTCGGTGTATTACCTAACCCAGCTAAGCAGTACTTGGTCAAGCGCGTCATTGGTGTTGGCGGAGATCGCATTGTTTGCTGCGACAAGTCAGGGCTATTAACCGTTAATGGCAAAGCAATTACTGAGCCTTATGTCTTTGCTGGAAATAAGCCTAGTGATATGAATTTTGATGTCACAGTGCCTAAAGGAAAATTTTGGGTGATGGGAGATCACCGCGGGGCAAGCGCGGACTCTAGATATCACCAAGACGATATCAATAAGGGATTCATTCCACTCTCACGCATTACCGGCCGAGTAGTTGCAGTCATCTGGCCTTTCAAACACATTACATACGTTCCACAAATCAACGTTCTGAAATAGTTCTTTATGAAGGTTATTGAGCAGCTGCTCATTCAAGCAGGGATCTCACCTATTGCCGGCGTTGATGAAGCTGGACGCGGAGCATGTGCTGGACCGTTAGTAATTGCAGCAGTTGTGTTACATGATCCTTTTGCACCAGAGCTTG
>Ga0209500_10001768_pt1 | contig 15924 bp, 17 predicted proteins | sample S_140212_EF_Meta_FD_187323 | JGI IMG/M metagenome (GOLD analysis project Ga0209500, IMG submission 187323) | Freshwater microbial communities from Lake Simoncouche, Canada to study carbon cycling - S_140212_EF_MetaG (SPAdes) (version 2) | ecosystem: Environmental > Aquatic > Freshwater > Lake ... | reverse complement strand
TGTACGCAAATACCACAATGCCTATGTGCTGGGCAGGATTTTTCAAACCTCAATGGACAGACATTTGTAAAAATTATAATTTAAAATTTTATAATTTAGACAGTGGGTACTTTGGTAATAGGAAAAGGAAAACAATTTTTAGATTAAGTATTAATAATTTTCAAAATATCGATCCTATCATAGAAAGACCAGCGGATAGATGGCAGCAACTGAATATAGAACAATCTTCGTTTAATCAGGGATCCACGATAGTTATTGTACCTCCTGATAGAAAAATAGTGAATACACTCGGATTAGGATCGGAAGATCAATGGATCAACGATATTGTTGCTAAGATAAAAAATTTTACAGATCGACCGATTAAAATAAGAAAACGTCCAGAACCGCGAGCCGATCGAATAGTTTCAAACACATTTAAAGATTTTATTAAAGATGATACCTTTTGTGTAATAGGATATTCTTCAAACGCATTAGTTGAAGCAGCTATGCATGATATTCCGGTGATATCGCTAGGACATTCTGCTACAAAAAGTCTATACAGTTATCAATTAGACGACATCGAAAAGATAAAGCCTGCTTATCTTGAAGACAAACAGGCTTGGTTAAATCATTTGGCATATTCTCAATTTACCAGAGAAGAATTACTTTCTGGATTCGCTTGGGACACTATAAATTATTTGCCGCCGTATCTTTCTGCATAAGGGCCTGGTCCTAGATATCTTTTTAAAATACTTTTATCTACAGGACTGTTATGTCCTGTTTTTGGCGCCCATAAAAAATTTCTCTTGCTTTTGATGTACACAGTTTCATATCCATAATCTTCCATTAATTTGCAACACAAATCAACATCTTCGTTGATTTCAAAAATTACCCAAGGTCGCTGTGTTGTGATAATATTATGCATTCCTTTTAGTGCATCTAATTCCCAGCCTTGAGTGTCGATTTTTATGAGATCTATATCTGATATATTTTCGTCATCTAACTTTACAACAGGCACAGCATAATTAGATTTTACACCTTCTCGACATAATTTACCATCGCCACAATTTTTTCCTGCTTGATGAAAATCAGCCTCGCCATTAAAATCTGCCACGGCTTTTTCTCTCAGCTCGATCCCCATTGGTATATTAATTTTTATACATTCGATATTTTGTTGAGACGGCTCATAGGAAACTATTTTTTTAAAATGTTTAGTCATCGGCAGGCTCCAAATACCAACGTTGGCTCCGACGTCTATGAATGTTCTTTTATTAGGAAGATGCTTTATTACTTCCTGTCTGTATTTGTCTTCATAAGAAGGAGTAAGCATATCAGTATCTTTTTCCAGTAAGAAAGAGACTCTGGTGTCATCCTCGGGTACAGTCCATCCGTTGTTTAATTTTTTCATATTACATTCTCGTTAATAATAATTGCACATTGCATTATGGTCTTTCCAGTTTCATTTTTTTCAATTATTTCTTTTATGTTAATATTCTGTGATCTTAATTCTTCTATAAATTTTGCCACTCCCGGAAATTTTACAGGATATGTGTCGTCAAAAATTATTATTTTACTGTCTTTTACTTGCTCATAGTCCCATTTAACTGTAGAGTATGAATGGCCACCATCTATATATACCATATCAAATATCAGCGGGCCGATTAGTGTATCATGCGTCCAACCTTTGATCAAATCATATGATTCTAATAAATCATTCTTAACATACTTATCGCATCGTTCTTTGATTATGTTGTATGATGCAGACTCTTTACCGTTATGTTCCATTTCTCCTGTGATGGGATTTTTTGGATATTCAAAGGTAGGTCTGTCAGCCAATTCAAATGCATCGTACCCGATATAATTAATTTTATATCCAAGTTCTTTGATAAGTGGCGTTAGAGATTTCAGTGTTAGGCCCTCGTGGCATCCAATCTCACAGAACGTTTTGGGTTTAAATTGTTCTATCAACGGCCTAAAAACTGCATTCCATTTATAATCTTTCATAGGTATTGTTTAAAAAAGTTCCAAGCTTCGCCAGATTTTAATTCATCAAATTTCCAATGACACATTGACAATCGTTCTATCCACGATTGCCTATCAATCAATACCGGATCTTCTATTCTACTTATGTCAGTGTTAGCCACTGCAACACTTTGACTATGTTGGGGTTGTGGATCTGTTAAGAATGCCGGAACTCCTTCTATAATGCTGGCCACGCTGGGACTGCTGTTATATACCACTGTGGCCCAGGCATTATGCAAGTCTTCTTTGAGATCGGAGTTGACGCTCAACGATACTGATTTATAATTTACTTTTAAATATTTTCCAATTTTTTTATCCCCTGGATGAGCTCTAACAATAATCGGACGCTTACTATATTTTCTTATTTCTAAAATAGTCGAGTTCATCCATTCAATAACATCTAACCCTCTCATACTCCACCCGCCGTTTCTCTGCAGACAGATTAGAATATGATTTCCTTGTGTTCTCCAAGGCTGTAAACTTATGCCTAAATCTTTGCTGATCTGTGTCCATCGACCAGGATCGATATCTCTATCAAAATAAAATCCAGTTGTTGGAAATACTCCATCAAAACTATATCTCAAATAATGCAAGACATTGGATTTGTCTGCGTATAGAAACAGATTGCTATCAACAATCAACGATCGTTTGTTATTTTTCTTTTGAAGATCTACTGCACTTTGTCTTAGTTGTAGATGCGGTGCGGACTTGCCGTGCTCGTGAACAAATCCTTGTATCAGTGCCACATCGCAGGGAATTGCATTCATTCCAGTGTGCGCTATTGCAGTATCGCCGGCCGCAGTGACTCCTTGACAAAAATAATTTAATATCTGCGGCTTCTCCATGTTATGGTTATTGGGAGGTATCCCAGCATAATAGGCCACAGCAGTGATATTAGACACCGTGATATTCCTTGATAATAGTTAGTGCAGTTCCATCCATGAGTTCGTCGTAGGTAAATTGACAATAGCTGAGCCATGCTAACCAATCCCCTAGCGGTCCGTAGTACAGGTCATTGATCTGTTCAAGACTATTTCTAGTTACAGCATTACTGACATGCTTGTCGAGGGTGATAGCAGGAATTCCAGCCCAAATAGATTCAATAGCACTATTTGAATTAATACTGATTGTGCAGTAATAGTCCCCCGTCAATAACTGCTGGTACAGACTTTTTCTAGTTTTTTTATTTGTCTTAGATCTAAATTCTATAGGACGATCTGTATACTTTTTTAATTCTTCTGCTACCTGTTGACCCCATATTTTAGCGTCTGTGTGAAATATGCCGGCTGCAAACTCTCCCGGCTCTACAATTAAAATTGCTTTACCGGTGTGTTGCCAAGGTCTCGGAAAACTTTTAAAAGACGATAATCGATCGACTGGCGAATTGAAATGAGTATTGAAATGCAAGTGGTTTCTCACTAATCTATGCCATTTTTTATTTGGCTCTATAAAATTAGTATAGCCGCTGTCAATAAACCAAAAAAGTAAGTTACTATCAATTTTATCTACTAAAATATTTTCATTACCGACAGTATTTCTTAGTAGACAGTCTTCATAGATATCTTTAAAATCTTTCCTACGTATCATTTCAGCTGTAGGATCAATTTGCATTCCTACTGTTTTAATAAAATATTGACTATCACTATTGATATATCTATCTATGATATCTTTTTCACCTAATCTATCTATAAAATATTCAACATGTTTATGAATTTTTTTAAAATGATTTGATCTATAATAATTTAAAGTTTCTTTGACTGCTTTGGCCCAGTCATTTACGTCTGCTAAATTGCCTCGATATAATTTTTCTTTGAATTTATCTCTAAATTTATTAATATCAAATTTATGATGATCTCTTTTTTCAATAATAAAATTTATGGCTTCTTGTACATTTATAGGTTGAATCTTGTGCTGACCGCAAATTTCATTGAGGTCGATCAATGAAATAAGATACTTTGCTAATTCTTTATCATTTACTAATAATTTCATTTGTTTAATAATTTCCATGCTGTGCCATTGGCTATTTCATCTCCGGTAAATTGTCCGTAGGCCAACGACGCACAGTGCTGTTGTACTAGAGACTCATCTGGATAGAACGGGGTAGATATTTGACTGAGGTCGGTTAAAGACAAAGGTGATGCTGCACAGGGAACCGTGACAAATGCAGGAATTCCGTATATCACAGATTCTAATGCTGCAATACTATTGAAGGCCACAGTAGCAAATACATCTTCATCTAGGGCATCAAATATTGAATGATGCTGTCGAGCTGACCTACTGCCTTTTTCTCTAATAACAATCTCCATGTCTGTGTGTTTTTTTATAGTTTCTATGGTGTTCATTAACCAAGTAGGTTTGCTTTCATCTCGATCTTTTATTTTGCCCTCTTCGTAACCATAAAACACACATGATTTTCTGTTCGGCACAATTATTAAGATTTTGTTGCCTTTTTTCTTCCAACCTTTCCATTGATACCTAGGATCAATTTTACAAATTTCCCGCCAGCGATCGTTAGGATATTTTTCTAACCAATGTTTTTGTAAATCATTTTTAACTATCCTGTGGAACAATTTTTTGCCTCCGGGATTGCCCGGACTTATAAAATTTCCAAAATACCCCGTATCCATATAATAGAAATCTTTTTCATCCTGCCAGTGTTGTTGTATGTATTTTCTCTTGACCACTCCTCGAAATATCGAAGGGGGTACACCTGGAATTGAATTTTTAAATAGTTCTTCATCCATGCTGTAGCATCTCCATGGCTTTGCCGTTTCTTAGTTCTGAATTATGAAACTGACCATACGATAAGTGACATGCCCAGGCATATAATTTATCCGAATCGGGATAATAAGGTTCATTTATTTTAGATAGATCTTGTAGACTAACAGGACTGGCTGCATTAGCTGGTGCTAGTGTAAATGCAGGTATTCCATGGAATATCGATTCTGTAGCGGCCACGCTGTTAAATGTGACCAGAGCAAATACATCGTCATTCAAAGCCTGCTCTAGTGTGTCGTTAACAGTTCTATCTAATCTTTTAGGTGCTCGTTCTCTAACTACCACAGGTCTATCTGTGTATTTTTTAATTTCGTTTACTGTGTGTTCTAACCAAATGTCTAGATCATAATCATAGAAGCGCATGGGTTTTTCATCTGGCTTAGCTACCAATATCTTTCTTCCATCTTTTTTCCAAGGCTGAAACTGTTTGTTAAAATGTTTGAATCTATCATCTTTTCTTGGAACGATTTCGCTATGTTGCAGATCGTTCTTTACTATGCGATGCCAATATTTCCAACCGTTGGGATTTGAATCAGTTCTTTCATTCCCAAAATATCCTGTGTCCATGTAGTAGAATGTTCTGGCATCTTCCCAACATTGGTGCATCCACTTTTTCTTAAGTATGCCTCTTAATACAATCGGGTCATTGCTATCACTGTAGTTAAAATCTTCGGTTGATGTTATCTTGGTTTTGCAGCCTTGTGCGAACATATTGATATATGGATCGTTGCCGTCTTTGCTTAAAAATATCATTTTAACATCTCACGCAGATTTTGTTTCCATACTTTATGATATTCGCAACGTCGATATTCTTTGAACCAAGGACCTCCTTCGGTATAGTGTACTGCTTTAGGAACACCGTCTCGAGGCTCTTGATACCATCCTGCTAACCAATTCCACTCTGGTGCTAGGCTTCCAATTTCTGAATCATCTAACCATTGAAATCTATGTAGGTATTGACCTGTTTGAGAATTTACCACATCGGGAGTTATCTGTTTATTGGATGGGTGAGAACAATTCCATAAAATTGCCGAGCTCCAATTCTTTCTCGGGTACGGTAATTGCTTGCATCCATCCATCTTTAGTCCTTCTTTAGGAGTATAATCATGCTTGACTACCATCACTGCATATTTGTCGTTGGCCTGTTTAAACAGTTCAGCAACATCGTCAACAAAAACAAAATCACAGTCTACAAATACTGCCCAGCCTTGATAATTTGTAAGATAAGGAACTAAAAATCTTGTAAAGGTAAATTCTGTAGAACTTAAAGGGTCGATGTCTCTGGTGTAAATACCGCTCTCTCTAAGATCTCGCTGTTTTAACGCCATAACCTGTGCTTGAGGTTGATGTTTATATATACTGTGTTCACAGACTTGAAATGCAATATCTTCTCTAATATCATAGCCTACAAAAACTTTCATTTTCTTTCGATGTCCTCTTCAATGCATTGTTCACCGTATTGTATTTCGACAATTTTTAATGGATGTTCGTGGGGATTGGTGAGCTGATGCCACTCTTGTGTTGCGACATGCAGTTGATCATGTCGGTCTAAAATTGCAGGCGGTAGTTCAAAATTCAACGGAGTTGCTCTATTAACAGAGGCTTGACCTTCGCTGACAATCCAATATTCTGCACGATGATTGTGTCGTTGCATGCTTAAACTTTTGCCGGGATCAACTGTGAGTTCTTTGACTTTCATACCCGGAACTTCGTGCAACACTCGATAGTAACCCCACTGACGCTTTGTCTTGGGAGCTTTCCATTCTTGTAAAATCCAAGAACTGGAATTTGCTTTATTAAATCCGCCGACACCAAACACAAATTGCAAGTTATCGTCAGCAATGTCCATTTCCGGAATATTGTCGTTGGTTCTATCTCCGCCGTTGGCAAAAATAATAAGATCTTGTGGATAACTTTGTCGAACCATTTTGATAGCATGTTTTGCTGATCCGTCGTTGTCGTTGAAGTCTATGACAAAATCTACGCCAACAATGTTACGTACAATTTCTGCACGTTCTTGATAGGGCATGAAAGGAGATCCTTTCTTGCGTGTTAACCATGCATCTGAGTTAACACCAACAACAAGAATATCTCCTAATGCTTTTGCTGCTTTAAAATAAGCGATATGCCCAGAATGTAGAGGATCAAATCCTCCAGTGATTAAAACGATCTTTTTCATGCAGATATTTATCTGCGTATATTATCCAGTATTTAAAGACTGGCGTCTTCTAATCCAGATACTCGTAGCTTAACAATGTTGCTTAGATGCCATTGTTTCTGATCAAGTGCTTTAATAATGCCTAACCACTTGTTGCGTAGTAGGGCAAAGTCGTTGATAATCTTTTCAAAATCTACAACGTCAGCTTCACCTTCTACAAACTTTTCACAGTCCCTAGAAGATAAAGCTCGTTGATAGTTTTCTAAATACTTGCGAAAATGTTGACTTCGAAGTCTACGAAGTTCAATGTTTAAATACTCAAGGATGCCTTCAATTTCTTGAAGTTGATTAAAACGTTCTTCCACAATGCCGGGCATTTGCGAACTTGCCTTCTCAATGTTACCCGCTATGCGTACATCTTGTTTTGCTTCGATTAACTCAGCTTCATAATAGGCCACAGCATCTGGAATGTTGCTTATATCTTTACTAACCCTGTCGTACCAATTCATTTATTCCTCTTCGTCGTAGCTGTCTACATCTTCTTCAATTTCTTCACCGTCGATGGCGTATGTGATAGCTTCGTCGAGAAAAGGATCAACTCCTTGCAGACTGTCTAAGACACTTTCTTTAATGCCATAGTCTAATAATGTGTTTACAAAATCAGTAGCCACATCTGGTCTATGTTTTTCAGGAATATGCCCAATTACCACATGCCATAGGTCAGCAATTAAATCTTCTTTCATTCTTGAGTCTCCGTTTCAGGTTCAACAATAGTAGTTATCTCTGAAGCGGAAATTTCACCATGTTTCGAAATGTCGTCCATGGCAATGTCTAGCCCTTCTTTCTCATTACGTTCCCAAGCCTTGCGGAACTGCTTGATGATTTCACCATCTTTGGTGGTGTATACAAGGCTGTTACCTTCTTTCTTGAGCATGCCTTTGGCTTCGAACAAGTCGACTAATCCACTATATGGACTCATACCTGTTTCATAAGGAATCTCAACCTGTACACTTTCAAACGGCTTTGCGTAACGAGTTTTCATAATCTTACAGGCTGCACGAATACCTTGCACAGTTGTAGTTTTATTGCCGTCTGCATCAAGTTTCAATTTCAACTTGCGCATAGCAACTACAATTGAACTTGCGTAGATAAAACCTTGACCGCCTGAGATCTTATCATCTGGATCAAACATATCCTGGCTTGCGTATGTATGATTAGTTGCTACCAATCCAATGCCCAATGATCCAAACATGTTTACACAATTGCGAACCAGTGCGGTGAGTGCTTTAGGTTTACGGCCCATGTCACCTTTGAGATCCCCGGCTTGGAACTGGTTAACATCTGTGGGGGTCAGTAACATTCCAAGACTGTCGATAATGAATAATACTTTAGGACGCTCGTCTTCGGGCATTGTTTTGTATTCTGCAACAAATTCTGTAATAGTCTTTGCCACATCGTCGATCATAGCCATGTTAAGTTTCAACAACTTGTCTGGACTTGTATCAACGTCAAGTGCGTGTAACCACTTTTCGTCAAGTGCGTTTTCTGTATCGATCAAGATTGGAAAAATACCTTGTGCTTGTGCGTTCTTGACTAGATTGCCCGAACAGATAAAACTCTTACCTGCACCACTTTCGCCAGCGAACACAGTTACCTTGCCTAGTGGAATACCACGTTTAAAATCTCCACTGATAAGATAGTTTAATGCGTAGTTGTTTGTACTAACCCAATCGGTTGGGTCGTTAAAGCCAATACTTAAACCGTCAATCGATTTAGTAATTGACTTTCTAAATTTAGAAATATCAAATGCTTTTGCCATTATTTTTTGCCCTGTTGAGAAATAGAGTGTGAGTTGCCTCACACTCTATGTTTAGTCTTATTGTTTCTGACGATTGCGAATCATGGCAAGGATGTCTTGCGCACGACTAGCACCATCTGCACTAGCTTCGGCCTTTGGTGCTTCGGCCTTGGCCACAGGAGCTGGTTCGTCATCTGCATCTACCACAGGAGCAGCAACGGCTGCTGGTCTATTAGGATCACCAGTGGCTTGACTCATGCCTGCTGGTTTGAAGTATTGACCCCAACGTTCCATGTCATAGGCTTCGCCATCTACAGAAGCTTCAAACATTTCTTTCATAACTTTGAGCTCTATATCAGTGGGTTTCTTTGGCAGGAATCCGCTGAGATCAAAAAGACCATGTGATTCTACCGCAGCAGATTCAACATCTGTTAGTGAACGCTCACGTCGGCTCCACTTTGAAGTAGAGTAGTCAGCAAAGCCACCTTTTGATGTCTTGGCAATACGGAAGTCTAGACCTTTTAAGTAGTCTGTTGGCAATTCGTCTAATTCTGGATCCATCAACGCTGAACGGATGATAGCGTAGATCTGAGGACCAATAATAAATCTACGGATAGGATTATCTGGAAGTTTATCTTCCTTGAGTGGATCTTCAACTACAAATCCTTGGAAAATATATGAACGCTTTTTCCAGTACTTACGACCCATTTCTTCAAGACTCTTGTCTTTGAACCAACCACGCACTTCTGATAGGATTGGACATACTGTGCCGTCGTTGTACATTTCCACACATGGAACTTGTACCTGTACTGCTCTGCTGTCTGTTTCACCCTTGATGCCAGCGAATGGCAATTTGATCATCGCACGTTCTACCCAGAAGAATGTGTTGTTGGGATTACCGTCTGGTAAGAAACGTACGACAGCTTCTTTGCCTTCTTGCATATTCCAGTGTGGGTAAATTGCGTTGTCTCCACCGCCGGTGGATTGTCCTGTGGACTTTGATTGTGCTTCTTGAAGTTTAGCACGGATTTCTGATAATGTTGCCATTTTAAATGCCTCCTTGTGTTATGCCTAAAATGTTTATATGCCTTATGCACATGTTTTATTATGCGCTTTTTATTTATCAAGGTCAATGATTATCTGCTAGTTTTTTTGATTGTGTTTTACCAAAAGAAAAAGCGGGTCAAGCCCACTTTTTCCTATACGCTGTCATTGCTCGTTGTCTAGCTAACCATAATCTAAATTTTACATACTCCGATAGTTCATCTTCATCAACTACCTTACCAAAGTCTCGAGCCTTTAGATTACGGCCAAATGTGACTTCATCATCTAAAATGAAGTCACTATCGTCTAATCCAAAATTACTTCGCTGGAGTAGCGGCTTTTGCGTCTGCCTTAGGTGCGTCTTTCTTAGCAGGTTCGCTTTTGGCAGGCTTAACTTCTGCCTTTGCTGGTGCTGAAGCAGCAGGTGCTGCTGGCTTAGCTTCTTCTTTCTTAGCAGGTGCTTGTGCAAATGCTGATACTGCAAACAACGATGCTATTACGATTGCGATTGATTTCATTTTAAAGTTTCCTTTAGTTAACATACTCAGACAGGAATGTCTGTGTATACATATATAACGCTCTAGAGATGAGATTCGTTGACAGGCAATATATCCAAAAGAAAGGGCACCTAAGTGCCCAATCTAACTGCGACGAAACTGTTAATAGCCTGCTAATTCTCTAATACGTGATAATTCTGCAATCTGTGGATCTTGTTGTTGTGGTGCCATTCTTTCTACAAATTTACGAGCAACTTGTTCTGCCTGTTCGCCAAATTTCTTGCCTACCATTGTGCAAACACCTTCTGGGCCTTTAGGGAATGTGCCTGTGTCACGGTCATAAAATGATGTGATAAACTCTGCTAATTCTTCAACTTTAATGCCTGCACGGTCTTTACGATCACGTTCTGATTTTTCGTCCTTATCCTTGACATCTTTCATAGTCAAGGGTGATTGGCCTGCTTTCTTTCTATCCACAGCTGGTCTTTCATAGTCTCTAGGATTGTTAGGATCTACAGCTTCCTGTGGTACTGGCTCTTCTGCAGGTACAGCCGCTGCTGCTGGATCGACTGGTGCTGGCTCCGCTTCCGGATCATCTACCATGTCGCCAAAATCTAACTGTTCTAGTGCCTCTGGTGCATTAAATTCCAACCAGTCTTTGACCAATGGTCTCACACATGAATCTGGATCTTGTGCTGCTTGTTCTTTGATTCGTTTATATAATTCAGGATCTTCAATTAACCCGGTAAGGCTTTCGATAGCGTTAGTGCCGTCGACGCCTGCTGGAAAATGTTGTCCTACTAGTTCTTGTAGACTTTGTAATGCTGCCTGTTGTTCTTCGGGGTCTTCACTGGTCACTGCACTGTCTTCGCCTAGACCCATGACCCAATTTTCAAATTGAGCAAATGGATCATTATCTTCTGTTTCGACCGCAAGGTCTTCGTTGTTGATTTCTTCTTGTGTCATAGCGACTATGTCGTCATAGCCTATGGTGTTTCCTTCTTTCATCAGTCTGTACAAAACTGGAAACACAGTTGCGATATCTTCTTTGAATGATCTGACCGTGAATTTTTGTTTGAAATCTTCTACTACATCTTGTGGAATTTCTTCGCTGTCGTATGCCTGAAAGTTTTCTTTGTATGTCTCATAATGACTTTGTTTGCTCAATGCCTTGATCTGCTCTCTTAGGTGATTTAGATACTCTGTGCTTCTTTCGACCACCGAGTTGGTGTCTGAATTCATTAGGTCATTACGTACTACATAGTTGCCAAAACTTTTAAGCTGAGCAATTTCTTCACTCATTTTAGTAATACTTTGACCCAATTCATCATAAGGCAACCCACCGTTGGCCACATGTCGCTGCATGGCTCTAGCACCAGCAAGATGAATAAATGGATATTTGAATCGTTCGCCGTCTTGGTTTTCTACAAACAAGGCACTGATATTTCTGGTTCTAGCACCCGGTTGTGTGTCATCCATTACTGCTTGATTATGTTTAATGATCAAGCGTGTGTCCATTAATTTTTGATAGCTCATTGTTTTGCTACCGTACATCGAGCTCTCACTCATTATGTTTTCACTCATTGTGCTTTCTCCAACTGGTTTTTGTACCATATTTGTCTGTGGTTTAGGTTGTGCATTTTGACTAAGGAATTGATAATCTCGTTTGTCAAGATTGTCTTTGGCAATATCTCTGGTGTCAAAACTTAATAATCTGCGTTTAGCAAATTGACGCAGTTCTTTTAAGAATCCGTACCAATTTGTTTTTTGCCCGTCATCCATGCCTTCTGTAATTCCATTGGAAAAATACACTTTCATAGAGTTGGGTTCTGCAAGACTGATGCTGACATGCCCTATAGGAGTTTGCCCTTCTGTATAGTCAAAATCAAAGAATCTAGCCTGCTCAGGATTGATAGTGATTTCACCAGTTTCTGCACCTAATTTCAGCCCAGAAAATCGGCTGCGTACCTTATAGAATAAATCGGTGGCTATGTTATTTGTTGCGTCCATAAGTATATTTATCAAAGACCCATGCTGACAAAGATCGGCATAGGCATGGCTTCATCAGTGATTTTTTCTGTCATTTTATCGTAGATCTGCGGATCCCAATCTGCTAATACATCTGCCATGCGCATGATCAGCAGGGTACTGCTAACTAAATCGTCGTGTTCTCCGCTCTTGGCTTTAAATCCTAGTCCCGATGCCACATATGTTTTTAGTTCGGATATTAACGGTTTGCTATGGATAGTCATTTTATGATTTTCGATCATATTCTTTAGTTGGCTGCAAGCAGATATTTTAGATCTATGTGTGGTATTAAACCCTTTGCGGAACTTGCGTATGTGTCCTTTACGTATAGGTTCTGAAAGGAATAGCCCGTGGAAGTTTTCTTCACCTATGTCGTTGATCACTATCAGGGCTGATTCTCCAAGACTATTGTTTTCAACAGAATAGTATATAATAGGAGCACCGCCTCGTTCCTCCCCACGTTCGTGTATGTATTTTAATATTTCTCTCATGACCCTAACCTGTTGCTGCACAGGAGTGGTATTGTGATGCCATTCTGCTACCTGTATCATCTCAGGCATTTCATATACCTGTATAGCTCCGTAATCTCCGCCTGTGCCTAGACTAGGGTCTAGGGCAACAAGGTACGTGGCTTTGGGACTGATGTCTTTGTACCATCGTGTTTGCCCCATGTTCATTATAGGATCGCTACCTGCAAGTTCTACTAGCTTGACAGAGTTTATGAGTGTTTCGTCATAGATCAAGAATTCGCATTCAAACTCTCTACGGAATCTCTCTTCACCGATCTTAGCACGTTCTAGTCTAGCCCACTCGTCGTCTCTGTCAGGATGTTCCTTCCAGTGTGCAAAAAACGGATAAAAGCCATTGACGCCTAATTTAGTTTCATTACCAAAGTCGTCGAATCTCTTGTTGGCTTCTAACCAAATCATAGCAAATTGATCTTCGTCTGAGTTAGGTGTTGATGTGATAATAGCTTTACCACCGGTGGCTAATGTAGGACTTAGTGCTGTCCAAAATTCTTTGGCTTTCTCTGGCGGTTGTACGAACGCAAACTCATCGCAGTAGATTAGAGAAAGAGATTTACCACGGCCTGTGTTTTCAGTTGTGGTGGTTGCCTGTATACGTGATCCGTTGTCATATTCGATGGTGTTTCTGTTGTATGAATACACCCCAGCACGAATAAAGTCGGGTAAATTTTCATAGGCATATCTATAACGATCCATGATGTCTCGAGCACCTTCGTACTTGTGTGCAGCGATTAATACCTGTACGTCTGGCATAAACTGTGTGTACCATAATAGATATGCCACAGCACAGGTGGTCTTACCCATCTGACGAGGCAACATAGCAATACATTCTTTGTTTGTATGGTATGCGTCAATCAACAGTTCTTGAAAACCATAGGGCTCAAATGGTATTGATCCTCTAGTGGGATGCTGTATCTTGATAAAGTTTTTAGCAAAGTACAAAGGACCACTAACTGGGTCCATACAGGCTTCTAGGTGCTTAACTTCGTCGAGATTATAGCGTATCTGTGCATGGGCTTTCTTAATTAGATTGCCGTCTAAGGATTTTGACATATGTTTATTTACTGAAAAAAATAGGCTCCGAAGAGCCTATTTGGTTTGCTAATTTATATTAACTATCAACAGTTTCAGCTGCATCAACTAGTGTTACTGCAACGTCATCATAGATATCTGCAATAGTTTCCGGTGCTGCAATTGTAATGGATTCATCGATTTCGGCACCTTGAGCACCGTCCCATACGCGAACAGTTTTTGTCATTGCCAGTAGTATTGCTTGGCCGATCAAATAACGTAGTGCTCTAGCTGTAGTATTGACTGTAACTGCACCGCCGGTTGTTGGGGCAAACGAAGCAACTCCTAGTCCTACACCGCCCGTTGAACTCACAGCACTTGCTGAGTTTGTTACAGATGTTAGTATGTTTGATGCAGAAGCTGCACCACTACGATCATATCTAATTGTAAATGTAACTGTTGTTGGTTGGTTGTCAGCTGCTGTTGCGCCGCCACTGGTAAATTGCACGTCTTGGATTTGAGCATCAGCAAATCTTGATACTGCATCAACAATATTCATAAAACGTAGATGACCTCTAGCCACACGACGACCGATTGCTAGGGTAGTTGGCTTGGTAGCAAATTGACTGTGATCCTGAGGATATACTGCACCGTTATTTGTGCCGTCGGCAGTAGGGTATGATCCTGTACCACCGCTCAGTGTTAACACTACTTGGTAGAATTCTGGTCTTAGTGACTCAGTTGAAATTTTAAATCCTGACATTATTTCGCTCCTTTAGCTTCTGCCAATCTCTGAAGTAATTCTTCTCGTATACTGGCACGTAGTTGTTCTTTGCTTTCGTAAGCACCAGCTGCCATAGGATTATCTCCTCTATATGGTTTGCCGCTGAAACTTTTCTTAGGCTTGTTTAGATCGTCACCATCTGGCATAGCAGCATCTATGCCTGCATATTCGGGCTCTGAATCGTTTAGTGAATTACCAAATGCTTCGTCTTTGTCTTTCTTTTCAGCATCGTGATCATCCATGTCGTGATCACCGTCACCGTCGATATCGCCCATGGCCTTAGTTACATCATCACCGTCATCACGATCTAAATCGCCCATCGGAGGCATATTGTCAGCATCATTATCGCTTGGGCCGCCCATGTTATCTGCATCGGGTTCTGCATGCGGTTCTGAATCCATGTCTGGCAACATCTTTAATGGAGGTAGTCCGCCCATTGGTTTATCCATAGGCTCGATGCTGATAGAGCTCATCGGTGATGGTTGGTTAATCATGTCTGGATTAACTTTAGTCATCAACTTCATTAGTTCTTCGATATTGTCCATGCCTTGTGCATTAAGATTTAAACTCATACTTGGAGGTGGAGTATCTGGTTTGTCTGACATTGGTGGCATGCTCATTGGCATAGGTGAGTCACCGCAGGCTTCTGTGGCGGGCCTGTCTAACTCCTGCATCTTGGCCAATAGTTCTTGAAAGTTCATAGTTAATTTCCTTTGCGTGGATCTTGTTTGCCAGCGTTTGACATTGGACTCATAGATCCAGCTTTGTCTGTTTTTTGCTTGGGTATTTTATATTCAGCAGCGAATCCGTCTTTGGTTCTCTGCTTGGCTGTTTTGCTTAGATCTTTCAAGAATCCCTTATTGAAGTCGTCACCAAAATAGTCTTTGTGTTTAATCTTGCCTTGACCTTTGTCTAGGTCTTGTTCGTCTAGTATGGCATCGCCGCTGGGCTCGTTGTCCAGTAATATTTGATCTGCTTCTGTTGGTTCGCCGCTGTTGCGCACACGGAAACAATCTTCGTCTATGCCCATGGCTTTGACATGTGTTTCAATTTCTGGAGGAGTAATAGGATATTCACAAATTACTTCAAATATAGTAACCTGCATGTTTTCTTTGCCTGGAAAATCCAGTGGCAATTTTTGTATGGGTGTTGTTGACAACTTTTCAAAGGTCATAACCTTGCAGCTGTCTAACCGTGACTTTAATGCTTCTTGGAATTTTTCAGGAACATCGCCTGCAACTTTGATCTTAAAGCTGTAAATTTTTTTGTTTTCGACGAGATATTCTTTAAAAGTTTTC
>Ga0209500_10001765_pt1 | contig 15943 bp, 26 predicted proteins | sample S_140212_EF_Meta_FD_187323 | JGI IMG/M metagenome (GOLD analysis project Ga0209500, IMG submission 187323) | Freshwater microbial communities from Lake Simoncouche, Canada to study carbon cycling - S_140212_EF_MetaG (SPAdes) (version 2) | ecosystem: Environmental > Aquatic > Freshwater > Lake ... | reverse complement strand
CTCTTCTGAATCTGTTTGCAGACCAAAAGCGTTGCTTTTTTCCAACATCTCAGGCCATATTAGCCAAAAGTTGTTTGGAAACAAATCTTTACGAGTTACAAGTCCATGTGATTCTTTTTCTATTCTTGCTCCCAAAAACATATATTTGTCGCTAGGTATACCCCTTATGCGCCAATTAGATACTGCTGCTGGGTCTACTTTGCACATTCTTGCTACTTTTGCAGTACCGCCTAGCAAGTCAATAATGGCGGTGTCGGTTAGTTTAAGTTCTCTGTCCATTCACAAAGTTTAACCTATATGTTGTTTATTTGCATACACTTTACTTTTTTTATTTACTTGTGTTAAAGTTCTTATATAGCAATTTCGCTATGCCATTAAAGGGGATTTAAATGGGTGAATTAAACCAACTAATGCTAGAAATGGAAGAGCGCTTAGAGATAGCGCTAGACAACATGGAATACGGAACAGACTTATCAGTTGATGATATAGATGTTATTCGTGCAGCTTGTGGAAAGCCAAAACGCAATGTCCTACTTCAATCAGTATTTGACGACTTTGGTAATGTTTTCGGAGGTCAAAATGCAACAAAGTGAATCTATTGCTAACTTAGCCAAAGCGTTATCAATCGTACAAGGGAAACTGACTCATGCTAAGAAAGACTCTGCTAATCCTTTTTTCAAAAGTAAATATGCTGACCTTGAGTCTGTGTGGGATGCTTGTCGTGACTTATTGGCTAGTAATGGTTTGGCGGTGGCTCAATTCCCTGGCACTTATTCTGATTTAGATAAGTCCATGTCTTTGACAACAATTTTGACTCACAGTTCTGGCGAATGGATTAACCACGAAATGTCAGTACCAGTTAGTAAAGTAGACCCACAGGGCGCTGGGTCAGCCTTAACTTATATGCGTAGATACGCATTAGCAGCAGTAGTAGGTGTAGTTCAAGCAGACGATGATGGTAATGCCGCTTCGTCACCTAAACCCGTAGTAAAACCAAAGGAAATTTAATCATGGCTTATGTACCAAAAGAAGGCTCTGGAAGTTTATTTAAAAATGACCGCAAAACGACTGAAACTCACCCAGACTATACAGGCAGCATTATGGTCAATAACCGTGAACATTATTTATCTGCGTGGGTTAAGGAAGGCACTAAAGGTAAATTCTTTAGCGTATCTATTGGCAAAGAAAAACAACCGAAGGGCTTTACGCCTAGAGGCCAAGATGAAATGCCTAAAAACACGCTAGAAGATAGCGACTTGCCGTTTTAAGGAGATGAATATGCTAAGTCATATCAAGGATGTTATTGGCGATAAAGCCATTGTTTCTACTGAACCATTTGGCGTGGATGAAGAAAGACAGTTGATAGCATTTGAGGTTAATGACTTAGCTGCCGTTCTTCGTGATGTAATACAAACTTGTGCGGATTGTTGTATTTCCGCAACAGACAGAGAAGCTATACTAGAGTTACTTAATTAAGATGCAAATAAAGGGGAATTTATGTCACAACATTGGTATTGCGCCAAAACAGGCGAGCCACGCTATACCTCCATTGGTAAAAATGGAAAAATCCGCAACACTACACTTAGAGATGCAAAAGCTGCGCCTGGAACGCTTGTACCGAGCGTCAGCACTATTACAGGACAATTATCTAAGGATGGGTTACAGACCTACTTTCAGCAAGAGGCCATACTTGCCACCGTTGCTAATCCTCGCCTAGATGGGGAAGAAGAAAAGGCTTATTTAAGTCGTGTTATTGAGTTAGCCAAGAAAAAGTCCCAAGATGCTATGGCTAGGGGAACTCTTATACATGACTTCATGGAAGCGTTTTACAGCCAAGAATATATGCCAGATATGCCAGCGTATGTCCGAGTAGTAGATGACGCTATAACGGCTCATTTTGGGCCTCAATTATGGATTCCTGAGCAAAGTCTGGTTAATCAAGAGGGCTATGGTGGGCGCTGCGACCTCTATTGCAAATCAAGGCATGACTTTTCTGGGGTGGTCTTGGACTTCAAAACAACAATAAAAAGCCCTGGTGAACAAACACCCTGGTATGAGAATACACTACAGCTTGCTGCTTATAGGGAAGTTCTTGCACCAACAGCACGCTGCGCCAATGTATACATTAATGGCGACACAAATGAAGTTGCCATATACGAGCATGACGAACAAGACCTTAAAGATGGGTATGAGGCTTTCTTGTCTTTGTTAAAAGTCTATAAACTCAAGAATGGTTTAAACTAATCAAGAGGCGGCAGATTGGCTATCCCCTTTGCCAAACCAAACACATCACGGAGTGTTCTGTCGCCTCACCTTATTTTGGGCGTTAAGCCGCCAATGTAGGATGCAGTAAGTTAGGGTTTTTGCGGCTTTCCACCTAACAGTTAGCAACTGCCAAATACAGCCCTGTTGTTTATTTACTACATTAGGGTTTGTCCTAGTATTAAATTGCATGAAATTTTAAGAAACTAGGTTTTTAAGGGGGAATTATGAAAGACGGACATTACATAAATTCAGTAGTTTTTGGCAATACTACAGTTGAATTGCGTGGTTATAACAATGAAATAACCTACGCTTACATTGGCGACAATGACATCACAGAAATGGCGCATGAGCTTGATTTATGGCCTACATTTGAAGAAGGTATTTACGCTCAAGCATGAGAAATGACATATACAAACGGCTAGAAAATGAGCCATATCCATGTAAATACTGTGAATATAAACAGCGTTGTGCTACTGAAGAATTAGCTTGTAGGCGATTTCTTTGGTATATCAATGAAGAAAGATGGGTTTGCGCCCAGCAAGACGAGCCTACTAAAAAAATGTTTCAAATGGTATTTGACCCCAACAATGAAGAGTCAATGCAAACTTATCTTCGTAATGTACGCAAAAGGCGTAGGAAAGGCCAAGATGTTGAACAGAGTAATCAACTTGATGTCTAAAAATACTGAGATGTTTAAAAATGACAACACCATTATGTTTGACATTAAACACCTAAGTATTAAAGAAAAACGCAAAGAAATTCAAAAGTTTAACCCTTACATTTATGCTTTTGGGTATGAATTACAAAGTAAACCTTGGCTAACTTATGAGGAAATGTATGCAGATTCAACTACAAATAGTTAAAGAATATGAGGATGGCAGCGCAGACGCTTTAGTGCATTTTGACGCTGAAGGCCTTGGAATATTGGTAGAAGCTGGCGTAATTAGCATTTTGCGCCAATACATTGAGCAAGAGAAAAAAGCAACTAAAAAGGGGAAAAAATGACAGTTTTTTTAAGCCTAATGGCAGTCACAGGCATGATAGTATGGGCAGGTGTTCTGGGGATTATTTTGCTAATTTGGATGGAGAACAGAGAATGAACGACCACATTTGGACAGCAAGCGGTACTGATATTACTGTTAGATGGAAGTTATATGGCTATGTACCACCATCAGAATTGCCAGAATATCAAGCTAAATGGAAGCATTTTCAAGAACTTCCATTACGCAAATTAGACGACCAGGCTAAGAAAGAATACGAATTAGTCCTTAAAAAGGCTAAAGTCGTTAGGATTCGTTAGCCATTTCTAGGGCTTCTTTTTCTTCCCTATCTACTCTGGCTAACCAGCCTTTGCCAAAGATGGGGAAAGTTTTTAATGCACGGTAGTATTCCCTGCGAGCCTCAGAGAATTTGCCGATAATAGCTGCACAATTACTGTTGGAAATAAGCTCTCTTGTTTTTGGGCCAATAACTCCGTCAGGTACGCATCCAATAGATGACTGAAGCAATTTAATGCTTCTGCCTGTCCCTGCGTTAATTCCCATTGAAAAGACAACAAAGTTGAGTCCCCTAGGTAATATTTCTCCATAGCAAGGCCTCCAGTATTTCTGTTCATACAAAGGGGCTACAAGCTCCTTGGTGAGGTTTTTCATGGTATCTACATGATGCCCTACATACTCTTCCCAAACACGCTTGGTAACCCCTAAATTCGTTTCTCCGCCAGGGTCTGCTGGATTGTTTACCCAACCACCTTCAGACTTTAATACCAATTCTAAACATTCTTTAAAATCATTTGGCATTTTTTTTCATGTCCATAATTTTTTCAAGGGTGCGACCACCAAAATAGAAAGACATAATCAACATACCCCATTGGCCTAACAATTCCACATAGTTGTTATTTACTTCTATATCCCATGCAGACATCATTGCAAAAGTGGAATACACAATCAATATAAATACAAGAGTCATAGGGCGAATGTTTTTAGACAGCGTAGAGTCAGAAGCCATGTCAGCTTGCTGTCTTTTGGTAAGTTCTTGCTGTTCTGCGGTATCTGCGGCAATTTGAGCTAATTCGCCATTTTGTTGCATTTCAAGTAATTTGAGTTTGGCTTGTTCTGCTTGTGCAGGGTCAGGGAATACTTTGTCAAGTATCTTGCCACCAATGTCTAATAGTGCTGTTAAAGGAAACATTATTTAATACCCCAAGTTAAATACCACGCTATCCATGCTGCCGCCAAAAAACACCAAAACTGCACTTTTTTGACTTTGCTTAAATCTTCGTCAAATTGCACTTTTTCTAATTCTTCTAATTTTTCAAGCTCAGTCTTTATCTTCAAAACTTGCTCCCAATCTTTACTGCCGTATTGCTTTACAAACTCTACTTTTAACTTATATTCTTCTTCGGTAATTAAGCGTCTATGGCGATATTCTGCAAGGGCTTTGTGTATGGCTAACTGTTTCTTAACTTCAGCTTGGCGAGCTTCTAATCGTCTTTCTTGGGCTTTTTGCTTGGCGACATCCAATCCATCTGACTGTATGTTTTCAATAGATTTAGATAAGCCCTTGCTTGCGTCTCTGCTTGCGTCAAGGCTTCTTGAAAGTCCTTTAATACCTTCTGGTAGTCCATATTCCACATTATTAGCCCACCTTAATTTGACCTATGCCAGCAAGGTAGGTTACTAAACCTATTGCTGCAACACCTACAAACCAAAAAAACTTAGTTACGACTGACCTACCGACAGAAGTATAGACATTCTCAATAACTCTTTCAGTCACTTTTTCAACAATATCTTCTATCTCTTTGTCGGTTAGGCTAGGCATGATTACGCTTTCTTTCGTACAGTTTTCTTAGCTGCTGGTTTTTTAGCAGCAGGTTTTTTAACAGCAGGCTTAGGTGTTTCAGCAATTTCAATTTTAGGCTGAAAACCAAACTTATCCAATATCCAGGTAAATGTAAAATTCATGTTATTCACCAATAATGCTATTAGCTTCTTGTTGTGCTTTGTACGCAGCAATAATTTCAGGTGTCCAAGTTAAATTGCAAATAGCTGCAACATTAGTTGGCTGACCTGTTAAGTCTTGGTCTGGTGTAAGGCTAGTGCGATGATAAGTCTGGCTTAATTGATTGCCATCTTCCATAATGCGTGTAGCTTCACGATACAAAACTGTGCCGTTTTCTGTTACTGTAATTTGGTCTACTACTGTTTCTTTAGTTAATGCCATTTTAATTCTCCTGTTAAGTGTCCGATTAACGAATCCACGCTAATTAATTAAACTTGATAAGTAATTGAAAATTGAATATTTGAACCTGCACCAGTTTGTGTGGCGGTTAATGCGCTACCGCCACCAGTATCAGCATATATCATTACAAATAAAGTAGAATTTTCTGCAATTCTTCCATATCCAGCATTAAGTATGGCAGCCATGTTATCAAAATAAACACCACCAGCACTTCTATAATTTGAAACATTTACAGAAGTAAAAGGTAAAGAAGCAATACGAACGTTACCGCTTGCAGTAGTTTCAGAAAAAGTAACTTGTCCTGTAATTGTTACTATATTTCCAACTTTTGTATATCTGCCAACTTGTGTTGAATAAGATAAATTACCATCACTTGTTGTATAAGAAATAGTAGGTGTCCAAGTACCTTCTTCATAATCATCTAGTGTATTTGCATCAGATGAAGCTGATTGGGTTGCTGGGAAGGTGATGCCTGTGCCTGTTTGGCTAGTAGAACCTTGCAAAGCTAATGATTTATTTAACTCAAGACCGAGTGTTTGAACAAGTGTATATGTATTTCCAGCGGTTCCAGCGGCAGCACTATTCCAGTTAAATACACCATCAGCACCAGCAAACAATGTTGGTTTGTTAGTTGAATTTGAATATCTCCATCCAGAATTAAAATAAGTTCCAGATGTTAGTGCACTGTATCCACCAAATCCAAATACTGCACTTCCAACATCACCAACAGATACAGATTTACCTAATGTCCATGCGTTAGGTGTTACTCCAATACCTACATTACCACTAGCATCTTTGTAAACTTGTCCAGAACCTAGATTAACTACTCCTGTACCGCCAGTAAGTGTGCCTGTGTATGCTAAGTTAGTAAAAGAACCTGAAGTAGCATCTTTAGTGGCTAAAGTCTGTACTACACCGCTAGAATCTTTGTAAAACAGCTTGCCATCAGCAGTATTAATAGCTAATTCGCCAGCGACTAAATTACCAGCAGTAGGCACATTAGTTGCCGTAGCTGAATAGTAATTTGAGATGGGTGTAAATCCTGTTTGTGCCATTTTAGTATGTCCCGCCAAATATGCCTGTTAAGGCTGTTAGTGTACCAACATTATTAATGTCGTTTGTTGCCATATTGAGTGCTCCTGACATAGGAGTTTGTCCGTCTGAAGCTACTGACTGAGTAAGTGCGTCTGCTATGTTTTGCATAGTAGTATTAGCCCAACTAGAAGTAATAGTTGTGCCTGTAACTACTGGATTACCTGCTGGGAGATTATAAACGCCTGAGCCGTTACGGGACATATTTGCTTTCCTTTACCATTTAATGCTATAATCTCTAAAAAGGAGATTATTATGCCATTTAAAAACCCACATCCGCTTTACCAAACCTGGCAAAGTATGAAGGCACGATGTCTTAATTCTAACCATCCAAATTTTGCAGATTATGGTGGCAGAGGAATAAAAGTTTGCGAACAATGGATGCACAATTTTAATCAATTTGCCAAAGATATGGGCGAAAGACCAGTAGGTTATTCTATTGACAGAATTAATAACGATGGTGATTACACGCCACAAAATTGCAAATGGTCTACTCGCAAAGAACAACAACAAAACAGAAGAATTACGCACAAAATTATTATTGAAGGAAAACAATATTTTATTAGCGATATTGCCCATCAATATAATTTTAAATGGATGACTATTTTTAATAGAGCCAAAACTGCAAAAACTTTTAATGAACTTGTAGACAAAACTCGCAAAGTTTACAAAGAAGGTCTTGCACTTGGCGGCAAAGCTAGTGGCGCAAAAAAACAAGCCATGACCCATTGCAAAGCTGGGCATGAATTTACCGAAGCAAATACCCATATTTACAAAGGATGGAGGCGTTGTCGCACTTGTCATAGAATTAGACAATACAATCGTACCCATTAACGCTACCGTTTCTACTCATTTCCAACTCCTTTTGGTGTGCCAGCTCTCATTAGTGCTGCCAACTTATTTACATCATTCTTTCTAATTTGTTTCGCAGCCATTCCTGACAGACCACCAACAATAGGGGCAATCATAGCGCCAGGAGGGCCTAATAATTGTGCTCCTATGTATCCGCCAGTAGCTAATCCAACCATGTGTTCAGGGCTATATTTGCCAGCCATTTTCAATATATTTTGTATTTTACCGCCTTTAGCTGCTTCTTGAATTGCTTTTTGCTCTGTTGGGGTAAACAACCGCATTTTCTTTTCATTATTAGAAAGCTCTAATAACTTGTTATGTAAATACTTTTCTGTGCCAACTTTAGAAGCATTAATTTCTGATTTATTAAGCATATCTTCAAAAATTTCAGATTTACTTAATCTTGACCATGTATCTCTTGCTGTTTTCCAAGCCTCTGCACCTTCTTTTGTTGCGCCAATAACATCTTCTGGCGGAGCATTAAGAACATAATCATCAAACTTATCTTTTAAAATAGTGGCAAATTTGCGCTCTGTGCTATTGTCGCTTTTTTGACCAGTTCTAATAATAGTACGCAAAGTAGACAATTCTTCAAAATCTTTAGGGTTGCTAGTATCAGTTAAATTACGCAATGCTCCTGTAATTTTTGCATAAGGGTCTGTTTCGCCAGGAGGAGGCTTTGTATAACCTTCTTTTCTTAAATCTGTACCAATTTCTTTCATTTTGGTAGAAAACTTTTGTGGATTAAACTCCATGCCAGATTCTTTGGCAGTAGTAAACGCTGCTTTAGATTGTTCTAATAACTTTTTAGAAGTAGGCGCTGTTTTAACAATAGAAGGAGTTATACGCAATGTTTCAGCTAATTTATTGGTAACTGGCGCTGCGGCTTCTGCAACCTTACTAATAACTGGTTGTGCTGCTTGAGCAATCATTTCGCCTTCATTACGCAATGCCCCAGCCATTCTATTAGCAGCAGGCATAACAGACTCTTGCATAACAGGCCTAACATTAGGCGCTTTTTGAATGGCAGAAGGAATAGCTCCAATAGCACCTAAATAAGGAGGTATTTTAGCTGCTTCTAATGCACCACCAATAGCCTCTAATGCTTGTGGAGTTGCTGGTGAAGTAGGTTGATATGGGGCAAATTCTTTTGCTTGTCTATAGTATTTATCTCTTGCTTCACCAGTAGGCGATTGTCCTTGCATAGCAGCTTCTACAGCGCCTCTACCAAGTCCATAAGCCATTGATAAAGGCTCTTTAACTGCTCCATAAGCAATAGCAGTAGGTACTTCATACAATGCTTTTAACTTGTCCATCATTGAAGTTTTAGGCGCTTCAATAGGAACTTGCTTTGGCATTTGACTAGCCACCAATGGCACATCAGGTTGTAATGTGGTTGTTTTTGGTGCTGGTTGTGCGCCTTTAAGCATCAACAATCCTTCTGTTGATACTTTGTTTAAATCCCCAGCTTTTAAAGCAAGCAAATCTTCTGTGGAGAGTTTATTAAGGTCTAATTCTGCTGCGTCTGCCATTACTTGACTCCACGAGAATTTAAAATTGCGTCTATTGAACGCATATCAACATTGGGGAAAGCGCCAACAGCAGGTGCTTTTGTTGGTTCTGGCAATTTAACACTAATGTCATAAGCATATTTCATCTTAGCAGGGCCTTCTTCTGACTGTTTAACCCTTGTATTATGTTGAATAGCTTTGTCAGTAAGAATGTCTTTGTAAACAGCAACAATCTTAGGAATAGCTTGTGGGTCTGTACCAATCGTACCAAATGCTTGTTGCATAATTTGTTGTTGCATTTGTGATGGTTGTGCATCAACCTTTTTAAGGTTTTCCATTGTGCTTTGAAATAACGCAGAACGCATTTCTTCAGTATTGGAAACTTTGTCAGCGTTAATATTTGTGCCCAAGTTGTTATTAAAAAACTTAGTAATTGCCAATTTAGCTTCTGCGCCACTACCCAAATAGGCAGGAGATGCAGCAAGTTTTTCCACTTTTTCCAAATTTTTAATTTCAGTTGGAATATTTTTAAGTGTTTTAAACTCATTAACCAATTCTTTGCCCATATCTTTTTGGACTTCTTCTTGAAAAGGCAGTTGATTTTGCAACGCAACAGCAAGTTTTGTAGCTCCAGCAGCAGCTTTTTGATTTTGCTGTTGAAAGAAACGAGGGTCTTGCATACCATATTCAAATTCTTGAATGCCAGCAGTTTTACCTTGAATAGCAGCTTCAGAAAGTCTTGGCAATAAAGCCTTGACTTGTGGATATTGTTGTAATTGTGCTGCTTTTTGTACGCCTTCTTGCGGATTTTTCTTAAATGTTTGCATTACATCTTGCACAGCAGCATCACCTTTAACACGCAATAATTCAGCCATTTGAGCTTGTTTAGTGTCTGCTCTTTCACCAACAGCCTGTCCTGCCAGTATGTTAGCAATAGGGTTTAACTGTTGAGTAAAACTAGGCGCAACATAATAACCACTAATCATTTGACCTTGTGGTTGTTGCATACCTTGGGACATAAGCAAATCAGCCAATTTTCTTTGGCGGCTAACATCCTGTAATTCAGGATTAAAGTTTAGTGCTTCTTGTTCAGGTGTAAGTGCCATAATAATTCCTATGCCAATAATTTAGCTAAATTTTGTGGTTGTAATGTTGTACCGCCTGTGCCAGAAACATCTAAACCTGAAGTATTGCCTTTTAAAGCAGCAGCCAATGGGTTACTAAATGTAAATGGATTTTTGTTCATTTGATACAAACCGCCAAATTGTTCTGGTGTAGCTTGTGCAAAGTTTTGTGCGGCTTGTGTAGCCCATTCATTTGCAGTAGGTATATTTTTAACATTAATGTTTCTACCAGCTTGAGAGCCACCTTGATTTAAAATGTTTGCAATTTGTCTTGCACGATTTACATTTTTTAAAGCATCCGCAGCCGACATTCCGCTTTGTGCTTGCATAGACTCAATACCTGTGCCAGCCAATTCTGTAGGGCTGTAGGAGTATGCAAGGTTTTGAGCAATAGCTTGCGGACTTAAACCGCTAGAAGCCATATTTGCCATATCTGCGGCTAAAAATTGATTAACTCCAGAACCTACTAAATTTTGTTCAATAGCAGAAGAACTAAGTCCTTGTTGAGCTAAATTGTAAGCATCAAAAGTTTCGGAATAAGGCAATGCTTGGGTTACTGCGCTTGCGCCAAACTCACCTACTGTACCAGCAGCCGCAGCCGCAGCCGCAGCCGCCGCAGATTGACTAATTCCATATCCAGCAGCTAAATTTTGTGCAATAGCAGCTTGACTTAAACCTTGGCTTGCAAGGTTAGCAGCATCAGCAGCCATAAATGTAGCTTGACTACCTGCTACGCCTTCAGCACCTAAAGCAGCCATAATTTCAGGAGCAAAATAAAGCCCTGTGCCTGCTAGTGCAGCAGCGCCCAATGTAGTCCAACCACCAGGTATTTCTCTTCCTACAGTTTTATCTAATTCAGCCAAACCTTGACCAATAGCAGGGCCTGGGTCAATATCAGCTAAAGAACCCAATACACCACCACCGCCACCATCAGTTCCTAATACTCCAGAAATAGAATCAGTAATGCCAGAAATAGGATTGCCACCACCAAAAGGGGTGCGCTTTAAATCCCAAGTCCAACCAGAATGTTTGCTTTTAAACATCAGAATATTCCAAGGTCGCCATATAGGTTGTTCAAATAATCGCTGTTAGACATGGTTTGGTCAAACATACCACTACTTGTAGCGCCAATGTTATTCATGTAACCTGAAGTGCTTAAAAATGGGTTATTTAAACCACTATTACCAAATAAAGTATTGTAAGCAGAACCACCAAGACCCAATAAACCTGTACCACCAGTACCGCCTGTACCTAAACTACCTATTCCACCGCCACCTAATAATGCGGAAGAACCAAGCCCAAACAAACCACTTTGCATATTGGCGGCTTTTGCATTTGCGGCATTTTGTTTTGCAATGTCGGCAGCATTTGAAGTAGTGTAAGCGCCAAGGTAATCAGGGCCTGCAACCGCAGCTTGACTGTATGGGTTAATGTAATTAGGTGTTCCCAATGCTTTAATATTAGCAGCTTGCGTGTTTTGTAATTGTTGTGCTTGCAAACCAGTTTGCATACCTTGAATTTGAGCACTTGTCAGCAAATCATTTTGTTGCTGGTTGAATGTACGCATAGCATTGTCATAAGCCTGTGTGCCAGGGACAATTCCTTGGTTAGCTAGTGCAGCAGCTTGTGACTGTGATTGTTGTGCTAATTGTGGTTGCAAACGACTCATAATAGCTTCTGAGTATGTTTGTCCAGGATTAATACCATACATAGGGTTTTGCAAACTTTGTTGCAAACCTTGTAATGAAGTATTAGTTAAATTCTGTAATGGTTGGCTTAATTGTTGGTTAGCAGTCCATGTAGGGTTTCCGTATTGGTCTACGCCTTGGGTGTAGTTCAATGAACCATAAGGGGTATTTTGGTTAATACGGTTAGCTTGCGTGGCTGCTTGTGCGCCATACAAATTACCCATAGTGGTAGCTTGTGCGGCTTGAATATAAGGGTTACTACTACCTTGATAAGGACTAGATGTTTGACCAGTTCCTAAAGTAGCAGTATTAGCATTTCCTACGGTTGGGGTAGACCCCATAATTGGCATTCGTGTAGGTGCGCCAGTAGTGTCATAAGTTGATGCTTGCATAGGCGCTGCGGTGCTAGTTGTGCCTAATGCAGAATTTAAACCGCCAATATCTGAACTTGGCATAGCGCCTGAATTTGGCCCAGGGTTTACCCATTGTCCTGTAGTTTCACTCCAAACTTTACCTTGTGCGGCAGGACTGTTTGGGTCTTTATATGTTGGCGCTATAGCATTTGCAGCAGTAGATTGACCAACAGACCCATTTGGAGTAGTTGTTCCATCTGCGTTTACACTCATTGCTGGGGAAATGATACCAGCAGGATTAGCTGATTGCCAATTTTGATTATTTAAAAAATCATTAAATAAAGGCGAACTATTTTGCTGAGAATTGCCAGCTTGAGGGTTTACTGTTCCGATTCCTGCACCTGCACCCATAACTATCTCCTATGCCCATTTACAATATTCTGGGCGCATCTCTAAAATGACCAAATCCCCATCATCGTGTGCGTCAGGGATAGTAGCAACATCTTTGAAACCAAGGTGTCGGTCTAGTCTTAGGGCTTTTTCATTATTCCCTGCAACTGTGCCAATTATAACCTTTAATTTCAATGTGTTAAAAGGGTAATTAAAAACTTCTTTGAGGAAGTCTTTAGTTGCCCAATGCTGCCCTTCTGACCCTACATGAATCATGCAAGATTTACCAAAAAAACCACAGTAAACTACTACTGCCCTAATCTGTCCGTCTAATACCTGTCCTAAATAATGTGCGTCTTGTGGAGCAGGCATTTTATGTTTAATCGCCCAATCTTTAAGACTTTGCTGATTAAGCAATATCAAACAACTCCCCCACTCTCCATTACATAATCCGTAGAAGCCCAATGTAGCTCAATTCCTCTGCTGGCAGCATTAAGGTTTACAGAGCCTGTATAGCCTATTCCTGTAACCCCTTGCCAAATTTTAGTGGTAATTAGACCACCAGCCCATACATTTGAATCCCATTTTGCGGTATCCCAAATACCCTCAGATTGAGTTGTAGGGTTAAACGAAACAGCACCTAATTGAGATTGAGTGTCAAAATCTACGCTAATACCGCATAAAACGCTTGGTACGCCACCTGTAGACTGTAGGATAGGCCTTACCATAGTAAATCGTTTTAATTGACCTGGATTGTCAAAATAGCTATAGGCTTGTTGTGCAGTTGCGGTAATGTTGGCATCATCGTCAGAAGTTGCTACATAAAAACTGCCTACAAAACCTTTGCCACCAAAGTGCATTTCAGAGTTACCCGAAACTTCCCAGCAATAACCTTGAAGTCCTGTAAATCTAGCCCAAGACTTTGTAATGGTGTGCATTACATATTGCTCTATTCCGCTAGGCACAGGAATGTTAAGAATAAGCATATTTTCGCTTGCAAAATAGTTGATTTGCCAGCCAAATTCTGCATAATAATTAGTAGCTGCTTGCGAAACAGCATAGAAAATTTTGTCTGTTAGGTTTACTCTAGGGTCTAAACGGCTAGATTGCAATGCAGACGCAAGAGGCACTAAACCATCTTGAGTTAGCAAAAGAAGGTCGCCAGACCATTTAAAAAAGCACCTACGGCTAAAGGTTTGACCTAATTGCCATACCCCTTTTAATGCCCAAGTAAGTGCTGTAGTAGGGTCTGTGCCGTTATAAACAATAACCTCGCCCATACTGGTTACAAATACAGCGTAGTCGTCAGCACCTTGTCCAGCGTCAAGTGTCCAAGTGCCCATTGCTTGTAAATAACCAGCATTTCGAGCAATAGAACCAAAATAAAGTGGGTTAGCAACACCACCAATAGCATTGACATCTAAATACCAACAAGCTAATGCGTTTTTTTGCGTGAAATATAACCTGTTTTTAAATAAATTGACACCAATAAATGTGTTTGAATTTACGCCAGTTATACCTATAGTGGTGTAAGAACCTGTTACAGAAGTAACTGTAGAAGTGCCTGTAGAAGTGTAGGTAAAAGTGCTTGCGCCTGTTACTGTAATGACAAAAGTGCCATTAAAAGTGCTTTCAGAAGCGCCACTAATAGTTACTCTATTGCCTGTTACCAAACCATGTGCAGTTGCGGTAGTAACTGTTGCAGTTGCGGATGGACTTGTTCTAACAATGGTGCTAATTGCAGGGTATGTAGTGGTTGTAGCCACATAAAACCATGCACTACCGTCATAAATCATTACTGGGTCTACGCCATTACAGGCTACTAAAAATTGCCCTGCGGTGTTAGTTATATTGACAAACTGTAATTTATCGCTAGTAATACCACTAAATACTTTGGTAGCAGGGTTAGTTGTTGTTTCCCAAATATCTGTTCCTGCTGCGGCAAATAACTTATACCCTGATGATGTTGTGTAATTCATCAAGGTATTAATAGGAGTTGTAGCCTGGTTTAAATATGTGCCTACTACGGTAGCATTTCCAGCAGGAGTGCTTGCCATTGTGTAGGTAAATTTAGTTGTGCTAGTAACGGTAATCTTAAATACACCACTATATGCCGCAGGGGTAGTCCCCGAAATAGAAACATAAACGCCTGTAGTTAAACCATGCGCTGTAGCTGTTGTTAGGGTGGCAGTTGTTCCTGAATAGGTAATACTACTAATGCTTTTAACACCAGTAGAAGTAGTCAAAATAGACGATACGCTATAACCTTTACGCATAGTGACATCAGTAGGCGTAGGAAACCAATTTACTAATTGAACTGCGTCTGTAGGACTCATGTTTGCAAGAGAATCCCTTGCGTTCCAACCACCAATAGGTGATGGCACAGAAGCTGTTTTAGCTGTGTTTTGTTTTGGGCGCTGTAATAGCATTATGAGCCATAGCCTGTGTCAGGAATATTAGCGTAACCAATAAGAACCTTACTTGGGTATGGCGCAAAGCTAAGATTAGGAGCACCTTTGTCATTAGCTTTAGCAATGGTTAATACACGCTGATAATCTTGAGAAACAACAGTAGTGTCAAAGCCTTTAATGCCCCAATACTTCATTTTCGTAAACAAAACCATTAGGCGGTCATCTAAAACAGTAGTGTCAGAGTCGGCTGTAAAGCTATTCTTTACAGTTCCGTCTGCTGCTCTTGCCCAGCCTTTGCTTCTATATTCCCATCCTAAATACTCATTGGTATTCATTACAGGCCATATTTGGAATTGGTTATCTAATATTCTCCAACGGATTCTAGGGCCTGTTGAAATATAACCAGACTTTAACCATTGCCATTGTTGTGCATCTTCTGGGCCTAACATTTCCCAATGCTTAGACTTATCCCAATGAGTGCGGTCTGTAATGGTTTCAAAGTCTGCAGGAAGGTCATAAGCGGTCTGAGCGCAAACTACTGACTGAACTCCGTCACCAGTAGCCATTTGGCTCATTACTACTACTTTTGTAGTGTTATTTGCTGAAACTACATAAGTGTCTTGAGGAATGTTGTAGCCAGTTAATTGCCATTGGCTATTGACACCAGTTAAATCTGTGCCAGCCTCAAAAGTCAAGTTATACGAACCATTGACAGTTGTGGCGTTGGCGGTTAAAGACTTTGTATAGAAGCGGTACTGTACCTGCAATGCTTGCCAATCATACTCTTTCAGAAGGTCATATCCAGCGCCATTCATCAGCGCTAGGATTTGTTGAACATCTTGAGAAGTATTGCCTACAACAAAAGACGGCACAGCTAAGTTAAGCTCTGCTGCTACTTGTTGCACCATTTGGAGCATTGTTTGGGACATATTAAGCCTCGGCTACTTTTGTTTTGCGTGTTTTGGGAGTTTTTTCCGCAACAGCCGCAAGTAGCGCTGACATCTGCTCTTGCATAGC
>Ga0209500_10001762_pt1 | contig 15951 bp, 15 predicted proteins | sample S_140212_EF_Meta_FD_187323 | JGI IMG/M metagenome (GOLD analysis project Ga0209500, IMG submission 187323) | Freshwater microbial communities from Lake Simoncouche, Canada to study carbon cycling - S_140212_EF_MetaG (SPAdes) (version 2) | ecosystem: Environmental > Aquatic > Freshwater > Lake ... | reverse complement strand
CGTCTACATTGGTGGGTAATGTGGTCTCCACTACGGTTAATTGTAGTAGTGACTTTAACTCGGCAGCAATTGCTGACTCAGCCAATCCAATTAAACTAGGAATCTGTGCAACAAACCCGGCGTCGTCACGTTCCATATAACGCTGGACGTCTAGCACGAGATTGTCGTAGGTCATTACGTATGCGCCGCTCATCGTGTATAGTAGCTGTAGTTAGGTTGGAAGTAAATTGGCGACTTGTCGCGCTCTTCTTGTGCTGCGTCGTATTCTAATTTAACGGCTTGTTGTTCTAAGTAACCAATACGTTGCAAATCAATTTGTGGTAATTGTATTGCCAGCTTGTGTGATAGGCTGGCTTGGATAGAACCAATCCAACGATTTGGTAGGTATAACTCGTCAGTTAACGAGCCGACGTCTGGCATCTGTGTTTCGATGATTAACTGGAACACTTGATAGTTATTGTTTGGTACTGGCCACAAATACATGCGCGGCTCAATCAAACGATCATACCAATACTGTAGCGAACGTTGGCTTGGGAATTGTTTGTTGGGCAGGTTCCAATAGTCGTCACGGTTTAGTCGTGCCAATGGAATGACCTGTTGGCTCTGTGCAAACTGAATGGCACGCAACGAGAATGTTGCCAATGTGTTTCGGTTTTTTAATCTAAAGTAATAGAATGGCTGAGTGGCGTTAATGCTAAAGTATGCCCATTCACGATCGGCCAATGTGGTGGATGGGAACGACTCCCATACGGTCCAGTTTGTTCCGTCGTTGCTGACCTCAAAATCTAGGGTATAGGTTGCCGTTGTTCCTGGGCAGTATGCATTAAATCCAACGTAAAACAAACGTGTTTGGTTACTGTACGCCGCACCAAAAAAGTTATTACCTAATGAACTGGTTGCAAACAAATCGAGTGTATCGTTTGCGTCTTGGTCAAACAGGTTGACAACGTTTGGGTTTGATGTTGGCAATAAACCGCTGTACGATGGGTTAGTAATATAAACCCAGTTTGCCTCACGCACGTCAATCGTGCTCTCTGGCAACGAAATCCATTGTGCGTTTGTTGGGGCACCAACGACTTTGTTTTCTAACAACCACAGGTTAACACCGCGGTTAGATAGGTTTTGTAAAATATAATACAGTGCCTGTTTGCCAGCGTCAATATACTCGGGCGTGATCTCTTCTGCCGTTTTACCAGCATCACGATATGCGTACGAAATCAACTGATCTACGTTGATCTTGGTCTGGTTGATGGTACCAGAATATGACATAGATTAACGTCCTCTGCCGGATGCGCGTTTAGTTACTTGTTGCGGAAGGTTTGGTTTTGCCTTGCCGGCCTTGATAAACTCTTTGCCAACCTTTTTGGGGATGCCAAGGGTTGACTTACCAGCCGCGGCGGCATACATCGCCTTCTGTTGTTGTTTAGATTCTATCGGCATATTAAGGCTTGTATCCACGGTTGCGTTGTGATTTGCCAAATCCCGGTCCAAAAAAATCGGATAAGTTATAACCTTTTGTGCCCCTTAAGAATGAACGTGGTGCCATAGGAGCAGTACGTAATTGATTTTCTTGTGGGTATGCTAAACCAGAGTCTTGCTCAACATTAGGACGTTGAGCAACAGAAGGAGCTGCAGGAGCGGCAGCAGGACGGCGAACAGGAGCTTTAACTGGTGCAGCCGGAGTCATTTGATTAATTGGCGTATATAAATCGCCGTACTCATTACGCTGCATAGTTGATGGTGCGCCAGTTTCGTCACGTACAATGCTGTCCATTAGTGTTGGTGCTGGTGCAACAGTTTGACCTACGTCACGGTTATCCATAGCTGGAACGGCGTTTGGAATGTAGGCTTGTTTTTGGGGAATTGCTTTGCGCATACGAGCCATGATGAATGGGTCGGTGCGATCAGCACCACCTAAGTATGCTTCTTCTTCAGCAGTCAAAGGGCCAGTAGAACCACCAGTGTTAAACTTCTTAATTTTGCCGCCTTTTTTCTTGGCAACAGCTTCACGCTCTGCATCAGATACGGAGCCTTGTCCTTTTAGCGCAGACTTAGCAGCACTAATACCTTTAGTGATCATTTTTCCAGCAGCCCGAACCGGTTTCATAATCATTTCACGGTCTTGGGTGTTTTCCTCAAGGGAAATATCATCGACCAGCTTTTGTGGATCTTTTACTTGCTGGCCGTTACTATACTTTTTTACTTTACCACCCTTCTTAGCATAACCCATTTTGTTACGTACATTGGTGGGCAATTCAGCTAGTCCAGGATTTTTTTCTGCATCGACAGATTTTAATGATCCACCTGCATTACATTTTTTTACTGCACCGCCTTTATTAAAAAACTTAGGGGTGCTCATTACATCTTTAGTTGCGGCGCTAGGAGCGGCTGCTTTTTTGGGCTTGGTCTGCTTGACTTTTTTAATGTCATCCTTATCACCGGCGTCTTTCTTCATTTCGATAGCGCCGCCGGCTTTATACTTTTTTACTGTACCAACCTCTTTCTTCATCCGCCCACCTTTTTTGAGCTTGGATAGATTGGTCTTTTCTCCCTCGTGGGATTGTTTGTCGTGCATAGCTAATGCTTTCTTGACAACCTTCTTGTCTTGGGCAATATCTTTGCTCATTTCTTTGGACTCGGAATGACCGCCTTTTTTCATTTTGCCGCCGTAAGCCATGGCTTTAACAGAGCCGCCTTCTTTAAAACATTGCATCTTGGGGAGTGATTTAAAGCCTTCCATTTTGTATTTCCTCGAGGTTTATTGTTGAATAGGGTGATCAGCCCTTATATCTACTAATGCAAAAATACAGGGGTTTACGCCCCTGCTAAGAACAGTGTGCGCTCTATTTGACGGCGCTTTTTAAGTACTGGTGGGGTACTCCAGTTAAGGAACGCATCTCCAGCCTTGTGCACATTACCATCGTTTAGGTGTTTGACTACCTCAGAACGCATAATGTTGTTTGGTCCAATGTTGTGGCACAGGCTCATTAGGGCGTCAATTTGGTGCCTTCTAGGAATAGTGTTTAAAGCCGATTCCAGGGCCGTAGAGCACTTTTCTAGGTCACGGTGTAGGATACCCATTACTTCGGCTTCAGAAAGCTCTTTGTGAAGCAAATGGGTGTCTTTTTGGCGAATTAAATGCCCCACCCCAGTAGTCCAGTAACCGCCAGCATCTTGGTAAGCGCGGTAGCGCTTTCCTTCAAAGTGTTCTATTAACTCAACGGTTGAGTCCGCAACCCATTGGAATGGGGTGTGGGTTATAGCCCATTTAGCCAGGGGATCATGGAAGCACATTCCCCAAACAAGCGCAATCGCGCAGGCGTACACCGCCAACTGATGTCGTAGCATAACGTCTCCTTAATTTAGACTAATTGTACGGTCTTGTACCGTTCTTGTCAATAATTAAGGCCTGACGCCTTGGTTGTTGTTCTTTGGTGTTTGGCACGCTGATATGCGTCCAGGAGCCAAACTCTTCAATGATCTGGTCAAATGGTATTCCTCCATCGATGCAGGCCTGTACGACCTGTTTGGGGGTCAATCCGGGGACTCTGATATCGGCGGCACAACCTAGCCTATGCTGGCTAGTGTCCTTGCTACCAACAGAGTCGTTAACTGGTTTAGAGCGAAACGCTGAGTTTACAAGGATCGGCTTGTTAAGTAGCGATCTGACCTGTTCTAGTAACTCTGCGGTGCGTACTAGGTTAGCCGTCTCGGTGGCGTTTGGGGTGTTGTCTAGACCCTTGCGCTGTGCCACCTCGCTGGCGGTTAGTTCTTCTAGTGTAAAGTTAGGGCTTAGGTTCATTCTTGCCTTTCTTCATTTCCATGATCTTCTCCAGCGAACGTCCGCCGAAATAGAATGACATAATCAGCATGCCCCACTGACCCAAGAGCTCAACGTAGTTGTTGTTGACCTCAATGTCTGCGGCGCTCATGGCGGCGAATATGGTATACACAACCAGTATAAAGATCAGCGTCATTGGGCGGATGTTCTTGGACAGCCACGAGTCGCTTGCCATGTCGGCTTGCTGGCGCTTGGTAAGCTCCTGTGCCTCGATGTTGTCGGCGTTTAGCTCGGCTAACTTGCCCTCTTGCTGGAGCTTGATAAGTTCTTGTTGTGCCTTGGCCTTAGCCTCTGGGTCTGGGATCAGCTTGTCAATTATCTTAGTGCCAATGTCAAAGAGTGCCGTAATCGGGAACATTATTTCTTACCCCTTATGGCCCCACGTAAGGTACCAAGCAATGACACCAGCGACGATAAAACAGTAGAGCTGAACTCTTTTAATTTCGTGTAGGTCTTTGTTAAACAGCTTTTCATTTTCTTTTTTCTCCTTTAAGAGACGCGCTTTGATGACCTGTATGTCATCCCACGCCTTGGGGCCGTAGTTTCGTGTTACCTCGGCCTTCATCTTTTGCTCGAGGCGCTTGACTTCCTCGATGATTTTGAACTCGTCGAATGCCTTTAGTATGGTCTGGTCGACGTGAACCTTTTGTGCCCTGATGCGCTCTTGGGCGCGTTGCTGGGCTAGGTCGGTTGCTTCTTTTTGTACGTTGGCGATGCTGGTAGATAACTCCTTACTGACCCCGCGCGCGGAGTCAAGGGTGCTACCAAGAGATTTTGCTCCTTCTAAAAAGCCAAATTGGTCTGACATTATCCATTAGTGTAATTTTATGAGTAAGGCGATCATGGTCGCTATAATGAATCCCACCGACCCGACGAGGATCTGCTCGATGCGTTTTAGTCGCGCGTTGATGCCGGCGTAGCGCTCGGCGCAGACCGCCTCGTGGGCGGACAGGGCCGCCTCATTCTTGTCGACTAGTTCGCTCATGCTGTCTCGAGCTCAACCCATGAAGTGGTTGCCTCGTCCCACGAGTAGCGTTTGTCATCGTTTGGATACGGTACTGGAGCTTCCCATAGATAAGAATCTTGGTTCATTGTCCAGCTTGGATATGGTTGTGGAGCAGCAAAGCCTGTGCCGTCCCATGTGTAACCAATACCAGCATAGTTTTTATGTAGTGGCTCACGACCGCTAGGTGTGCCGTCTTGGTTATAGTGAACACCGCCAAGAGTGTTGTAGGATGTCTGAACCCAAGATGCTGGGTCACCTAACGCTCCAGTAGCGATAAAAGCCTCTTCAGCTACTACGACTTGTACAACTACGCCATTTTCTATTTTTGCAAAGTGTGCCATTAGATAGATACTCCTAAGTTAATTGCTTTAAGTTCTTCGACTGTGGTTACTGCTGTAATAGATGCCTCTGTTGCCGTAGCCCATGCAATAACCGCTGCACGATAAGTCGCTATATCAGCAGGGATGTCAACATTACGCTCGGCTTTACGGATTACATACCAGTCTGTTGGAGCAAGAGTCATGTTGGTATTGTGCTTGACCTGTGCAATATGGTTTGACTTTAAGCCTTTGGTGATTAGACGCTCGGCAGTGTCTTCCATCTGTTCAGTCTCTTTGTTATAGACTTTTACATAGAGTGGATCGCCATTCTCATCGGACTCTTCACGGTCTTCTAGTGCCTTTGGCGTGGCGGTGTATGAACCGTCTGGATTTGCCGTTACCCAGTAGTAGCGGTCGTCTGGTCTAATTTCGTCTTGTCTAATAAACATATTAGTTCCTATCTTGCGTTGCTGTATTTAAAGGGGTTTTCGGCAAATGCCATGTATATGTATGTTGCTCCTGAAGAATTTATATTTGCATAAGTGGCTCTTAATTTAAATCCGTTGGATAAAAAATCACTATCTGAATTTCCTGTGCTTTCTGCATTAGATAAATTAGGAAATAATTCATTTCCAACAACATTATAAGTATCCCTTGATGAATCTAATACTTTCCAATTTTCAGTTGTGCTTGATACTTTAATTAAAACATATTTAGGTCTAAACCCTGTGTATACAAATGGACCATCAGCACTACCATTACCTGTGTATGAGCCAAATGCAGAGTATCCAGCGACTTGTGCAAAGCAGTAGGCTACCCAATTAACTATTGGAGAAGCACTCGCAAAACTTGTTCCAACAGTAAATACTGTGCTTGTTGGTGCAGTATTAGCAAAAGCGTTTGTGCCTGAACCTGTTTGTGAACCGCTTGAATTGTTTAACCAAATGTATTGTGTATTACCCATTGCAGAGTGATACATCCACCATTGTCCAGCATCATTTCTGCCTTTAACAAGCACTACAGATGGAGCTACACCTAAACCATGACCAATGGTTGCTGAACCGCTAGTTTGACCTGTCCAAGTTGCAATACTAAATCCAGCAGTTGTATTAGCACTTACTGTAGATGTAATAGAACCTGCTGTGTTGGTTACTCCAGTAGCACCAGAACCTTTCCATCCCCAAGTTACATAAGCATTGCCGTTAGTGTTATAGCGACCATCAGATGTAAATATTCTTAACTGATTGCTAACACCATCAAAACCAAAACCATCAGTTCCAAAACCTACAGGACTGTCTGTGGCATTAGTCAAATTAGGCTGTAATGCAGCATTAGTTCCTCTTACATCATCATGCAATACATGGTTGTTTGCGGAAGTTCTGTTCTTAATCCAAACCATATCAGGTTGCATATTTGCCCAAGAAATATCTGTTCTTTGGGATGCACTTCCGTTGCCTGTGTAAAGCAAAGCATCAAAATACTTATTTGCTGTTGTAGATGCAGTAGCACCAATCGTAGGAGTAGGTAAGTTAAATGTGTTTAGTGCTACAAAGTTAGTTGGGGGTGTGTAGGCGAATGGGCGTTGACCGAAGTTAAATGAACAGCCTATTCCAGCACTACCAGCCGACCAAACTCCAAACATATATGAACCAGTTAATCCAGAGAATGCTACACCTTGTGAGACTCCGTTTTTATAAAATGTAACAGCGCCACCACCCATAGCTATACCAATTACATCACCAGAAGTAAAAGATGCACCATACGAAGAAGATGAAGTTCCATTGAACTTATTTCCATTTGAGTAATAAGCCAATACTCCAGTTCTGTCAGTATTTGAATTAGAACCTTGTTTAGTTGATGGCGCAATGGCAACACCATAAGTAGCATCTACTGTTACTTCACAATAAAAACTTAATGCTGTTATGTCTGGGTTTGCTATTGTTCCATATGCTTGATATGCATTTCCAGATCCGTCAGCAAATTTTAAATTTCCATTGGATAAAGCAGTAGCATACGAATTTATTGGGTTTAATGTGCAATAATTAGCCACCGTAGCACTTGTCAGCGTTGGCACATCGGTCATGTAGTCTAGCGTAGAGCCTGACGCACCTGAGAAGTTGTTAGGTGTCCAGTTGTTGCCTGCTGGTCCTTGGTCATTGAAAATAGCATAGGCAAACGGATAAGTTTGACCTGTTGTAACTGTGCCAGTGTTTGTAATGGAAAACGCATTAGTTGAGTTATCAACAATAGTGGCGTTTTGCAGTGTCAACAAGGACGTACCACTAATTGCAGTTAAGTTTGCTGTTGGCGGGGTAAAGTTGCTTGTGTAAACAGCAGTGCCTTTAACAATTCGGGTATTGCTCATTGCGCCAGCAAAAACTAACGCTGTTGAAGTTCCGTAGCCGTTAATTTGGACATTCTCTGTTGAAGAGTTAAGAGAAACACCAGTGACGCTTACTGTTCCCTGCAAAACCCCATTTAAGTAACAAGAAAGATTGTTACCATTGCGGACACCTGCAACATGAATCCATTGACCACTTGGAACTATTGTTGTGCCTGTTACCTCATAGCTTGTGCCACCACTAGCCACAAGAATTCTTAAAAAGTTAGATGCGGTTCTTTCAAGATAAAAACTAGTGGATGTGTTAGTGCCCGCACTATTAGTTTGAGAAATAATAGCCGCACGACCAGAGGCATTAAAGTAAACCCACGACTCAATAGTAAAGTCACCGCTGCCCATATTAAACGCTGCGTTTTGAGCAATCGTTAAATACTGGCTAGAACCATTGAAGCTACCAGCAAAGCTGGATGTTCCTGCGTTAAACGGCAAGTAGAAGCCATTAGTACCGTAGCTACCACCGTAGCGGATAGGTTGCCAGACACCGAGTCCGTTAGATGTACCGAAGCTGTTTGGTGTTAGGGCTTGACCATCAACAAAGTTAATGTCTGCCATGTAGCCGTCAAAATAAATACCGTTTAATGGGTTTCTTCCAATGTTATGTGCAACAGTAGAATTAATTAATGGCTCTAAATTTTGTGCTGGATTTGTTGATACTGTTAAAGTTTGTTGAACACCATTAACATAAATTGCTGTTCTATTTGATGCTGTTGCTTGCGTTGTGTCTAAAACAGCAACAACATGATACCAAGCTGATGGGTCTCTAAAAACAGCATTTGTATAAACTCGCATTGTTTCAACATTTGATGCAGCAGCATCTAAATAAATCTTATCGCTTACATAATAAATTGTGCAATATGTTTGAGCAGATACGGTTTCTGTTCCTAATAAAACACCATTAGCTAAAGCACCTCTTTTTACCCATCCACTCCATGTCCAAGTCTTGCGATTACCAGCAGTAGTTGGAGTTCTGTTTAGATAAGCAGACGCACTTGAACGGAAACGCAATGAGTTATTTACTAACACGATTGGGGTTAGGTATCCGCTTGATGTGAATGTGTGGATTACATTACCGCCAGCTACAGTAACTGTACCGCCAGCCATTTGCTGAGTAGAGCCTGGGTAGGAGATGATTACGATGCCTGATCCGCCTGCATAACGACAGCCACCGCCACCGCCCGTATTAGCAGTTCCATCACTTCCACCTTGTACTGAAGAGGATGTGCTACCAGCCCAGTTTCCGCCATTACCGCCGCCGCCTGAACCGCCTGTTCCGCTTGTACCTGCTGTGTGGTAACGACCACCGCCACCACCACCTGCATAGGTTACAGAAGCGCCAGAGATGGATGAGGCAGTTCCGTTTCCGCCATTACCAGCGGTGTTGGCAGACTGTGATGCGTTCCCCCCAACTGCACCTGCGCCTCCACCGCCTCCGCCGACATATTTTAGAGAATTATCATTTTGTCCAAAACCACCATTGTTTCCTTGAGACGGAGAAGTGGATGGGGTGTTTCCGCTACCACCTTGACTATCTGCGCCACCCAGTACCCCATAACCACCGCCACCGCCAGAGCCGCCATTTCTACCTGGGTTTGCGCTATTAGCTTGACCTCCACCACCGCCTCCGGTGGAAGTTATTGCGTTGAAAACGGAATTAGAGCCGTCATTTCCACGGACATCGTATGTTGTTCCGTTACTAGCGCCTCCTGCGCCAACGGTTACTAAATATATTGAATTAGTATCAAGAGTTATGCTGGAACCTGTCCGATAACCGCCAGCGCCGCCGCCACCAAATGAACCGCCACCGCCACCGCCAGCTACTACTAATGTGCTTGCTGTCAATGAAGACAATGGGCTTAATGTGCCAGATGTAGTAAATGTGTGAATTGTGTTGCCACCGCTTGAGGTAACAACACCGCCACCGAATTGTTGTGCGCCTACGTAGGAGATGATGACTACGCCTGAACCACCTTGACCGCCAGCACTTGTATTAGTAGTGCCACCTCCACCACCTCCTGTATTAGCAGTTCCAGCACCTCCACTTGGTGTTCCACCGCCTCCTGTAGCTGTTCCATTTGAGAAATTACCAGCACCAGCTCCACCACCAGCACGAGTTACAGAAGATCCTGAAATGGATGATGCTGTTCCAGCTCCTCCATTACCACCATTACCTGTAGATCGATTACCTCCTACACCACCAGCACCGCCACCGCCTCCACCAGATCTCCAAGTAACTGCATCAGTTCCACCTTGTCCACCAGCGTTTCCTTGACCTGAAGTTCCTGCACCACCTAGACCTGTGCTTGGAGAACCAGTAAAGTTTGAACCACCACCGCCTCCTGAACCGCCAGAATTACCATCAAGATTAGCAGAATCACCAGCACCAGCTCCACCACCACCTACTGAAGCAGTTAAAGTTCCAAACTGTGAGTTAGAACCATTAGTTCCTTTATTTCCTGTTGTTCCTCCAGAACCACCAGCGCCAACAGTAACTGTGTATGAAAGACTTAAATTAAGAGTTGTAGTTCCTGATTGATAACCACCAGCGCCGCCACCTCCACCATATTGATTTGCGCCACCGCCACCACCAGCTATTTGGAGATAATCAGCAGTAACAGCTTGCGCTCCTGCTGTCCATCCGAATGCTCCTAGGGCTGCTGCACCAATTTTAGATAAGCGTGGCATCTATAAAACCTTTAAGCGAATTTGGTTTGTGAGGCAAGTACTGTGTATGTGGCTGATGCTGTTTTAATGACGACGTAGGTGTACACGTCAATAGCTGACGCATTACCGCTTGTAGGCGCGGAGCCTTGCCACTTTGTTGTAACACCTGACGTTGTGCCGTCAATTTGAACTGAGCTGTTGTAGTACGCAGTAGCACCTTGTGTTGTCATCATGGTTAGGGAGATAGAGTCACCCACGGCCATTGCGGAGTTCATTGTCGTGCCAGACGAAAAGGCGACGTTAATTGCCCAGTTGTTGGCGGCGTTAGATGTGTAGTACTGAACAGCGCCGCTGTTAATATAAAATGTTTGTGTTGCGGCGGGCGCGCCTGCCACAATGTTTGCAAGCTCAGTAATGTTCGTTGTCTTTAACGCAGCAGTTGCTGTCGTGCCGTTAAACGTCTGAGTTGCCGTAAATGTGCTTGCCGCTGTTGTGACTGCAATGTTAGCGCCGGCTAGTGTGTTTGCGCCAGTACCGCCGTTAGCGATTGCTAACGTGCCCGTCACGCCAGTTGCTAAAGGCAAACCAGTACAGTTGGTTAGCGTGCCAGATGTTGGGGTGCCTAACAACGGGGTTACTAGCGTTGGGCTTGTAGATAAAACAACAGAGCCAGTACCAGTAGAAGTTGTTACGCCAGTACCACCGTTTGCTACCGCCAAAGTACCGGCTACGGTTACTGCACCTGACGTTGCCGTTGAGGGAGTTAAACCAGTCGTGCCAAACGAAATAGTTGTTACAGGTGATGCTGCGCCGCTTTGTGCAAGCAAAGTAACCACGCCAGAGCTATTTTCAAAGTATAGTTTGCCGTCGTTAATGTTAATCGCTAACTCACCAGGTACCAGATTTGCAGCCAACGGCACGGCTGAGGCCGTGGTGCTGTAGTATAACGATATTGGGGTGTAATTTGTTTGTGCCATTTAGAATGTGCCTCCGGAAATTCCGACGTAATTTGTTGCTGTTATTGTACCACTCGAGACTAAACTTTCAGTATTAATAACGCTGAAATAATCGATAGCGTTTAAGTTTGTTCCTGTAAAAGTGGAATTAGTTTTATCATAAACAAGGTTCAAAATACTGTAAGAACCTGCAAGACTTACCCGTTCTACGTTAGTTCCTGCTGAATTTAAAATAAAACTATTAGCCAGCGTAATAAAGCTACCAACACTTGAAGTTACAGCGTTAGATGCGGGACTTGCAGCAAAAATAGCAGAACCATCAATTTGCAAAGTTCCAGCCGTTACGCTTGGAGTAAGCACTTGGTAACAATCTTTAATTAAAACATTGGCGCTTGCGTTAGATACAGCTACAGCCCAACACTTGTTTCCTACAATAGAAACTGTGCCAGCACCCGTAATTTGAACACCTGAGGTGCATTGCAATTCGCTGTTAATAATCTCAACATAATTTGTACCTGATTTAACGACTTGCGTATCTACAGTACAGTTTGAAATATAAGTGTTACCAGACCCTGTGATGGTCAAATTAGTTAGTTTTATGCCACTAACACGAGCTGCCGCGGACAATGTTAATGTTCCAGAAATTTGCGTGTTAGCGCCAGTAAGTTCTGTGGTTGCAATTGTTGTGTTTGCGCTTGAAACTGTGGGGCTTTCGCTATAACTTCCAGGATGCACAATGACAGTATTTCTACCAGCCCCAACCAAGGTCAATGCCTTAGTAATTGTTAACACGGGGTTTATTAAAGTGCCGTCACCTGTAGTGTCGTTTCCGTCTTTGCCAACATGAATCTCATTTGCGTAAATAGAATAATTACCAACAGTTCTTCCTGTACCGCCATTAGCTACGGGAAGAGTTCCAGTTACACCTGTAGTTAAAGGTAAACCAGTCACGTTGGTTAGTGTGCCACTTGATGGTGTACCTAACGCACCGCCATTGACTACAAAAGCGCCAGAAGAGCCTACGTTGATCCCTAGAGCAGTCGCTACGCCAGTTCCAAGTCCTGTAATTGAGCCAACCGCTGGAGTAACTGTTGTGTTAGCTGCAAGGGTCAGTTGACCTTGCGCATTGACGGTGAACGTGCCTACTTGAGTGGCAGAACCATACGAAGCTGCTGTGACCGCTGTATTGGTAATACTGAACTGCGTTCCAGTAAGGGTTAACCCTGTACCTGCTGTATAGGTTCCTGTACCTGTAAACTGAGTCCATACTATAGGGTCAGTACCTACGGTTGTTACGGGTTGAGTTTGAACCCAACCTGTACTAGCGTATAAAGTTCCGTTCGTAATAAATGTAAAATCGCCACTAGCAATCTCAATACCTGTATCAAAATCGGTCGCACGAGTTAAAACAGTACCGCCTGTAGCCCATGTGTAAATACCATTATTTGCTTGTGTCGCTTCGTTTTTAACTAATATGCGGTTCGTATTAAGTAGGGTATATCCATCAAGAATCGTCAGCGGAACGGACAAAGTCAGCGTAGCGCCTACGCCAGCAGTGCCGTTATTGTATGTAACTGTACCACCAGTAATTGAAGCTAATGAGGCAGGTGTAGCAGCATCGCAAGACGCATGAACATGAAGACCTTCAGCTACTGCGTCAACATACTGTTTTGTGGCTAAGTCTAAGGCCGCAACAGGATCTTGTGTGACCGTAACCGATGTTAAGCCACCTAAAGTTAAAGCGGTCCCGCCTAACGAAACAGAAGTTGTTCCGATAGTTACCGCAGTATTTGTTAGTGCAATCGTAACCGGAGCCGAGCCGTTGTAGCTTGTACCAGATAATCCAGTTCCAATAGTCAACGCATTTGTAGCGGTGGCTGTCACGGTGGCTGACCCACCTAAACTAACCGAGCTGCCGTTAATTGTAATGGCGCTGTTTGTCAGCGAGGCGTTACCGATGTTGCTTAGTGTGTTATTGGCACCATTAATTGTTTTGTTTGTTAATGTCTGTGAGCCAGTTAGCGTGGCGACGGTGCTATCAATTGAGATAGTTCCCGTCGAGGTAATTGGACCGCCAGTTAATCCCGTGCCTGTCGCAACAGATGTTACGCCAGAACCTGCCGCAAAGTCTTGCCAAGATCCGCTTGAGTATCCCTCAAACAATCCCGTGTCGCTGTTATAGCGAATTAACCCGTTTGAAGCAGTAACACCAGAGCGTTGCGCCGTGGTACCCGCTGGCACCTTAATAGCCGCCGTTCCGGGCAACACTGCATTGTTTGAGATAGACAGAACCGCTGTGGTTGTTCCTGTCGCTACATCAATTTGGTTGGCCGTGCCAGACACAGAGCTAACATATGTTGGCAGTGTGTCCCACGTGGTATTATAGTTTGTGCCGTCAACCTTCTTTAGATACTGACCCGCAACACCACCGGCCGCAACGCCAGGACCCGCTGGACCTGTGGCGCCGGTTGCTCCAGTTGCACCTGTTAGGCCGCTGGGGATATAAAACTCAAAAGCCGCCGTTGTTGGCGTTCCAATATTAATTACGTTGGCGTTAGTGCCAGGAGCCGTAGTTGTGGTTGACTGAACTTGAATTGTTGCTGCTGCCCCCGTTGGGCCTTGTGGGCCTTGCGGACCCACTGGACCAGGGGGACCACCTAGATTAGAGATGTCCTGTAACTGAGTCTGTTTTGTAACTCCGTTTTGCACAACAACAGTTAGCTCGTTACCTGTTAACGCTCCGGCTACTTGTAGTTGTGATATTGAACGATCTGCCATTACGGTCTCTTATAATTTTAAGTCGCCAGACTCGCCGGCGTTAGGTGGTGTGCCATCAATAAAGAAGCTGTCATTCTGTGGTGGGTTATTTGCGCCACCATCGGTAACAATTTGTTGTCCACTTACTGGACCAGTTGCTACAGATACATCTGGGCGTGGGAAGCGCAACGCAATATTTTCTGTCTGACGCGCTGGTAATCTCCAGGGGTCATAGTTGTCTTTATCTGCCGCGCACACGCGCATGCCCGGAAAGTTTGGGTCAGGCATTAAATCGGTATACGCAAACTTCCTGCTGCAGCGATCACAGATCGCTACAGACAAGACTGAATTACCTCGAGTATCAAGGTAGACTGGCATTTGTTAGCCGTAAAAAATTGTAATTGCGGCCGAGGTTGGTAAGGTTATGTAGCAACCTGTTGAAAAACGAATACCATTACCTGGCAATATTGTTGAAATAATTGCGGTATTGGTTGTAATATCAATTTCAATTATTGCTGTTCCGGTTGCTGAAGTATTGTCATAAAACAATATTGCACCGGCGGTGCCCCCTGGTTTAATTTGCCATCCAGCGACACGACTCGGGCCAGTAAATGTTTGACCACTTGCGTTTATGTGGGAGGTTGATACGTCTACTAATGTGGGCATAATTTTTCCTAAAGGTTAAAAAAGGCGGGTTGCCCCGCCGTCTTAATTAGTTATTTGTATAACCGGAACCGTAGGCAGTAATTGTACCGTCAGCATTACGGCCAGTATACTGAATAGACAATGTGCCAGCAGAGGCTGCTTCAGAGGCTAAAGTTACTGTGCAGTTGTATGCGCCAACGTTAGCCAACAAGTTAGCCACGGCAGCAGATGCCGTAAAAGCCACAGCAACTTTACCTAGGGCAGTTGTTGTCAACGTGCCAACGGAAGTAGTTACGCCGTTAACGGTCAAGCTAACCGCGCGTGAGGCTGCGCCGACTACGTTTAAATAACCGTCGATTGAGTGAATAATTGAACCAGCTGGAATAACTTCCGTTGCTGCAGCGCCGGCTACAATAGCTACCTGTTGTGAAATCATTGAGGCACCAGTGTTGTCGGCAGAAATTGTGCCGTCGTTGCTGGTAGTTTGACGCGTATTTAAACGCAGGGGTATTGTAAATGTACTAGACATTGTGTTTCCTTATCTCAGTGGGTATCCCAAACTGTCTCTGAGTCGTCATGCCGGGAAGGATCGGCTGTCAGAATGGGATTAATCTTCCTATAACTACTAATGCAAATTAAACATAAAAACCGCCCTAAATAGTAAAAAAGCCACCCTTGTGGGGTGGCTTTTAGGACTACTGGGGTGCTGATTAAACGCCAGCGGTGCCGTAGATGTTACGGGCATCGTGCCAGCCGGTCGCATAACGCTCGGTGGCTTTGTAGCGCATAGAATCAGTCTCGAAGTCACCTTCCATGGATTTCTCCATTGGACGACGCATTACGAGCATGAGGCCATTCTCAGCATCGGTCTGTACCCACCATGCCTTGGAAGAGCTCAAACGGGTTACAACGTGTGTACCCTTTGGAAGCATACCAGTGGACTTGATTGGGTTGAGATCGTTGTCAGCTGTACCAGAACGGAGAACAGACTTGAGAATTACCTCTGCCTGGAACTCGAGTGCTGGAGGAACAACTAACTGCTCAGCTTTTAGGCGAATACGCTTACCATTGTTGTCGATTGCAGAACGGATCTGAATGAGGATCTGCTCAACAGAAGTCTGCGACAAGTTAGCAGCGGTCGATAACTGATTGCTGTAGGTTAAGCCGTTAGCAACAGGGTGAGCTGTGTTTATCAAAGTTACGCCGTCACCGCCAACATAGCCGGCTGTGAATGCAAAGTTTAATAAGTTAGCGCACAATGTCTCTTTGGTCTCAATCATAGACTGAGCTAAGTGCTTGGCGAAGGTGCTGCCAATACGGATGTGATCACCGTCTTCCATCAATACCTTGGTCAAGGCATATGC
>Ga0209500_10001757_pt1 | contig 15977 bp, 16 predicted proteins | sample S_140212_EF_Meta_FD_187323 | JGI IMG/M metagenome (GOLD analysis project Ga0209500, IMG submission 187323) | Freshwater microbial communities from Lake Simoncouche, Canada to study carbon cycling - S_140212_EF_MetaG (SPAdes) (version 2) | ecosystem: Environmental > Aquatic > Freshwater > Lake ... | reverse complement strand
CTTATTAGAGGGTTTCTAACAATATCGTTCTTATCTTTAAACTCAAATGTTGAAATGTATTTACTATCTCTAAATTTTTCAATTGCGTCCCATAACCCACTATGCGTTTTATTTTTATATCTGTCAGATTGTTCAACATCTCCTGATATGAAAAATTTACTATTAAATCCAATTCTTGTCAATAGAAGTTTCATTTGACTTGGTGTTGCATTTTGACCCTCTTCAAAAATTAAAATTGAGTTATCAATATTCATACCTCTCATAAATGCCAATGCAAATACTTCAATAATTTCAAGTTCTTTTAATTTTTCTCTCATTTCTTTACCAATTATTTTATTTAACAAATAATATGATGGGAAAATATAAGGGTCTAATTTTTCTTCAACATTACCAGGTAAACTACCTAACTTTTCTTCAGCCTCAACCGCTGGTCTTACAATGATAATTTTTTCGTAAGGTGTGTTTGGGTCTGAAAGTAAATCAATTGCCGCTTTCATTGTGATATAACTTTTACCTACACCTGCAGGTCCTGAACATACTGTAACTTCACTTGATGTTAAAGTGTCGTAATATATTTTCTGTGTTTGAGTTAAAAATTTTTCTTTAGTTTTCTTTTTTAGAATTGAACAAATTAATTCTTTTCTTGTTTTATTTTGACCCTCTTCCATTGAAGGGGTTGGTACTGGTGATTTTTTTGGTCTTGTGCTACCCATCTTTTTGTTTTTAATTTTTTATGATTTGTTAACTTGAGTTTTAATCCACTCATATGTCTTTTTAAGACCAATTGATAATGGTTGATTTACTTCCCAACCAATCTTTTCTTTGTATAATTTGTTATCTGAATTTCTACCTTTAACTCCTAATGGACATTTAAAACCATACTTGTCAATAAATTCATCACCTTCAATGTTTTTAATTGTTAAGTTTTTATCTGAAATTGCAATTGCCATTCCAGCCAACTGATTAATTGTTACCATCTCTTCACTACCAATATTAACTGGACCTATAAAATCACTATCCATTAATCTTTGAACTGCTTCAAGACATTCGTCAATATATAAAAATGAACGTGTTTGTTGTCCATTACCCCAAACTTCAATTACATCTCCGTCTTTTGATTCCGCAGCTTTTCTACACATTGCCGCTGGTGATTTTTCTTTACCACCTTTCCAAGTACCCATTGGTCCAAATATGTTATGGAACCTTGCGATTCTAACATTTAGTCCATAGTTTCTATAAAATGATAAAAACATTCTTTCAGAGAATAATTTTTCCCAACCATATTCTGAGTCAGGATTTGCGGGGTATGCTGAAGATTCTTCACAATTTGGATTGTTTGGGTCTAATTGGTTATGTTCAGGATACATACATGCTGATGACGAATAGAATAGTTTTTTAACACCAGTGTCCGCACATTCTTTTGCAACGTTTAAATTAATCATTGCTGAGTTGTGCATAACATCTGCGTCGTGTTCACCTGTAAAAATATATCCAGCTCCTCCCATATCTGCGGCCAATTGATAAACCTCATCAAATGGAATTTGTTCGCAATATGGTTGTTTAAGATATGAAAATGATGCAACACTATTTTTATGTGTTTCTAATCTCATTACCGATTTAACATTTTGAGGGTCACGTAAATCATAGGTTAAAAATTCATTACACATTTCTTCGTGTGTAAAATATTCGTGTTTTTTAATATCAACCACTCTAACCCAATTACCTTCATCTTTTAATTTTTTTGCCAAGTGACCACCTATAAATCCGCCACCACCTAATACTAATATTTTTTTCATTGATTATTTTTTTTGAAAAATCATTATGGTTTTTAAAAACCAAGAAGCAATAAATCGTGAAACTGAATTACGAGCATCAATGCTATCGGTTTCTAAATATTTAAACCCTAACTCATCCATTTTTAAAATTACTTCATCATTGTTCATGCAATTAACATGACCATCACCTAATTGACCTATAATAGCCCAAGATAGTATTATTTTGTTTGTTGTTAATGATGTAATATTATTTAAAAAAATTGACTCGTATTGTTTTGGAATATGTTCACCAACTTCTAAACAAATTGTGTTGTATGCCGATTTCTTTAAAGAATTGTATCCTTTATAATTTTTTATTGGGATTGACAAATCCCAATTTTTAATAAATTTTGGGCTTCCTTTTCTAACTTCACCTTCAAATCCGTGTAAGTTTGTGAATCCATTGTTATGTAAATTTTTAAGATAATCCCCAAAACCACATCCAAAATCAATTAATTGTTTATCCTTATCATCCTGTAGGTAATTTGAAATCCAATTTGCTAAGCTTGGGTCATGCACATGTATTGCTTCTGTGTCATCTGATGTCCAATATCCTGTTTCTTTTATCATGTTATTTTTTGTAAAAAAGTTTATCGTTTTGTAGAGTTTCTCTCACTTCAAAATCATTTTCAATAAGTATAGTTTCCATGTCATCCAAAGAATTCCCATTACTTTCTGTTAAGTTTTTATCCCATTCAAGATAAATGTAAACATCATTACAATTTTTAAGAAATCCTACCATACCCTCCAATACCTCTTTTTCAAATCCTTGAACGTCAATTTTAATAAAACCAATATTAAGGTTTTTATTTTTTTTAATCCAATCATCAAACGTGGTACAATTTACTATTTCTTCAATATAATTTTTACTAAATGACATATTACTTATTGCAACATCTTTACTAAAAGATGTGTTATCCGAACAATATGGTATGTAGATTGTTTCTTTTTTTGTTTTATTAGAAACTCCCATATTCACAATATTAAAATTATAACATTTGTTTTCTTCTTTTCCTAGTTCTAACAATTTTACATTCATTCGTATAGGTTCAAAACCGTATACTTCATATCCGTTTAGTGACGCTGGAATACTAAATAAACCACAATTCGCACCAATATCAATAATAATTTTTGATTTATTTACCAAACTTAGTAACTCTTGTAATTTACTATATTCTTGATATTCCTCATTTACAACATCAGTTTTTTGGTAATAAAGATTTGTAAAATAATCGTAGTTATATATTACGTAATTTAGATTATAACTATTTTTAAATTCATATCTGTTTATACTTGTTGATATCTTATTATTCATTTTTTTAAAATATTTGTCGTAATCAAAATTATCTTTTTTAATTTTTGTTTTATCTAAAATTTTAGATTTAATTTTATTAGAATCTCTTTCTAAAATATATTTTTCAAAATATTTTTCATAATCAAAATCTTTAAGGTTATTCACGTAATAGTGTTCACCAACAATTGATTTAAACACATTAGGGTCTTTACTACCACCATCAACATCACTATGACTAACCCTTTGGTTTGCCATTCCTGGAGTAAAAGAATAACAATTTAACTTACTTTCAATTTTTGCACAATATACGTGGTCAATTGCATAAGTGTCGGCAATATTTTCATCAATTAATTTTAAAATCTTATCAATTGATTTTGGATTAACTAAATAAGAATGTGTTGTAAAAGCGCCGTAAACTCTGTGGATGTATTTTGTATCGGTCAATTCAAAATCACCTGATTTATTCCATACATCTTTATGGTCGTTCAAATGGTAGTATGAGGATAAGAAAAATATATCCCAATCTAAATCAAAATTATCTTCAATGTATTTAAACCTTTCTAAAAAATCATCACATAATTCAACATCATCTTCAAGTATACCTAAAATTTTATTACTGTCATGTGTTTTAAGTAATTTATAGTGTGAAAGAAAACAACCCTTTTGACCTTTATTGTAAGCCTTTGGAAAATTAACATCATATTCATTATCATCAACAATTGCATCAAAAAATTCATAGTTTATATTAAACTTTGGTAAATGAGAGTTAATCCAATCCCTTCTATCATTTCTTTTTTTTAGATTAATACATTTAAAATCTATATCATTTAATTTAATCTTATTAAATTTAATCTTACTTGGTGGTAAGTTTTCTAAAGAATTAATTTTTTTATTTAAAAACCAAAAACCCTTTTTTAATTCTTCCACATCATTAAAATCTTTATTTTTTGAATTTAAAATGTGAAACAATGAATTACCAACAGTGTACGACAAATTCCAATTTTCAATAACTTTTATTATATTTTTATTTAAATTCATATGTTTTTGTTTACCCAAGACTCCCAAACAAAGTCATATTTATAATTTATTTCAAAACCAATTTCTTTAAGTCCTTGGACTATTAATTCATATTTTTCTTCATAATTGTCACAAAAAGTATGAAATTGTACTTGAATATATTTTACATTTTTTAAAAATCCTGTTTCAATCCAATTCATAATTAATGGGTATTCCTCACATTCAATATTAATTTGGATTAAATCAATTTTAGATAAATTATATTTTGATGTAAAATAATTTATGTCATAAGAATCAACACTAATTACTCTTTTTGAGACTACATTAGTTTCTGAAGTTGCGCACCCTTTAACATATAGATTTATTGTTTTGTTTGATGTTGAAATTGCAACTCCTTCAATATTAACTTTTGGGTTATTACCAAAATTATGTTTTAATTCATTAACAAATTGTGGAATTGGTTCCACAATAATTAAATTTGGATTAAATTTGTCAATAATTTTTTTAGACCATATACCTGTAAATCCACCAAGTTCAATTACTTGGGAATTAGAATCTAATGGATAATCAATTATTTTAATTTCATCTCCTCTGTCTCTTTCCCACATCTCTTGCGGGGTTAAAAAGTCTTCCATATCTCTTATTGATTAATTCTTTTCCAAGTTATTGGTAATAATGTACTTCTATCGTGCTGAGTATATGCGGAACCAAACCAATCTTCTTCTTTGGGACAACAAACTATTTTATTTTTGTTTTTACTTAAAAATGATGACCACCAAGAAAATGTGCTATTTGCAATAACAAAATGTTGACACAAACTTTGCGATACAAAATCTGTGATATAGTCACTATCGTAATCAAAATAAACAACTTTAACTCCAAATTTTTCAAACTTACCAAAAATAAAATCTTTGGTGTCAGTGTTGTCAGTAAAAATTAATATTTCATCAATTTTAGTTTCATTTAAAACAAAACTTATTGCATTCTCATAATAATTTAGTGACATTGTTGGATGCCATTTTTCAAAACCTTTATGACCACCACCAGTTTCTCTATCGTAAACATCTCCCCACCTAACATGAACACATAATTTTATTGTGTCTTTAGACATTTTAGATAACGCCTTCTCAATTCTTTCTTTAGAAAATGATAATTCATCAATTACCTTATTTTCAAACCCCTCAAGATATTTCCATGATTGAAAAAATCCATTTATTTCTAAAAGACCTGAATTATTAGGTATGTTATGATACACAAATGATGGTTCTTGGTGTGTTGATGATACATTATGTTTGATATCATTTACTGATATTTTATTTTTTAAATTGGGAAACAAATCGCAATGCTCCCATTCTTTTGGAATGTAGTATTCAACATTACGTTTCATTGATTCTCCAACTACCGCACCAATTCTAAAAAGTTGATTTCCAAATCTACCCTTTTCATGATTTAATATTTCTGTGTTAGTTAATCCTATCATAATTTTAATATATTTTAATTAAATTTATCGTATTTTTGTTTATATTCAACATTATCATAATAATCTGACATTGACTTATAGTCCATTGCCGATAATTTATCAAACAATTTATTATTTGGTTCGTAGTATTCACTATCACCATTACTAAATTTTGTTCTTGAATGTTCAAAATGGTATACAAGATTATCTACTCTTGATACATTATATTTTAAAGTTATAAACCTATTTTCTCTTTCTTGGTCTTCAGGCCCATATCCAATAAAATTTTCATTTTCTCCGCCACATTTTATGTATTTTTTTGTGTTAGCAAAAATACAATGACCATATTTTGACCTTAAAGTTTTTAATAATTTATTTTCAATTGATTGTAAGTCAAAATTTATATTAAAATCATTTCTATTGAAGAATAAAGAAATTTCCCTTTGGAATTCACCATCACCGTAAGGGTAAACAAAATCTGAAGTCCCCTCAAGAATTAATTTTTGAGATTCAATATAAGAACCAACAGGTAAGATAACATCAATATCATAATTAACAACCACAGGGGTTTTTACAATGTTTAACATTTCATTTAATTGTCTTGTTCTATGATAATAATCTAAAGAATTTACTTCAACTATGTGGTTTATTTTAAGATTTTTCAATGAACTAATAAAATCTAACTTACTATCATCTTTAGTTAATTCATGTATAATAACATTTGTTTTAAAATTTTTATTTAAAAACCCAAGTACACTTACAGCGTTATTATATCTGTCCTTGGATTCAACACAAACTGGAATAATAAATGTTGTTTTTGTTAAATCTTTAACATTTTCCCAATTACAAGTTTCATCATTTAAAACTTGTATCTTTCGGGTAAGATACCATGAAGCACTTTTTAAATCTTCTAGTTCTTCATCTTCAGTTTCTTTTTTTCCTGAACTTAATATGTGTTTAACTGCATTACCAAGATGGAAATCTAATTTCCACTCCTCAATAATTTGAAGTATTTCTAAATTTTCATTCATATCAAATTCTTCTATCTGAGTATTCATAACCTTTATAATTTTATCATATTTTCAGTATATAAATCATCGGTAATGTATGTTGAATACCCCGTACCGAGCCATTTGATTGGAGCGATGATTTTTTTATTTTTATTTTTTGATAAGTAACTACTCCACCAACTGAATGAACTATTTGAGATTATGTGGTGGTCACATAGTGACATAACACATAAATCAACATAAGGCGATTTTGAGTTTACAACAGTAAAGTTTTCGTCATTTCCCCAAACATTATTACACCATTCATAATCGTCAGAACAAACCACAAAATGGTGTTCATCTTTATTAAAATGTTCTATTGCAGGATTAAAGAAATCTAACCCTGTTAATGGGTGAAATGGGTTAGGTACTGCGGCGTCAGTTCTTCTAACATGAATTGACACTAAAGTTTTATCTGTTTTTGGTAAGTATGATTTTGCGGACAATAAAATAGAATCTTTAAATTTTAAAGTATCCATTATCTTATCTGAACAATGTTTAAAATATTTTTCTGATTGCATATACCCTATAACATCTGTATTATCTTTAATGTTAAACAAGTTTTCATCAAAGTGAAAAAATCTTTCATTTACTCTTTCATTGATAACTAAATCATTCGTAAAATATTTTTGGTCAATGTCAAAACATTCATTTATTTCAAAATAGGCAACAAAAGTTTTACCCTCTCTTGTATTTGAAATGTTTATTTTTTTTAAGTTTTTCTTTGGAAAAACTACATCATAATTTAATTTTTCTCCAATACCAATTAAAGATGCGAATTGAAATAACTGATTACCAAATCTACCATTATCTCCAATATTACTTGATGTTATCATAATTTATTTTTTAAATTTTATTAACCAATGCCAACCAAGGATTGACTCCAAATAATTAAAAATAACTTTTGGTGTAATTTTAATTATAGTTTTTTTATTATATGTGTGATTTATATAGTCTTTAATTACATATGGAAATATGTGGTCTTTTTTAAGAGAAATAATTTTAAAATCATTGTTATCTTGTAAAATATTTTTTAATTCTTTTTTAGTATATGTTAATGCAACAGGACAATCTAATTGTGCTTCAGCGTAATACTGTATTGTTTTATTTAAATTAAAATTAAATTTATAACCATTTTTAATAAAAAATTCAAATGTTTTCCAAGAGTGTTTTGCGTAAAGCATTATACGAACTTCAGTATCTTTGTTCATATATTTTTTAATTTCATTAAAAACATTTTGTGGGTTTGGTGTGTGATGGATAACTCCAAAAGAATATATTAAGTCATACTCTTCAATTGGAACAACTTTAGATAATTCTTCTGCGTTTGCCGAATAAAATTTAGAGTCTAACCCAAAAACATCAAATCGTTTTTTACATAACTCTAAAGATTTTTCAGATAACTCAACACATGTTAGTTTAGCTCCTGCTTTTGCAAAATTTATTGAGTCCGTACCAATACCACAACCAATTTCTAAAACTTTTTTTCCTTTCCATTTATCAAATTCTGCAAATTTTGGTATGTGAGGTTCTACAAAATATTTACGATGTTCTACATCATTAAAATATTCTTTACTACCAATTTCTTTTTTTGAATGTTTAATATTACATGGTCTATTATCCCAATAATTTTTAACATCTTTTACTGTTTTTGTCATATCTTATTATAAGGTGTTTTATTTCTAATTATATTTACAATTGAATTTACCGTTGGCATATTAACCTTATGGTCATTCAATGGATTATTTTCGTTATAAATGTAAGTTATAGTTGGAATATGTCTATAATGTTTTTCACCTGACATTTCAAACATTGGAAACATAAATGATAAATCGCCAGCAACACTCCAATAGTTTCCTTCAGAGTCTTTTAAATCTTCTTCTTTTATTTTTTTCCATAACCAAGATTTCCAAGTTCTTAAGTGTGATAATGTAAACCCTTGTTTTCTAATACCGTCAAAATTTGCTGGTGGTGATGAGAATCCCTGAGCTCCGTTACTGTATTTAAATGAACCACTTGTAATCCAAACATTTTCATCTTGGTATGTGTCATTAATTAACCCCAATACGTTTGAATTCGGTAACCAATCATCCCCATCAACTTCAACACAAATTTCATCATCAGGGATATTAAGACCACGAATAATTTGGTCATAGTTTCCTGGTTGGAACATTTTTGTTTTATTTTCAATTAAAATAAAACGGTCATCTCCTTTGATTGTTTTTTTAATAATTTCAACTGTATTATCTGTAGATAAATCATCCGTAATGTAACAAGTAAAATCTTTAAATCTTTGAGTCATGATTGTCATCAAAGATTTTTCAATAAAATTTTCACAATTATATGATGTAGTTAAGATTATCATTATAAATCAATTTTGTATCCTTGTGGTTTGGTACCTGTTTTAAAGAATTTTAATCTGCCGTTATATGACTCACTCATTTGTTGTAATTTATTTGCTATTGCGTCAATTTCAATAACATGTAAAGTATAACCTTCATTTAGTAAATCAACACACAATTGGAATTGTTGAGACTCTTCAATAATATCGGTACCTTTTTTATATGTAATATAATCCATCACAAATGGTAGCGTTTTATCAGGGTTCTTTTGAATATAGTAGTTCTTAATAAAATTTGCATGTTCTTTATTGAAGTTATCTACGGTCAATGGTAAATTTAATTCCATTCCAAGATTGTTTGCAAAATGACCTAAGGCTCTGTTGTCTCTTGGTAAACAAGGACCACCAAAACCAAACCCATATTTTAAGTATTTTTTACCAACTCTTGAGTCTCCACCAATAGCACTTAATACCATGTCAATTTCATCCTGAACTCCAGCCTTAATCATTATTTCTCCCATCATGTTAGCATAACTAATTTTTGTGGTTAAGAAACAATTTACACCTATTTTTGTTATTTCTGCTGCCTTTGTAGACATAACATAAGCATTTACTGAAGTTGTTTGAATTTTATTGTAAATTTTAATTAATTCATTTGATAGTTCAGTGTATTCGGTACCAATTAAAACAATGTCAGACTGTTCAATACCTTTAACAATTTCACCTTGAGCAATAAATTCAGGGTTATACGCAACTTGAATGTTAAACATGTTTAACCTTGTTTGAATTTGTTCTACATCACCAGGGTTAGTTGTACAACCCACAATAAACTTCTTGTCATATAATGGAATGTTTAATGAAGATGCGGTGTAGAAATCACCAACAACATCAAACACTTTTGTTGTATCGTAATTACCATCTATTGTTGATGGTGTTGCAACAAATGTAAAAATAATGTCTGAATTTTCAATAATATCAATATTACTTGTTGTTGCACTAAAATTTTTAACATCAAACAACATTGATTGAATCAATGGTTCGTTTGTTAAACAAATTTTTTGGTTTAAGTTAAAGACATAATCTTCTCTAACATCTGATACAATAACATCGTATCCATTTTTTTCACATAATAGAGCAAAGGTTAGACCTAATCTACCCGCTCCGATAATTCCTATTTTCATATTATTTCGTTTTCTTTTAAATTAAAAATTGGTATTGGTACCATTTTATGATTGTTTTTTTGATTAAAAGTTTCAAATATCTTGGCGACATTGTATTCTTTTTCTGTGTATGAAAATTTTTCTACACCATGTTCCATAACCCATTCTAATTCTTCATATGTTGCACCAATTTGTTGTTCATCATTTCTATCATCATCCCATAAACCATCTGTTGGGGTTGCGTTAATAATCTCTTGGGGTATACCTAAGTAACGACCAAGTTCTCTAACTTCGGTTTTATATAGGTCGGCAATAGGTGAAATATCCACACCTCCGTCACCATACTTGGTAAAAAATCCAACACCAAAATCTTCAACTTTATTACCAGTACCAACAACAATACCATTTATAACTGTTGCTATGTGGTATAATGTCATCATTCTTAATCTTGATTTACTGTTTGCATTAGCCAATTCAGATACAAAAGTATTAGATATGAGAGTTTCAAACGATTTAAACGTTTCACTTAATTCAATCTCAATTGTTTGAACATTTAATTTCGATAAAAAATCCAATTGTAATTCTGATAATCTTGTATTTTCAGGTTTTGAATTTAATGGCATACCTACCGCAAAGGTCTGAATACCAGTTCTTGCACATAATGTAGATACTACCGCCGAATCAATTCCCCCTGAAACTCCAATAACTAAAGTTTCAATACCGTTTAATTGGACATAATTTTTTATCCATTTTTCAATTTTTTCTGATAAATTTTCGTAATCAATAATTCTATTCATTATAGTATCTTTATATATTCGTCTTTTATTTTTTGAGCAACATTTAATGTATAATACTTTTCAATGTCTGTTGGAGGTTCGTGTTTTTCTTTAGATAAAATAAAACCATTTGAATCTACTTTGTAAATCCAACTTGGTTTTCCACACATCCAACCTTCAATTGTTGTTCTACCTAATTGAATTCCAGCAGTTTCAAAAGATTTTGTAATGTAACTTTCAATATTCCATGTTGATGGGAAATGTTTAACATGAGATTCTAATAAAATATTTTCTAAATAATTTCCGTTGTTTTCTCCAACTAACCATAACTCTTTACCAATTTCTCTGGTATATTCAATTAAATCCAATATTGAATCTTTTCTTAGATAATCAATGGTTCCAACAAATAATACGTAATTTTCTGAAGGTGTATTTTTTGGTTTAAATTTTTCATTGTCAATTGGATTATATATAACCTCAATCATACTTTTAGGAATATCAAAATTTTCAATTAAATGAGTTTCAATCTCAGGTCTAATTGCTATGAATTTTTTAATTGTGTCGTTCATAATTGGGTTTTCCAATTCTTTAGACATTACTTCAGAATGAATAGTACAAATCTTATCTAATTCAGGATACATGTTTAATATTCGTTCTGCTACAGGTTTGTGTTGAATGTGAACAATATCGTAATCAACTTCTGCGGTTTTATAAAGTGCGTTAGGGGTTGATACTTGTTCTCCGTTTGGAGTTTGGAAAGACCACTGACCGTCACCAAGTCTAAACCCTGGTGCATTTTCAAATGAAACACATTTAATTCCTAATTTTTTGGCCATATCAGTTAATGGACCACCAATTTGTGATAATATGGTTACACTACAATTTAATTTTGTTAAACTTTTTGCGAGTTCATAAACATATAGTTCAGACCCCGTAAATCCTCTAAAAAATAAACATGAGATTAATACTTTTAATCTTCTACTTGGGTCAAATGGAACTTTGTTTGGTAAATTTTTACCGTACTTTTGAACAAAAAATTCTTTATTTGATTCCCACTGTTCATTAGTTTGACCTATAGATTTGTGAGTAATTCTTACATTAGTAATAACTCCAACCTTAACCCCTTCTAAATGATTTTTAAAACAAAATGCAATATCGTAAAAGTGAAAACCTTTAAATTCTTCGTCAAAATTATGTTTAATTCGCGATTTACTTAACGCAATAAAAACACCATCAACAATTACGGTTTGTCTAATAGATTTACCAAAATCTTCAGAATATTTTGATGTCCATTTTTTTCCACCACTTTCATGGTTAACAATACCAATCATATTTTTTCTACGATTAGTTTCCCACCATCTACCAGTTTCTGACATATGAGTTGTTCCAGCAACTCCTAATACACCATAATCACTTTTTTCAAAGTGAGTTTTAATTTTATGAAACCAACTTGTTGTATCAAAGTAAATGTCATCGTGACAAAGGACAACTATATCTGTTGTTGATTCCTCAAGAATTTCATTATAAACTTGAGATAATGATTTCTCTCCGTTATTAATTTTTTCAATAACCTCAATCTTTTTAAACCCCGAACTTTTTTTTAAGTATTCAATAAATTTTGGGTTATGTTCTCTTGTGGAGTATCCTACTGTAATCATATTTAATATTTTTTAAATTATTCCTGTACTACCAAATCCGTTATCACCCCTATCTTTTTCTCCAATTTGTTCAACTTTTTCAAGTGATACAAATTTACCTTGAACGACAGGACATAATACCGCCTGAGCAACTTTCATCCCTTTTTGGATTGTTACGGTCGTGTTATTGGTGTTAAATACAATTACTTGTATTTCACCTGTATATCCTTGGTCTACAGTTCCTGGTGTGTTAAGAACTGTTAATCCTTGTTTAATTGCTAAACCACTTTTAGGTCTAACTTGTATTTCATAACCTTCCTCAAAAGAAAGTTTTAATCCTGTTGGTATTAACGCTCTTCCAAATGGGCCAATAATTACGTTTTCCGTTGCGTGTAAATCAAATCCTGAATCAGATGGATATGCATATTTTGGAAAAACGGCATCTTCATGAGTTAATTCAATATTAATCCTTCTTAATCTTGCAATATCGTTAATTTCTTTTTCCATTTCTTCAAATGAAAGACCTAACATATCTTCTAATTCTTTTTGGTATTCATCATCTGGTTGAACACCAAATTCAGTTTGTAATTTACCAAACTGTTTTTCAATTTCTTCTTTAATTTTTGGGTCAAATTGACCAAGATTTCCAAAATTCATTATTTTAATATATTTAATTTTTTTATTACGTCAATCAATACTGACACATCTTTTTCGCAATATTTCACAATACCTTCAATATCTTTTTTAATCCAAAACGCGTCATGAACTTTATTACCTGTTATTTCCATTGTTTTTGATGATTCAACACCCAAACAAACACACATAAGTTCTAATGAAGCAATTGAACCGTATCCACCATACTGCCATACTTCTTTAGTATCTAAAGCTTTAATCTCCCATGGTTTTGTATCGTGTCCAGGTAAAATCTTTGGTGGCATAATACCATTCATAATCATTCTTTTTCCCATCATTGGAATATCAAATCCTTTGACGTTATGACCACATAAATAAAAACCAAGTTCTCCAACTCTATATAAAAGTTTTTGAACGTCTTGTAATAGTTTTTTTTCATCAGGGTCACTAAATGATTGCATTTTAACATCACCGTTGTCCATTACGAATGCAACGCTAACACACGCAATTCTTGCAAATTCAGGTACCAACGCAGCTCGGTTAACAAACATATCCCCAACAGGCTTATCTGCGTCTTCAGGGAATCTTTTTTGAAACCAATCGTGATAATTTTTAAATTGGAATGCTAATTCAGGTCTGTTTTCTTCAAGAGATTTCCAGTCAGGTTGAACGCCTACGGTTTCAATGTCTAAGAATAATAATTTTGTAATTGGTATGTTTATCATTTGATTATTGATTTATAAAATTCAGCTCTATCTTTTGTTACATTATTTAAATCATATTTGTCCTTAACGGTTTCATATAATCTTTCACCCATATCTTTTGCCATGTTTGGATTCTTAAGTAATTTTTCAATGTACTTAGACCAATTTGCGTGATTTCTATTTTCATCAACTAATAATGCATTTCCATCTACAAAATTACCTTGGTCTAAACAATGTTTTAAATCAATGGTATATGGTCCAAGATTGGATGCGATAATTGCTTTTTTATAGAAACCTGCCTCAATAACTTTTAGTTGAGATTTCATTCTATTAAACATTGTGTTTTTAATTGGAGACAAAGATACATCAAATTTTGAATAATTCTTAGCATAAGATGTAACAGGTTTTGTCCACACTCTTAAATACGGTTCATTCATTTCATTTGGATATAATTCTTGAGTGTAATTTAATAAGAATTTTTTGTAATCATCAGAAACTGTTGTTAAATTTTGTGTAAAGATTTTTTCATATTGAGCCCAAACAGTTTCGTTAGGTAATATGTTTCTTTTTTTGTGTTCGCCTGTTTGTTGATTTATTTCGGTAACACTACCTCTTGTATCAAACCCACATAACACATATTGTAATTTATCTTTATATTGAACTAATCTACCTAAATCTAATAATTGTAGGTCATGTAAGTGAGAAGAACCACCTAACCACCCAACTCTTAATCTATCTGATTCAAGGGTAGGTTCTTTAAATTGTGGTTCATTTGGATTAATCGCGTTTGGAAAAACAAAAACATTTTTATTTAACTTTTTGATTTCATCAGCAAACAGAGTGGTTGTTGTTGTAACGTATTTGGAAACCTTAAGGTTTGCGACAATTTTTTCATTAATCTTATTAACTCTAATGATGTCGTGAATTGGGTGTTCTTTACCTGGCATCCAATAGTCGTCAATGTCACAAACGGTTATAATACCAAGGTCATTTAACTTTTGAATTAATTGATTGGCCTGTTCAAAATCAGGTCCAATACTTCTGTGAAACGCAACTATTTGATATTCTTTCCAAAAGTTCATATCATCATAAGATGGTTCGTATATGATATCTACGTGGAAATCATTCCCATAAAGATTTTGTAAAAAGACGTGAGGGTCAACTGACCTGAATTTACCCACACCTGTTCTGTCGGAGGGGACAACTAATACTTTGATTTTAGACATAATAAATTAATATATTTTACAAAAATATAGTAATTCACGACTAATAAATAAAGGGGTTAGGCCAATTTTTTAATTTTGGTAACTTTACCTTCAAAGATGTGTTTACCAACTTTGAAACTAAAAACTTCATTAGATTTCTCAGAACTTTCACTAATTAAACCATTTTCATGTAATGCCTCATTTACCGCTTCATTAATCATTTTTTTGATTAATTTATAATCAATACCGTTAGATTGTTGTGGTGTTCCCACTGATGTTTGTTTTGGCTTTGCAGATTCTGGAATATATCCTTCTTTATTTACATTCATTAATCTTGTTGCCTTTTCAATTACATCATTAGATATTGTAGTTGGCTGTTGTTGAGGTTGCCCAATTGGGTGTTCCATCATCAATCTTTTAATCTCATCAGGTAATTTAGAGTTTTTAATAGCATCTACCGTTGGAACTCCAACAGGTTTAGTATTTTCTCTTGGTAGATTAGATAAGTAAGGTTGTTGTGTTTGTTCTGATTCCTGTAAAAATTCTGCAGGAATGTTATATTTTGCCGTTGGTATATTAAATGATTCTGGAGAATTCATTTGTTGTAATGATGTTGGAGGTAATCCTCCATTCATAGAATTACTATTTTTAATTCCGTCCGCTTTATCCATAATTGCTTTTGATAAAGCTAATTTTTCCATTAAATTGCTCATATTATGTTATATTTTCTTCTTCTGGCGTTGGTGGTGTTTGAGGTTGTGGTTGTGTTGGTTGAGGTGTTTGTGGAGTATTATCAAACTTAGCGTTTATTATAACACTGACCATACTTTTATCACCGTTAAAATTATAACCTGGTTTAGGTTCATTGTAAACCTCACCTGTAGGTTT
>Ga0209500_10001755_pt1 | contig 15980 bp, 8 predicted proteins | sample S_140212_EF_Meta_FD_187323 | JGI IMG/M metagenome (GOLD analysis project Ga0209500, IMG submission 187323) | Freshwater microbial communities from Lake Simoncouche, Canada to study carbon cycling - S_140212_EF_MetaG (SPAdes) (version 2) | ecosystem: Environmental > Aquatic > Freshwater > Lake ... | reverse complement strand
GATCACCTTTATCGGGGTGCCCGAACCCGGAACGCTCACGCTGGCCGGGCTGGGAGTCCTGCTGACTCTGCTCCACCGCCGGAAAACCCGCGCGTAGCCCGCTTCGTCGCAGGGACCGCAAACACGAAACACGAGGCCCGGGTTTCTGAACTTCCGAACTGGATCGCTTCGGGGTCATGCGGCAGCCATGCGGAGCGATAGGCGAACCTGAGCCGCTCGACGTCGGGCTGCTCTTCGCCTGAAAGGATCGCTTGGCAGTGCTGCTCAACTGCCGTGTGGATGCCTGAAGACTACGTGGATTTCAGTGCCGGCGGAGAGAGAAACGGGAAGGAGTGCCAGCACGGCGAGCACCAGCAATATGGATGTTGACGGATGTCGCCACTTCGAGCGCATAACAACCGGGCAACATTTCACAATGGTGGACAGGCAGGCGGGATGACGATCAAGCGGTCACGGACCCAGAAAATGACTTTGGGCGACGGCCTGTTGGGATGGACCCCGCTACAGCAACGCGAGCGATGGATTTGAGGGTACCCTCAGAGATCGTCCTCTATCAGTGCCTCGACACGCCCGGCTTTGACGGCCGCCACCAGCGCCGCATGGTCACGCTCATTCTGGTCGGCATAAGCTTCAGCAAATGCGCCCATGGCCAGGTCGAATTGATCGGATTTACCCAGATAACCACTGATCATGGCCGCATCGCCGGACTTGGCATGGGCGCGCGCCAGAACCCAGCCACACACCTTGGCGTAGTGCTTGAGTTCCCTGGCCCCATAGCCATCGACCGGTAGGGAAAATTTCATATCCCGTAACTGACGGCCAAAGTAATCGTGGCCCAGCCGGCTCCGCGTCCAGCCGAGAAAAATATCGCTGCACGCCTGCATTAAGCGTTGCCCCATGACCACTCGCTGTCCCTGATTCTCGTACCGACTTTTACCCGCATAAGGCTCAAGCACCGAGGGCCGGGCTTCCTTGAACTGGAGAAGTAGCGGGTGATTGTCGCGGGAGAAAAACAGGCCGATATAGGTGCGAGTACCCACGCTGCCGATGCCAACCACCTTGATGGCGGTGTCCTCTAGGCGGTAGCGGTCCAGCAGCCCGTGCAGTTCGTCCGGCAGAGACAGGCGATACGCTTCGAGTGCCGTGGCCACGTCGGCGTCATGCAATGCATCAGTGGCATGGTAAATCAGCGGTGGCTGATCGATCAGACGATGGCGTCCGCCTACCATATTGGTAATTTTTGGCACTATCTGCTCGCCCATCCGTTGCCGAGCCTTATCGGCGTATTTGGTATGGCGTTTCCTATCCTTGGCATCAGTGGCCATGTCGATCAAGGTGTGCCCATCCAGCCGCGTGTACAACGTCTCGAGTGGACTCTTTTTCGCAAAGTCACGCAGCCCTTGTCGATAGGCGCGCGCGCAGCGGATGGCTGCGGCTGTCGTGTCGGCATGATTGTTATCGCGCGAGGCCACTGCAAAGCTCACGGCGAGACGCTTGATATCCCACTCCCAGGGCGCCGGCAGTGTCTCGTCAAAGTCATTGATATCGAAGATCAAATTACGCTCTGGCGAGCCAAAGAAGCCAAAGTTGAGCAAATGGCAATCCCCACAGGCCTGAACCCTTATGCCGCTGACCGGGGTCGCCGCCAGGTCAGCCGCCATCAGCCCGGCTGACCCTCGTAGAAACGTGAAAGGACTCCGTAACATGCGCCCATAACGAATGGGTATAAGTTCGGCTACGCGATCCCGGTTGGATTCCTCGAGAATGCTGACAGGATCACGCGACTGGCCGTGTGGGCGCCACTCGGCATGGAGTGCGTGCGGTACGTTGACTTGCAAGGCCTTGCCGGCGTTGACAGCGTCATCTCGCAAAATAAAGTCCGGTCGCGGCTCAGGGATGGGAGGGATAACCGCAATGGAGTTACTGATAGTGCTCACTGTCATCAACATCCTCACTCGTCACGCGACTTGGCGAAAGGTAAAGCCGGCCTGTTGTCTCCACAGGATGAGGTGAATGCGGCATTGGAACGCCTTCGGTTTATTGTAGGAGTTGTTCTCATGCTTCGGTGGGCCATTTATTCTGTTTCTGATCGTTGCCATCATTGCCGGAGTTTTCGGCTTTGGCGGCATCGCGGTAGCAGCGACTGATATCGCGAGGCTGCCCTTCGTCGTGTTTCTGGTTCTTTTCGTGATTGCGTTGTTTGTGGGGCGGCGTAGCACGTCGCCCCCGCTCTAAGACATCGCGCATATCCTATAACCTGCAGGGGGCAGCCATGAACGAATTGAAATTCAAGGGCGAGTGGAACGAGCTGAAAGGCAAGCTCAAGCAGAAGTACGCCCAACTGACCGATGACGATCTCATATACGCAAAGGGCAAGGAAGACGAACTCTTGGGCCGACTGCAGAAGAAATTGGGTCAGCGACAGGATGAGATCCGCAGGCTCATTGCCGACCTGTAGCAATGAACTCCCACAGTGGTCAGATGCGGTGCTGGAAAGCGATGCTGTGTGCGATCGCTGCGGCGGGCGTTTTTGCAGCCAGTGCCGTGACACTGAAGATGCGAAGCGCCGCGGACGCCGTTCAAGGCCTGCGTGCCCATGTCGCATGCCACACGGTGGCGCTCCCGACTGCCCTGGCCGGTTCGGCATCCGGCATGCCCGTCGAACGCTTGCGGCAGTGAAGTTGACCAAGCTATCCTTCGGTTTTTTCCAGTGCCCGGCTATTCATGATGCAATTTGTTCTACCATGATGGATGCCGCCCGCCCGCGTTCTCCCACACCTTCCCGGCTCATCCTTTCGATGCCCCCTCGCCGCACTGCCATTGTCACCGGGGGAGCCAGCGGGCTGGGCCGGGCTCTCTGTCGGCGGCTGGCCCGCGATGGCTGGGAGATCGCCATCTGCGATATCGATGAGGCAGGCGCCGCCGAGACGCTGCAGTTCGTGCGGGATGCCGGCGGGGAAGGGCGTGTCGAACGGCTCGATGTGACCGATGCCGCCGCCTGGAGCAGCCTACGAAAGCGTCTCGAGACAGACTGGCCGCAGCTCGACTTGCTTATCAATAATGCTGGCGTGGCGGTGTCGGGGGAGGTGGGGCAGTGCGCGCTGGAGGACTGGCACTGGATCGTGAACATCAACATCTGGAATGCGATCCACGGCTGCCACACGTTTGTCGATTGGCTGAAGCGGAATCCGCGTGGCGGCTATCTGATCAACACCGCCTCGCTGGCCGCCTTCGGATCGTTTCCAGGCATGGCGGCCTACAACCTCACCAAGGCGGCGGTGGTGTCGCTCTCCGAAACGCTTCATGCCGAACTGCTGCCGCATGGGGTCGGGGTGACGGTGCTCTGCCCGTCGTTTTTCCCGACCTCCCTGCTCGATTCGGCTCGGTTTTCCACCGAGCACGACCGGCGCATGGCGCGGAGTGAGTTTCTCCAGTCGCGGCTCACAGCCGACGCCGTGGCCGATGCTGCGGTGGCGGCGATGCATGCCCGGCGGCTGTATGTGGTGCTGCCGGCGAAGGGGCGGTGGATCTGGTGGCTGAAGCGTTTGTCGCCGCCGCTGTTTTTTTGGGCTGTGGCGCGGGAGATAAACCGCCGCGTGGCACGGGCAGCACAGCCCGACGTGCCGTAAACGGTCTCAACCTTCATACGATCGGCCGCTCGTAAACCGTCCAACACTTGTGGAAGTGCCGTTGACAGGTCTATTCTTCAGGAATTGCCGTTGACCGGGCTATCCCTAGGCCGTTCCGGAGGGCGTTTAGGACTTGCCTGATGAGCGATGAGAATGAGCCGATTGCCATTGTGGGAATCGGCTGTCGTTTTCCAGGCGGTGTCGCTGATCCAACCTCACTTTGGCACAAGTTGATCCAGGGATTTGACGCGGTAGCCGAAATCCCCAACGACCGTTGGTCGCCAAGCACGTTCTATGACGCCGAGCTCGGGCGGCCGATGAAGAGCTGTTCGAAGTGGGCCGCTCTTCTTCCGGACGTCGACCAGTTCGACGCCGGCTTCTTCGGCATCTCTGACGCCGAGGCCGAGGTCATCGACCCACAGCAACGACTGCTGCTGGAAACAGCTTGGGAGGCGATGGAAGACGCAGGGTATGTGCCGAATCCGCATGGGGAGCGAACCGGCGTCTTTGTCGGTATCAGCACGCACGATTACGAGGTTCTGCAAGGTTCCATTCTGCACTTGAATGAGGCGAGCCCCTATTCATCGACAGGCCTAGCCGGCAGCATCGCGGCCAATCGTCTCTCCTACTGTTTTAATTTCACAGGCCCCAGTTTTTCCGTCGACACAGCCTGCTCTTCATCGCTGCTGGCGGTCCATCTTGCCTGCCAGAGCCTGAGGAGGCGGGAGTGCGGAGCTGCCCTGGCAGCTGGCGTAGGCTGCCTTCTTGGTCCGCACAATTTTATAGCCTTCTCCAGCATGGGCGTACTCTCGCCAGATGGACGCTGTCGAGCCTTCGACGCGCGGGCGAACGGGTTTGTACGGGGCGAGGGAGTGGGGGCGATCCTGCTGCGGCCGTTGCGAGATGCCTTGGCCAGCGGCGATCCGATCTATGCGACGATTGTCGCCACGGGGACGAATCAGGACGGGCGAACTCGCGGATTAGCACTGCCCAGCCGCGAGTCGCAAGTAGCCCTGTTGCGAAGCACGTGCCAACAGGCGGGAGTGTCTCCCCAGGACATCGTCTATGTCGAAGCGCACGGGACCGGCACCGCGGTCGGCGATCCTGTCGAAGCCGCCGCGTTGGGCGAGGTGTTCGGAAGCGGCCGGGATCCGGGCCAAGAACTCCTCATCGGCTCTATCAAGACCAACATCGGGCATCTCGAGGCCGGGGCCGGCATCGCGGGAATCATCAAGTGCGCGCTGTGCCTGAAGCACGGAGCGGCGCCACCCAACCTGCATTTCGAACACCCCAATCCTGCCATCGATTTCCAACGCTGGCGGCTGAAGGTTCCTACACAGGTAGAACCATTTCCGCCCCTCCCAAACAACGGGCAACCAGCGCACTGGCTCGCGGGCGTGAACTCCTTTGGGTTCGGCGGCAGCAACGCTTTTGCTCTCCTGAGGAGCCAGCCGGAACAGCCTGAGCATCGTGAGCAAGGAGAGCCGCCAGACGCGAACGACAACGGAGTCTATCTCCTGCCGATATCGGCTCGCAGCGAGGAAGGGTTACGGGCCCTCGCCCAGCGGCACGCAGACTTTCTCAAGACAGCCGAGACGGAATCGCACAACGACCTGCGCAATCTCGTCTTTTCTGCGGCCCACCGGCGCCGTCACCATGAGCACCGATTGACGGTCGCAGGGCGGTCGCGTGATGAACTCCATGGCCGGCTGTCGGCCTTCGTTCAGGGAGAACTGCCGGCCTGTGTCTCGTCCGCCGAGGCGCGACTGCGGCCCGGACCGGTCTTTGTGTTCAGCGGACAGGGCGCACAGTGGCCTGCCATGGCGCGAGATCTTTACGACCGGGAACCCGTGTTCCGCGACATGATGCAGCGTTGTCACGAAGCCCTCGCCGCGCAGGACGGATGGTCACTGTTGGATGAGTTTCTGGCCGGTGAGTCCCGGTCACGGATGGACGATACAGCGATCGCCCAGCCGTCGATTTTCTCTCTGCAGGTCTCGCTGGCAGCGTTATGGGCTCACTGGGGCATTCGGCCTGCCGCCGTCGTCGGACACAGTGTCGGCGAAGTTGCTGCCGCCTATGTGGCGGGAGTCTTCGACCTCGATACGGCCATGAAGGTGATTTACCATCGCGGTAACACCATGAAGCGTGTCTCATCGAGCGGTGGCATGCTGGCAGCAGCTCTCACCGAAGACCAGGCACGAGCGTTGATCGCGCCGTACGGTCATGATGTGTGTGTGGGAGCGGTCAACAGCCCGCAATCCGTGACGCTTTCGGGCGATCCTCGCGTCCTTAGCGAAATCGCCTTGCAGTTGGACTCCCGTGGCTTCTGGCAGCGCACCGTGCCGGTCAATTACGCATTTCACAGCGTGCAGATGGATCCCGTTCGAGAACCGCTCCTGACCGCCCTGGTTGGCGTGTCGCCCAGGAACGCGCAGATCCCCCTCTACTCGACCGTCACCGAAGGGCTCCTCTCTGGGCCGGAACTCGACGCCGACTATTGGTGGCAGAATGTTCGTCAGACGGTGCGATTCGGACCCGCGATCGAAAATCTCGCTCAGCAGGGATACACCACATTCCTCGAGTTGAGTGGCCATCCGGTGTTATCCGCATCGATCAGGCAGTGCTTACAGCACTCGCTCCCCGACGAAGACTGGAATGTTCTGCCGTCGTTGAAGCGGGGGGACGACGGACTGCAGGTGATGTTGAGCTCCCTCGGATCGCTGCACTGTTTGGGCTACGCGGTTTCGTGGAACTCCATCGCTCCATCATCCGCCAGCCGGCCCGTGCCGTTGCCCTCCTATGCGTGGCAACACCGAAAGCATTGGAGGGAAGCAGGCGAACACGCGCGAACACGCGTCGCCGAGACGAGGCATCCGCTGTTGATGCGACGCGTGAACTCTCCTGAACCATCGTGGTTGTCCAGTGCTGACACGCGTCTCTTGCCTTATTTACGGGATCACTCGGTCCAGGGGCGGCCCCTGTTTCCTGCGGCTGGTTACATCGAGTTGGCGCTGGCCGTAGCGGCCGAGATGTTCCCCGACAAACCCTGTTGTCTGCAAGACGTCGACATCGAGAGCCCCTTGTTTCTGAATGAGGGGAGCCCGGGTACCCGCCTCCATATTCGGTACGAGCCGGCCGGTAACGAGTTCGGCATTTTCAGCAACATCGGAGCGGACGAGGATGCCTGGACACGCCACGCCAAGGGGGTCGTCAGGCCGGTCCGATCGATGGCCTCGCTGGGCGTCGAAGATATCGCGCAGATCCAACAGCGATGCACGACGGAAGTGGAGGTCTCAGCGTTTTACCGGCGGGCGGAGCAGAAGGGCTTCTTCTACGGCCCGATGTTTCGAACTGCGAAGCGAGTCTGGCACGGCGACGGTGAAGCCTTGTGCCGAGTCGAGTTGCCCGAGGCCCTGCGTGGCGATGCAGGCCGTTATCGTCTGCATCCAACGCTGTTTGACGCCTGTCTCCAATTGGCGTCCATTCTTTACAAGGAAACCGATCCGCACGCGTCGGTGGGAACGATCTTCCCCTATGCATTCGACCGGCTGTGGTTTCTGGCGCCGTTGGAGACCTGCTTCTGGGGACACGCCCGCGTTGTCAAGCAGAGTCGGTCAACGTTTGTGTTGGAGTTGAAGGCCATCGCCGACGACGGGAGGGTCGTGGCCCTGCTTGAGGGGCTGCGATACCGGCCGGTCGACGGCCCTGGTGATGCCGACGCCCTGAGGAATTGGTGCTACGAGCTCGCCTGGCGACCGAAGCCGTTGCCGCCGTCCCAGCGGCTCTTGCCGCCGAGTGCGCCGGCGGACTTTCTGCCCCCGCAGGCGACGTTGGCCGCGTCGCTGCAAGCCAGAGCCGAAGCCATGCAGCAGCGAATGCGGCAGCGGGAGTTGCTGCACACAAGCGGACCGGATGTCGAGAAGCTGTGGTGTCTGTACTTGTTCCAGGCTTTTGACGAACTTGGCTATTTCCCGCAGCTCGGCGAAACGGTGTCGCTCTCGACCGCGATGGAGCGGCTCGGCGTGCCGGTGGCATCCGAGCCGCTCCTCGAGTGGTGCCTCGGCATGTTGGCCGAAGACGGATTCCTCCGTCCTTTTCCCGACGACCGGACGTGGCGGTTCGAAGTCCTTCCTGACCTATCCCAGTCGGCGGCTTCGTTGTGGCGCAGCCTGCTCAACAGGTTTCCGGGGCTGTTTCACGAACTGATGCTCCTCAAGCACTACGGTCAGTCCCTGTCGCGAATGTTGACGAGCGATCGCGAGACCGACGCGGGGCGGCTGTCCGAGGAGATGGCCGACCTGCTGGACCAGGCTCGGGCTAGTGCCCCGGCATGGTTACCGTCGAATCTGATCATGCGGCACGGGGTGGCCGAGATGGTGAAGAGCGTGCCTGAGGGGCGCGAACTACAGGTTCTCCAGCTGGATGCAGGTAGGGCCGCGCTCTCGCTGCACGCACTGGCGGAGTTGCCCCGCGGGACGACGCGGTACGTTGTCGCCGACACGTCCCCGGACGTCCTGTCGCACGCCGAAGGACAGCTGCGGGACTACGATGGCGTTGATTGCCAGATGCTGGACTTGAGCCAAGATCCAACCGCACAAGGTTGGGAGCTCGGGCAGTTTGATCTGCTGTTGGGAGTCGATGTCTTTTCTCGCAGCGACTGCCGGCAACGGCTGAAGCATGCGCTGCAACTGCTCGCCCCTGGCGGAGTGCTGCTGTTTTCGGAGCCGGATGCCCGTTCGCGATTGCAATCCCTGCTGTGGATGCTCCTGAATGAATCCAGCGCAAGCGACGATAGCACGCCGGTTGCACCCTGGTTGCCTCCGGAGCGCGCTGGATGGCTGGATGTGCTGACGGAACTGGGGTACGGCGAACCGATCGTGGCCTCGGATACGGATGGTGTGACGGAGTTCGGCCGGGCCGTCTACGTCGCAAGGCGTCCAGCGTTACCGGACAACGTGCCTTGCGGATCGACGGTTGCCGATTCCTCCGCACCTGCCGAGACCCGATCGTGGCTGATCTTGGGTGACCGTGGCGGCGTCGGCCGCGACCTAGCCGAGGCCCTCCGCCGTCGAGGCCACGCCGTGCGACTGGCAGGGGCTGAGGACGTTGGCGATTCCATGACAGACCTTGTCGATCACGAGTGCGACGGCATCGTCCACCTTTTGAGTCTCGACGCGCCGTCCGGTGAGACGGTGTCTCTTGACGCGCTCCGACAGGCGCAGTCGTTCGTCTGTCACTCCGTACTCCATGTCGTCCAAGCCCTGCAGCGGCGCTCCGGCATGAAGCCACCCCGCCTCTGGCTCGTGACGAGAAACGCACAACCGGCCGGGCAGAGCGAGGCTCCGCTGTCGGTGGCGCAGACCCCTCTCACCGGCTTGGGCCGGGTGCTGGCCAACGAGCATCCGGAATTCCGCTGCCGACTCGTAGACCTTGCTCCGCTGGCCGGCGAAGCCGACATTCCCTCGCTGCTTGGTGAGCTGTTGTCCGATGACGGCGAAGATCAAGTGGCGTTCCGCGGGGAGGCTCGCTATGTCCAGCGGATCGTGCCAATGTCGACCGTGGATGGGCTCAATCGCCACCAACGCGGTCTGCACAGGGACCTGCCGTGTCGTCTGCAGATTGGCAGGCTAGGCGTCATCGATTGTCTGCGACTGCGGCCCCTGGAGCGTCGTGCGCCGGCTCCCTCGGAGGTAGAGATCGAGGTGTGCGCTGTCGGGCTGAACTTCCGTGATGTCATGAAGGTGCTGGGTATCTATCCGGGAGAGGCCGAAGATGCCGACCTTCTGGGAGATGAGTTCGCGGGCGTAGTCGTACGGGTCGGCGACGCGGTGCGGGATCGGGCTGTGGGCGACCGCGTCTTCGGGATGTGGCTCGGCGCAATGGCCACGCATTTGACGGTCCCTTCCGCCGTGGCCCTGCCGCTGCCGCCGGACATCACCATGGAGGATGCCGCAACGATTCCTGTGGCCTACTTCACCGCCTACCACGCCCTGCATGAACTGGCGCGGATGCAGGCCGGCGAACGGATTTTGATCCACTCGGCCGCCGGCGGCGTCGGCCAAGCAGCCGTGCAACTGGCCCTCCATGCTGGCCTAGAAGTGTTCGGGACGGCAGGCACACCGGCGAAACGGCAGTTCCTACGCGACCTCGGCGTGCAGCACGTGGCCAACTCGCGCGCCCTGGATTTCGCGGACGAGATCATGGCCCTGACCGGAGGACAGGGCGTGGACATCGTCCTCAACTCGCTGGCCGGCGAAGCGCTCGTCAGGAGCCTCGACCTGCTGCGCGTCGGCGGCAGGTTCCTGGAACTCGGGAAGCGCGACATCTATGGCGGCAGCACGATCAACCTCCGGCCGTTCCGAAACAGCCTGGCCTACTTTGCGATCGACATGTCCCGTTATATGTCGCCGGATCGGTCCGGACCCCTGCTGGCGAAAATCCTTCCGCTGATAGAGCAGGGCGTCGTGGTCTCCCTGCCGCACCAGGCATTCCCGTTCGCGGACGCTTCCCACGCCTTCCGCCGCATGGCCCAGGGGAAACACACCGGTAAGATCGTCCTCACCGTCGATCAGACTCCCGTGAATCGTTGCCGTGGGCTCAGCGCTGCCCGCGAAACATTTCGGCCCGATGCCACTTACCTGATCACCGGTGGCCTGCGCGGTCTGGGACTTTCACTGGCGGAGCAATTTGCCAGCCATGGTGCTCGCACCTTGGTGTTGACCGGCATCAACGGCCCCACTTCTGACGAATCGCAGGCCGGCCTCGCCCGTCTGCGGGCGCAAGGCGTCACCGTGTGGGCCCGATCCTGCGACGCAGCCAGCGCTTCAGACTTGGAGAGTCTCTTGGTGGAGATCGATCGCACTCTGCCGCCGCTTCGGGGGATCGTTCACGCGGCCACGGTCTACGATGACCGCGTCATTCGCGAGATGGACACAGTGGCGTTCGAGCGGCCCATGCACCCCAAAGCCTACGGGGCCTGGAACCTTCATCTCCAGACGCGAGAGAGATCGCTTGATTTCTTTGTCTTGTTGTCGTCGGTTAGCACGGTCCTCGGGAACGTGGGCCAGGGAAACTACGCGGCCGCCAACGCGTTTTGCGATGGTCTGGCGTTCCATCGCCAGAGCCTTGGCCTGCCCGCGGCGTCCATCCAGTTGGATCGCATCCGCGATGTCGGCCATGCGGCACGCAGCGAGGAACTTGCCCAACACTTTTCGCGGCTCAAGTGGCGCGGCATTGCATCCGAGCAGGCTTTCGAGGTCCTGCAAAGGACGTTGGCCAACGACATCACGCTGCTGCTGGTGAGTTCGTTTCGTTGGACCAAGACGACCCCCGGCCTTGGTCCGGTCCTGACGTCGCCACGGTTCGAGTTCGTTGTTCGCGAAGATGCCGGGCTGGATGATGGCGGTGGCATCGCAGGACTCCGGCAGCGACTCAGTGCGGCAGATCCTCAAGAGCAGCGTGACATGGTGGCTCAGTTTCTGCGCCGGGAGATTGCCGATGTCCTGCGCATCAGCATGGTCCGTCTCCCCCTCGATCGACCCTTGAAGGAAATAGGCCTAGATTCCATGATGGCTGTGGAACTGATGGCCCGCGTGGAATCCAAGATCGGTATCACGCTGACGGCGCAGCAACTCTCGGGTAACCCCACGGTGCTCACGCTCGCGGATGCCGCGATGGCGTTGCTGGTTGGGTTGGCTCCCGCCCACGCTGCGACACCGGCCACAACATCAGGACCGCATCCATGAGCCAGGACACGCCTCCCTTTGACGTGAGCACCGCGCGGGCTGTGCTGGGCATCCGACGACCCGTTCCGATCACGCTTCCCGAGATGGTGCGGAGTCTGAAGGTAACCTTCGTACCTGGAACCCGCGTGACGCCTCGGCTGCAGACGTTTGGCGACCGTCTGAGAAAGGCATTCCGCGAAGCGGGCGTCCGGGAAATCCCGTTTTCCACAGCTCTGACGACCGGCGAGCGACTCATGGATGGCGTCGTGCCGATTTCTGTCGGGGACAGTCAGTTTGATGCCCTCGCGCTCGGGCATGTCCCGGTGAACAACCTGTCTAGTAGCCCAACCGTGGGCATCTTCGATCGCCGCTGCCCGGTTTCGGAGGAGAGCAGCCTCCAAGCCAAGCTGGATGCAATCATCGCCGTTATGGCCACCAACCTCGTGTCGCTTTGTATTTTCGTGACCGACTCGTCATGGGTCATGTGCACCATGAACGGTGGCATTGCGACATTCACCAACGGCGAGTCGCTGACCGACGACGTCCTTCGGGGTCTCGTCCCCAAACTCGCAACCCGCGTGGCGCCCCCTCGAGCGTCGGAGATGTCTGTGCGCTACGGTGGATTCGATCCGTCTTCGCCGACGTTGAACCGGTACGTCGAGGACTTTCGTGCCAGCGCCGCCGTCTGGGCTCAGGGCGATTTGATGAATGCGTATGCGACGCTTGACGGGTTCATCTTCAAGAGCCCTCTTCATCGACTTCTGGTGACCGCGTTCCTGGACCATCGCAATGGCATGAGCTTCGGCTTCTTGGCTTGGCAGTTGCCGGTTGTGTACAAGCCAGCAGTCGCATTGGCGGAAGCACCGCAGAGAATCGCCGATATCGCGTGGGAGAGCAACTCCCTGCATGAAATAAATGGCGCGGTGTACGTGGTAGTGTCCCTGTCGGGCGAGAAATTCGTGGTGGAAGTACCGGAGGTGTCCGTGCTTTGCACACGGTCGGGTTGCGAAAAGACACGGATCATTCCGGAGAAGGACCTCGTTCGGTTGACCTTGTCCAAGGCGGTAGTGCGCATGGAAACCCCAGAGGGGATGACCCAACCCGAGGACTGCAAGCCCTCCTACGACACGTACACAATCCTGGCCAGTGCCCTAGGGAACTGCTTTGTCGCCAGCATTCTCGCGACTCTTGGACAAGGCTCCGTGTTCCGGGATGCCTTGAGTAACGAGGGGCTGGCGCTCGCACATTGGCACGATTATGTGACCGAAGAGGAGATTCCGCAGGGTTACATACGGCACGGCGAGGAGAACCCCGGTGTCTCGTGCGGAACGCCTCAGGCTGCCGTCTACGCGCTTTTCGGAAAAATCAAAGCACTGAGCCGGCCCTTGAGGCAGGGCGTCGACTATCGGGGAGACGTGCAGATCGAGCCACATCATGGAACCAATATGGTTGGCATCATGTCGCTCCATGAAACAGCGTTATGGGTGCAGCAGACAATGGTGCGAAGATCCGCGTCTCATCGGTGAACGCTTTCTGTGAGGCACTTGGCGAAAGCTGAGGCAGCACACCCTTCCTTTTCTGAGGTCACCTCGCAATGAACAGTGGGATTCACCACTTACAGGTCTATCTTCCCGGCAGGTGCGTCGCGAAAAAAGATGCCGTCCCCTTCTCCCAATACCCTCTGACGCAGGGAGACGCAGCGGAATCGCTCACGGTGTTGCCCAGTGATGAAGACGTCATCTCCATGGCCCTTACCGTGGTCCGGGATCTGATGCAGCGGACAGGGATCGCGTGGGATAGCATCGGCATGATTCAGGTAGGCACCTCCACCAACGTCGATCGCACGAAGCCGATCCAGTCGTACATTTGCGCGATGTTCAACGAGCACGGCGTCTACGACATCATTGGCGGCGATAATACTTTTGCCTGCAACGCCGGGATGAACGCGTTGATGCACGTCGCCAGTTGGATGGGCAGTCCATTGTGGAACGGAAAGCTCGGGCTGGTCGTCACTGCGGATTTCTCTCATACCGCGACAGCCATTCGATATCCGTACGATCGTGTCTGGAACGGCGCGGCCGCGTGCGCTGCGGTGATAGCGCCGAACGCAGCGCTCACCATCGACACGTACGAGTCGCGAACGTGCCATAATTTCACGTCAATTCGCCCAGCTTCGGCAGCTCCTTACCGAAGCTACCCGGACGCCGGGGGATCGGAGTCCTTCGAGCAATTCTATGAGCGCGAATTGGGTCATATTGTACAGTCCTGGAAACAGAAGCATCACGTTTCCAGAATTGCCGATGCATTCGATTACTTCGCGATACACGACATCACTCCAAGCCGCGTCCGCAAGTCGTTCAAGACCGTCATGGAAGCGGATGGGGCGGAGGGGGGCGATTATCTCGAAAAACTCTTGCCATCCTTGTCGTTTTTTCAGCACACGCAACATACCGGTGTGAGCAACGTGTTGCTCTACCTAGCGGGGATCGTTGCCACGGAGTCATGCCGGGGATCTTTCGATTCAAGCAATTCAAGCGATTCACGCGATTCACGCGTGTTCTGTCTTGGCGAAGGATCAGGTTTTCAGACATCGATCCTGACGCTGCGAGGAGACATACGCGGTGTCTCCCTGAATAACGTGCGGCATCTTCTGGAAAAGTCGGTGCCACTCACGTGGTGGGAATACCACGATCTGTGCGAGGAGCATCTCGACTTGTATGGTCGCCCTCGTCCGTCAACCGCAAGATCACGACTCGCAACCGAATCACTCGCGCCGGTACGGATCGCGAGTGTCGATGAGACGCTCAAGCGTCGATACGAAGGATTGACAGCCGATTCCGGCGACACCGTGAAATGGCCTAGAGCCCGTTTCAACCTGATCGCTGGAACTTTGCTGATTTTTGATGTGCCGCTCTTGATCGGTCCAGTGATCTACCTCTGGCAATGCGACACCAGTCAGCCCGCAGGTTGGAACGAGGCTCTCAATCTCGTATCCGCAGCAAGCACGCTCATCTGGCGATCGTTGGCACTCTTGTCGCCGAACACCCTTTATCCCGAACTCGCTTTCACCACGCCTTTCGTCCAGCAGCGTTATCGGCTCAACCTGCGCAGTTTTAGTTTTTTTGCGGCCGTAGTATGCGTGTGGACTCTTGTGCATCCTGCTGATCGAATGGCGACAGCACTCTGGATTTCCTACTTTGTATTTCGTCAGCTGAATCTTGCTGTTACGCTTCACCGCATCGAACCCTTGCTGTTTGCTCACGACGCAATCGTTGTCATCTGCTATCTCGTAGCGATACAGGCCGGCATCGGTTTCATCGTTGCGGCCATGGTCGGGTCGCTGCTCATCGGGAATTGGCGCAGCATTGCGCGGACGACTCTCTCATGGATTTCATGGACGACTAGGTGTCGGCCTTCCGGAATCTCCATGGGGGAAACCATGGCCCACCGCAGTGAAGGTGGAGGACAGTCTTGAAGTCTGGTCGGGGGCTCTATCGTGCCGAATGTGGAATCGACATCGACATCTTTCTCGCCGAATCCGAATTCCAACAGGATCTGATTCGTTGCAGGATTCAGCATACGATTGGGCGAATTCCGGCCTGTGGTCTCCGCTGACACTGCCCCTTCGGACTCACACGTTTCCAGCCAGATGCCAGTGAGGCAAGCTAGACGGGTTCGGGAATGTGGGCAGCCAGGGAGGTCGGGGCCTAGCAGTTGGGGGCATGGGAAGTAGCTCCGGGTGAGGAAAAAATGTGGGAGTGCGTGAATAATGGGTAAAAAAGTGGGGTGTTGTGTTGGGAGGGCCCGTTTTGACGTGCTTGTTCCTTGCCCTGCCTGCAGAACCGTGATAGAAATGTTCGCTGGGTCTGGGATCGATTTCCTTTCGGTCAAATACGCAAGGATTGTTTCAATGTCGATGCCGTCATCCAACTGGGCCGCGGGGGCCTTTCGACGAGCATTTCAAAAAACGGTTGCGAGTGTTTTTCAATCTCGCGGTCTCTCCACGCGCCGCCGTCGCTCAAGGCGGCCACCCCAGCAGATTTCGCTTGAGTCGCTCGAGCCCCGGCAGATGCTGTCGGTGAATCCTGCGCCGAGTGGCTCGATTGCAAGCTCGGCCAATGACAACTCAAACATCGCGGCATTCGTTTCACAAAACACGATCGGTATTCTGGCCACCGTGCCCAGCAGTCCAACGTCGGTCGTGGCCACAAGCGGCAACACCCAACTGTTTGTGACGTGGACCGCTCCTACCAGCACCGGCGACTCGGCGATCACCGACTATCTGGTGAAGTATTCGGCTAACAATGGTTCGACGTGGACAAACTTCGCCGATCCTGTATCGACAGCGACCTCGTGCACCGTGACGGGTCTGATCAATGGCACACCCTATGTGATCAAAGTCATCGCCAAGAACGCCGTTGGCATCAGTCTGCCATCGGCTAATTCGGCACCGGCCACACCGCTGGCTCCTGCGTTGACTCCAGCATTTGGAAGCACAACAGCAACGGCTACTGGTTTTACGGTGCAGATCACCAACTACGACGCCTTGTACACATGGGCTGGCACGGCGACAGCATCGGGCACGGTAGTGGTCAGCGGCACTGGCTTGGTCACGGTGACCAAC